>JFJP01038770.1_pt1 | contig 15839 bp, 12 predicted proteins | sample 431651 | NCBI WGS metagenome assembly JFJP01 (sample SAMN02602958, study PRJNA72255) | Microbial mat metagenome, whole genome shotgun sequencing project. | biome: fresh water; feature: sink hole; material: water; isolation source: purple microbial (photo- and chemosynthetic) mats found in... | reverse complement strand
CAAGCAATGTTCCGGCCCGTTTTGCAAAAATGAGTTTTACCGTAAGGGGGGTGGCTCCTGGCAGAACTCCAGGGTGCCTGTCCGGAGCGGTTGCCTGCCCCGTAACAATACTGACCTCTTCCCTTTGGCAGGCCTGGCTGATCATGCCGGCACTGGCCAGGGAAAGGTTGCCGATCCGGGTTGAAAACGCAGAGATCGTTCCCTGAATTTGACGTAATACCCGGACACCATACAAATTGGTTCCAGCAATTCTGGCTTCGGCTGTAGCTGTGGATGCCAGCCATACAGGGACTTCCAGCCGGGTGAAAAAATCCCTTTTCAAAGCACAGTCTCCAATGGCAAAAATATTCTTGTTTTTTGTTCGCATGTACGAATCCACCCAGATGGAGCCCCCTTCCGTAATGGAAAGGCCGGCCTGTCTTGCCAGGTCCACATTGGGTTTGCCGCCGATGCCGATGAGAACCATATCTGCGGATAAGTGTTCTCCATTATCCAGACTCACGGATTCAATCTTGTCATCCCCGTTAATCGAGACGACTTTTCTCTGTGTGTGGACACAAACCCCGAGCCGGATCAATTCCTTTTCAGCGGCATCACAGAACTCATCATCAAAGGCAGTGGTTAACAGTTTGGGCATGATTTCGATGATATGCACCTTTGAATCGGATCCCCTGGCGATTTCATCTGCAAATTCCGCACCAATAAAGCCGCCGCCAATAATCACAATATGTTTGGCCTTTTTCGCCTTTTCCCTGATGCCACTGTTGTAGGAAAGGCTTTTTTCGATCCCGAAAACCCCCTGCTTGTGAATGCCTGGAATAGGAAGCGCCGCAGGCAGAGATCCGGTTGCCAGGATTAGTTTTTCAAATGTAATGGTCTGTCCTGATTTAAGAGAAAGCACTTTCCCCTGAACATCCAGACCGGTTGCCTTGTCCACCAGGACCTCTACACCGGCTTTTTCGAGAGGAAGGTTTCCCATTGCATTTTCCTTGGGGTCATTCAGTGTGTGGATCATATAGGGGATTGCACAGGGGATAACGCCTTCTCCTATTTCTTTTACCATTAAAATTGATTTTTCAGGGTGAACACTTTTTGCTGTCAGTGCAGCGATAACTCCAGCAGGACCGCCACCGACAATGACTATATTTGTATTCATATTCTCTCTCCTTCGCATTTAGAATCCCCCAGATAGTAATGCCTGACAGACCTCAGTTCCCTGTCCAGCTCATATATCAACGGGATCCCGGTTGGAATATTCAGTGTAATGATGTCTTTGTCTGAAATATGATCGAGACATTTTACCAAAGCCCTTAAACTGTTTCCATGGGCTACAATTAAAACTTTTTGCGGGTTGCGTATGGATGGTTTAATCGTTTCGTTCCAATACGGTAAAAACCGCTCAACCGTATCTTTTAAAGATTCAGTGGCAGGCAATAACGATTTTTCTATCGTACTATATTTTAATTCATTAACCGGATGCCTTTCGTCAGTTATATCCAATTCAGGGGGGCGAACATCAAAACTTCGGCGCCACCGCAATACTTGATCGTCACCATATTTCCGGGCTGTTTCGGCTTTATTCAATCCTTGAAGATCTCCATAACTTTTTTCGTTCAGCCTCCATGAACGATATACCGGGACCCAGGCAAGGTCCATTTCATCTAAAACATTCCAAAGGGTATGAATGGCCCTTTTTAACATCGAAGTGTAAACCACATCAAAGGTAAGCCCTTCTTTTTTAAAAAGCTTTCCTGCATTTTTGGCGTCTTCAATCCCTTTTTCCGTCAAGTCAATATCGGCCCACCCTGTAAAACGGTTTTCATTGTTCCATTTACTTTCTCCATGACGTAACAATGCTAATTTCAAGTTCATGATGGGTGTTTTAAAAAACCTGTCGATATCAATTGGTTTTAAAGTTTATTTGAAATTTTTGTTCAAACGCACACGCAATGATTTGAGCCACCTGGTATCCAGAGTTAATGAAATCCATATTAATGACCAGATCAAATTCATCAGCAGAGACTTTTTCCCTGAGATAAACCGTTTTAAAAAATTCATGACGCTCATCATCAATGGCGTTTAATCTTTTCTCAGCTTCGCCTTTGTCAACACCCAACATATTTGACAGTCTCTCAATCCGGCGCTTCCTGCTGCATATCAAGTGCACCGACAAAATCGTATGGCGGGGCAGGATCAAGTGGGTTCCCCGGCCCACAAATATTGTCGGGTCAGTATGGGCCAGTGCGGTAACCGTTTTTGCCAGTTGCTGGATATATTCGTTTTCGTAGCTTTTCTTTTTAATGGAGAGCGCTACAAGCAACTCTCTCATCTTTCCCGGAACCCGTTCATCATAAAAATCAATGATCTTTTCAGTCAAAGTAGAATCCTTTGCCATATATTCCATTATTTCTCTATCAATCACACGATATCCTGTCCTTTCCGATAAAAATTCAGCCACTTCCAGCGCGCCAACCCCTATCCCGCGAGATAAACAAATGCAGTTTTTTTGTGAAAAATCATTAAGATTTTTTCTTTCTGCTTCTTCTTTTTGCCATTTTTCGATTTGCGATCCTGCCCAATCTGAGGCACTCATCATTTTCCTGCCATAATATCCCGGCGGATATGCATTATATCCAGACGTATACGCTTTTTCACCGATAGCTGTTTTCATTTTTTTTCTCCTTTAGTGTTTTCATTTTTAATCCGAACCCATTCATATAAAGTGAACAACGCCATACCGGGCAGCCCCAATAAGTCCGGCCTCCGGATTTGTAATCACATACAGTGGCATTTCTTTCATCAGAGGGCTCATTCGCCCCTTTTGACGGAAAGCCTGCAGAAATGCTTTTTCTTTCAAAAAAGGCAATACTCTTTGAGGGAGCCCGCCTGCCAGATAGACGCCTCCCCTGGCCAATATCCTCAAGCCGAGGTTTCCGGCTTCCGCCCCCAAAACAGCCGTAAAAAGCGTGATGGCTTTTACACATATCGGGCATGGCCTTTCTGTATTAAGGGCTGTCTCAATGATCAACGGAACCGGGTCCTTTCCGGCTGAATTGAATTCTTTCGTCAACCAGGCCGGCTCTTTTTCGTATTGCTGGTCTTTGAGAAATTGATAAATATTATAGATGCCCTGTCCTGAACAGACGCTTTCGTAACTGACGTGACCGTATTTTTTTTGTAAATACTGATACAGAGCACACTCAATCTCACTATTGGGGGCAAAATCGCCATGTCCGCCCTCAGAGGCAAAAGAGGTATAGGCGGAGGATGCCTTGTCCCATGTTAAAAAGGATTCCCCCAGGCCTGATCCCGGCGCAATGATCGCCTTGTTTCCGTTACCCTCTGTTTTTGCAGCACTCAGTGTCAAAAAATCGTTGGCGTTAAGTTCGGTCAGCGCATAAGCCGTGGCCTCAAGATCATTGACGAGCCTGACCGTCGCTACAGTTAGCCCGCACTGTATTTCCCTTTCATCCATCACCCATGGCAGGTTGGTTATCCTAGCCCTGCCGTTATCAACAGGGCCTGGAACCCCAAAAACGCAAAAGCTCACCTCTACCTTCCGGCCGGATAGAAATTTTGTCGCCAGCGCTTCAATGCTTGAAAAATCAGCCGTTCTGAATTGAACCGGGGGTGAATATGAAGCCAAACGCCCGGAAAATGTGTAAAGGCCTATATTTGTTTTGGTCGCGCCAACATCAGCGGCAAGGAAAATTGGATGATCCATCTTATCTCCCGTCGGCTCCGGCTCTTATGGTATCAAAAAACGGGGTCTGCTTTTGTTGAATACACTCGGCCGCATATAAATACATGGCCGCAGACCATGTCTGCCAATCCTGCCCTTTGGGTTTGCCGTCCTGGGCGTTAAACCACTCATTGAAACCGAATTCCACTTTGGCGATACGGGCCGGCTGTACCAATTTTGTAAAGGCTTCAAACTTTTTTTCGGCGAGTTTGTGTCTGCCTGCTGCCGTTAAGGCGGCAATATAAAATCCGCAGACAAAAGGCCAGACCCCGCCATTGTGGTAATCCCCGGGAAGGTTGAATTTTGCATACCGATGCCGCCAGTCATCATCTCCCGGATGGATAAAAGGGAAAAAATTGGGGGGGAGATCAATGGCCAGATCTCCGTTATTCTTTAGTTTCTGGCATTCTTCCTCGATCCAGGTGATCATATGTAAGGATCTGGACGGCGAGGCAATTCCCGAAAGAATGGCCAGACTGTTCCCCAGAAGATCGAAGCGTTCGCTGTTGTAGATTTTATAGGCCCAGAGGGCATAATGGGGTTTAAAGGGTATTTTTAACCCGCCTTCCATATAGTGTTTATCGCCCTCTTCTTTGATGGAAAGACGGGTGGTCATCTTTTTTTTTAATAAACCGGCAGCTTCATCCAGACCGGATAATTTCAAGTATGTATATACGACGGTGTTGACAAAAAGCCCGTACCCCAGCACCCACTGTTCATCCCGCCAGTCGCTGGTGGGCAGTTGCGCCACCAGAACCCGGTTGGATGGAGACTGGTACGCCATCCAGGTCAGGGCTTTTTTTACCGTTTCCTTTAAAAAATCAGCCTCCCCCGTCACTTCACGGAATATCTGTATGGCCATGAGAAACAAAGGGGTCGTATCACTGGCGCCGCATTCTTCGGGATCATGGACAATGGAGGGGATATGCCCGAGCTGCGTCTGATGCGTTGCCAGGGTCTGAAAAACGGTTCTTAAAGAATGGATCAGAGTTTCATTTCCCGTGACCAGAATCCCAAGACTTGCAATCATCAAATCCCGGGTATAGGGTTCGGGATATCCCCACCCTGCGGTCCTGGGAAGATTGAAAAACGGGCCTTTGCTGTTGTGCAACAGCACCTCCAGCGCCGCCTGTTTCGCTTTTTTGATGAGGGTGTCCATGCTATGTTCCATCAGGATATCCCCAGTCGTGTGGAAATGATGTCTACAAACCGTTTGGCAACGATCTTATAATCAAACTGCTCAACCACTCTTTTTCTGGCGGCTTCGCCCAATTTACGGCGCAGGTCCGGGCTTTCCATTAAATCCATTAAATAATTGGCAATATCATGAACACTGGCCCGGTAATCCACCGTCCGGGGACTGGGGAAAACGATCCGCCGTCTTTCCGTTGACCCGGCTTCGTTGAACACCATGGTTTCCTTTAAAAGAATTTCCTGGGCGACTTCAGCCAAAAGAGCGGTCTCCCCATGGACCAGGGTATCCAGCATGCCCATGGCCTTTATGCCGATCACCGGTTTTTCACAGGCCCCGGCCTCAACCTGGGGCATTCCAAACCCTTCCAGCCGCGAAGGGGCTGCATAAATATCGCAGGCGTTTATTAAATAGGGCATGAAATTTCTGGATAACCGGTTCATCACATTGATGATGTTCTGGCTGATCCCGAGCTGATTGGATAGTTTATGATCAGATTCATTCTGCACTTCGGTTCTGTCCTGGGGCCAGACCTTGCAGACGTATTTCCAGGGAGGTGCCTTGGGATTATTGATGGCCAGGGCCTGCATCACTTCCAGGGCTCCCTTGGATGCCGCATCTCCGCCAACGGTTAAAATCATCATGTCATCGGGACCAATCCCCAGGGATTGCCTTACTGCGACTACCTTGGGATCTGTCTTGTCCATGGGGTGAAACGCATCGGTATCGCAGCCCACCGGCAGCACCTCAATATTGTCCCCCTTGATGCCGTCCCGGATATAGACATCTTTCACCCAGTTGGAGGTGACCAGAATAAGCGGCAGGCGGTTTAATATTTCGCGGTAATTTGAAATATACCCATCGGCCACCAGCCAGGGAACCGGCTGAACACCAAACTGCTGGGGATGAAGAATCAGATCCGGGGTATGGCCCCAATATCCGACCCCGAGCACCACATCCGGTTTAAACCATCTGTAGTACCATTCTTTTTCCTGGGCCGATTCATAATTTACCGGATGGGCATCCACCCCCATTTCCTTTAACCCCCTGTATAACAATTCCCCCTGGGTGGCCAACCCACCGGGAGAAGCAGGATAATCATATAACAGCATTACTTTCATGATTCGTTTTTTCTCCATTATTAAAGCACCAGAACGACTCTGTTGCCGGTGTTGTCATTGCCTCAAAACTGTCTTTTGAAAACCCGTAGGTCCGGGTTATCATGGCGTACTTTTTAAGCCAGATGTCTTCAGGGAGTTCAATGACCCTGTCGGCATGCCGAACGGCTTCCGGATAAACCGTTTTGTTATAATCGTCATAGGCAAAAAACCATAATTCACCTGAATCTATTATTTTCTGCTCCCATAAAAAAGACATTGCCCTGCCCGTCTCTTCATGTCTTTTATGACGGGTGTATTCACCGGCAGGACTGTGGGTCACCATCAGATCATAGTGACGGGGGGGCAATAAAGACCGAATGGCAGTTTCCATTTCCTTTTGGGGAATCGGACTCTGCTCCGGGCCGTCGTCAAGGTTTCCCATGGCCCCGGTTGCGCCATAAAGGGTTAGCGCCTCTGAAAATTTCGGCGCCCGATCCGTATCCTTTCCCCGGCAAAGACAGATGATGGTCCAGTTGCACTGAGGATTCATCAATATCATCCCCCCGGCCCATAAGGTTTCATCATCCGGATGGGCCACAATGACGGCGATTTCCTTAAAATTAAATTCCCTTTTCAAATTCATTGCCGATTTTCCTGGCCCTTTTGGGATGGTCGAGATCCATGTTGAGTGTCAGGGCGATCTCGATCAACACATTCCAGCCCATGGCCAATTGCAGATAGGGATTGAATTCTGTGTCATCCGGTATCAGCAGCGTCGGAAAAGAGGTGTTGCGGCTGGATATGGCAATGACCGTCATACCGATCCCTTCGACTAACGTCTTCTGAATTTTGGGGGCTTCCTCTGGGAAAGGATCGATGATGATGATGATTTCATCTTTTTTCATGACCTCTTCAATGCCGTGAACTGCATAGGTTCCTTCCAGGAAGTCTGATTTTTTGCCTGTAATTTCGTTGGTTTTCAGGCTCAGTTCTTCGGCAACCCCGTTATTTCTGCCGGAAAAATAGATCATGGGGGCCAACACCAGTTGACCCATTATTTTTTCAGGGATGTCGCTGTTTAACACCTGTTCGATAAAGCCTCCCAACCGGTTTAAATCGGGAAGGGGCTGATGATTGGATTTTCGAAACAGGATATCGTAAAACAACGCCTGCTCCATCACGGTTTTGGTGGCCGCCACCGCCTCTTCATGGCCGCTTTTCATGAGATAGGCATCATCGGCTTTATTCATGATCTCCGTATCCTTATGGGCCACCACGGCAATCATATGGTGATGATGTTTCTGTTTTAAGGTTTCCATCAGTTTCAGACTTTCTTTTGTTCTGCCTGAATTGGACGCAATAAAAACCGTATAATCCTCAAGATCATATTCTGCAGCCTGTCTTGCGCCCTCCGTGATGATCATTTCTTTATAATCATGGTGCAGGGCGTCGCAAATCACTTTTTTGGCCGGAAAAATCCTTGAAGAGCCTTCTCCGGTTAATAATACTTTCTGATGCCGGATATGTTTGGTGAACTCAAAAATCTGCAAGGGCTCCATGGCCGCCAGCACCTGTTTAACGTCCAGCATTTCCCTGACCAGGGCGTATTTCCGGTATTTTTCATCCTGAAGGTTCATTTGTGATTTCCCTTATCATAATTTACATGGGGCTTACAGGGGCGGCCGGGGAGATGTGAGGCAAAGCGATACCAGGTCGTCAATTTTTGCCGTACCGGCGCACATGACCGTATCCGCTCCTCCCCAGTAAATTTTCACCGTACCGTCGTTTTCCGGAACCGCACCACAGGTAAACACCACATTGGGGACATAGCCGACCCTTTCCCAGGGGTCTTCCGGCTGAAGAATCCAGTCATCGGAAACGCCGATGATGATTGCCGGATCATCCAGGGCATGCAGGGCAACACCGAGCCGGTATACGGTTCCGGACATGGTCTTAAAAACACCATGATAGATATTCAGCCAGCCTTGATCGGTTTTAAAGGGGGCTGCGCCAGGCCCGATTTTCATCTCATCCCAGTGGTAAGGCAGGGGTTTGATAATGACTTTTGAATCCCCCCAGTGAACCAGATCAGGGGAATAGGAAATCCAGATGGACCAGGGGGATATTTCCGAATGCGGGCGGTCCAGGCGCACATACCGACCGTTTATTTTTTCAGGAAAGATGACCACATTGCGAAAATCCGCCTGGGTGATCAGGGCAACCCGTTCAACGGTTTTAAAATCCATGGTCCGGGCCAGGGCAATACGGGCCCCGTGGCGGGAATAGGCGCTGTAGGTGAGAAAAAATTCATCTCCCACCGGATTGATCCGCAGATCCTCCACGCCGAATGCTTCATATTCGGCAAAAACACCCTCGGTTGCAGGGATTAAAAAAGGTTCGGGGTCAACTGTAAATGAAAACCCGTCCCTGCTCTCTGCTTTTCCGATGATGGAGCGCCCGTTGTGAAGATGTGATCTGAACAGCATGATATACCGACCGTTGGTTTTGACCACACCGGCATTATGAACCGTTGTGACCGGATAGGGGACATCCTCCCGGGTCAGGATGGGATTTTTTGCATAACGTGTGACTAAATTATCAGGGTTGACCATGATGAAACCTCCTGTATATTAACTTCTTCCAAAATCATCTCCCAGCCGTTCAATATCATCTTCACCAAAATAATCGCCGGTCTGAACCTCTGTAAATACAAGGTTTTCCAGCCCATCGTTTTGAATCCGGTGAACGGATTTGCGGGGAATATCCACCGACTGTCCGGCCACAAGCCTTTCTTCCACCCCATTGAGGGTCCACAGGGCTTTCCCGCTGACCACAAACCAGTGCTCGTCCCTGTGCTGGTGGCGCTGAAGGCTCAGGCGTTTTCCCGGATAAACCACTATTTTTTTATTCTTAAACGAGTCCTCATTGGAAAGGATCTGATAATATCCCCATGGCCGATGATCTTCACGCTTTGTCAATTCAAGTATCTGTTCATAAACGCGGATATAGTTTTCAACCATGCAATCAATGGTGAAATGGTCGGCAACGGTTTGCCGACAAACGGCCCGGTCAATGTCCCTGACCTGTTCGACCGCAAGGATGGCCTCTTTTGTGCCGGAAACCAGGAAACCGTTCTCATGGTCCCGGATCAATTCGGGCATGCTGCCCCGGTTATTGGCAATCACAGGCGTGCCGCAGGCCATGGATTCGATGATGGACAGGCCGAAGGGTTCGTCAAAATTGATGGGATGCAGCATTGCATAGGCCTTTCCCAGGAGTTCATTTCTTTTTTCCGGTCCGACGCTCCCCAGATACGTCACCTGGTCGCCGTCGATAAAAGGTTTGATATGCTCATTAAAATAGGCCGCATCCTGGATGATGCCGGCCATGACCAGTTTTCTGCCTGAGCCACGGGCAATCTCAATGGCCTCTTTGGGACCCTTATCCGGGTGAAACCGGCCCAGAAACAGCAGATAATCTTCAGGATCGGGCTGAAAATCAAATTCGTCCAGGTCAATCCCGTGATGGATGGTTTGAATATAGTCCAGATCCGGGTCACGGTCGGCATTGCTGATGGACACATAAAAGGTTTTCTTGTTGTATTTTCTAAACACCGGCAGGATTTTAGGCGATGAAAACCCGTGTATGGTGGTCACCACCGGGGTGCGGGTGTGCCCGGTATAAGACAGGGGCAGAAAATCAAAATGATTGTGAATCATGTCGAATTCTTCTGCATGATCAAATAATTCGGAAATATGAAGACATTCAAACACTTTTGGAATGATGTCGGGATCTTCTTCATATCCCCTGGCGCATACGGCCTGCAGATGGGCATGGGTCAGTGAATCCTTTGTGGCGAACAGGGTGACATCATGGCCCCGCTCGACCAGGGCTTCCGTTAACAGGGAGGCCACTTTTTCCCAGGGGCCATAGTGCAGCGGCGGTGTCCGCCAGGCAATGGGTGACAGCATGGCAATACGCATCATATCTCCTTTATTTTAAATCCAGGGGTCTGGACAGGGGTTGGTTAAAGACTTCATCGGCATAGAGTTTCTGCAATGTCATCAATGACAGGAGCCATGCCAGCGTAGACTCGGCGCCCTCATTCTGATTGATGCCGTCCACCATGAGCCCGTCGCGGCAGCCGCCGGTCTTGGGGTCATAGAGCGGCATATTCAGGTCATTGTGACCGAGAAACCAGTTAAAGCACATGACAGCACTTTCAAACCATTGCCGGTCCCGTGTAAGGGTATAAGCTTCTACGCAGGCCTCCACCATGGCTTTGGCTTCAATGGGCTGCTGGTCGAACCGGGTTCTTTTGCCCCCTTTCTGATACCAGCCATTGCTGCCGATGGGCACAAAATGATGACTGTCCGTCTGGATGGCCAGGAGCCATTTCAGACAGCCCAGTCCCATATTCATCAGATCGGTGCGCTGCATCCGGCTGCCGGACACGATCAAGGCCTGGGGCAGTTTTGCATTGGCATAGCTCAAAACATCTTCAAGCCAGGGCCAGCCCTCGGTCCCATGATCTTTGAACTGGACAAACAGCCGGTCCGCCAGGATATCTCTGATTCTTTTGGCATCACTGTCACCGGAGAATTTGCAGAGGTAGGCATCCAGGCCGAGAAGCGTAAACGCAACGGCCCGTGGGGCGAAAAAATTTTCCACAACCCCCAGCGCTTTTTTGAAAAGAATGGTACTCGCTGACAGTTGCCCGGGATTATCCAGATACGCCACGGCCTTTCCCAGACACCAGAGCGCCCGGCCATGGGCATCTTCCGACCCGATTTCTTCCACCCACTGTCTTGAATAATCCATAAAATTACGAAACCGACCGCTTTCCGCATCATAGGCATGTAAAAGAAATCCAAGATAATGACCGGCCAGCGCATCCAGACCGAATCCGTTGGTCGGCAGGTATTTCTGCCCCAGGATGGCCACCAGGAGGGCCCGGGCATTATCATCGGTACAGTATCCATAGGTTCTGTCCGGAATGGTATGGTTGGCATGCTGCAGAATGCCGGTATCATCGGTCAGGGCCTTGAGATGATCGAGTTTGATTTCCGGCAGGTCAAACCGGGTGATGGCCTTGATCTCTTCAACATAGGAATACCGGGGCCGCGGATGACGGATACGGTTTTGACGGACCTCCCTGAAAATCTCCAGATACTGCCGGGATACATCTTTCCAGACAGCTCCACGCGTAAAGGTATAGGCTTTTTTGCGCATGGCATGGCGCTCGCCGTCATTGTCCAGAAGGGCATTAATCTGTTCTGCCAGGGCACCCGGATGATTGAAGGGTACAATTTTCCCCCGGCCTTCGGCCAGCATTTCAACGGCATACCAATAGGGGGTTGAAATAATGGCCTTACCGGTTCCCATGGCATAGGCCAGGGTCCCGGAGGTAATCTGGGCCTCCTGGGGATAGGGGGAGATATAGATATCGGCAATACCGAGGTATTCTCCGAGTTCCCGCAACGCCACAAAGCTATTTTGAAAAATGACCTGCCGGCTGATACCCAGTTTCTGAACCATCTGCTGGAGCATGATCCGATAGGCCTCCCCCTCAGACTTCAACACATGGGGATGGGTGCTGCCCAGAATGATATAGACCACATCCGGATGTTTTTCCAGGACTGCGGGAAGGGCCTGCAACACGGTTTCAACCCCTTTGCCCGGAGAGAGCAGGCCAAAGGTGAGCAATACCTTTTTGCCTTCCACCTCGAATTTATCTTTGTTAAAACTGGAATCGATAAAGGGCATGTCCGGGATGCCGTGATGGACAAAGGCAATTTTCTCACGGGGAACACCATAGATGTCGTGGAGAAAATCTTCAGCCTTGTGGCTCATGATAACGAGTTTGTCCGACAGGTCGCTTAATTTGCCCATGACCTCCCGATACTCCGGGTCAGGATCTTTTAAAACCGTATGCAGGGTCGTCACCACCGGCATGTGCAGCTCTCCCAGCAGTTTGAGCAGATGGCTGCCCGCAGCTCCTCCGAAAATACCGAATTCATGCTGGAGGCAGACGATATCGGCTCCGCTGATATTTAAAAACTGGGATGCAATACCGTAATCCGTTAGTTTGTTCTGGTTGATTTCAAAGCGGACTTTTTCAGGGTAAGAATATCCCTCCAACCGGTCGTTCATTGCAACTGTCCAGCAATCGATATCTGGTGACAGAGACGACAATCCTTCCACCAGATCACTGGTAAAGGTTGCAATGCCGCATCGCCGGGGCAGGTAATTGCCGATAACAGCAATAGATTTGATATCCTCGTCATGTTTCATATTCATTGTCATAATCACACCTTTTTTTTAAGAATCCGTTACAATGCAGTTTCTACCACCGGATTTGGCCTTGTATAACCGTTCATCCGCCTTTGAAATCCAGGAGAACAGAGTTTTTTCAGGGTCATCCTGAATCACTCCTTGCTCGACCCCGATGCTGATGGTGACCCGGATATCTTCGGGACGGCTTGTTTCAACCCCTTTCCGGATCTTTTCCGCGATCAGGGGCAAAGCTGCGGCACGGATATCGGGAAACAAAATGATAAATTCTTCACCCCCGAACCGGCCGAGGACGTCCGACTTCCGGATATTTTTTTTTAAGGATTGTGCAACTGCCTTTAACACCTTATCTCCCTGGGGATGTCCATGGGTGTCGTTAATTTTTTTAAAGTGATCAATATCAACCATGAAAAGCCCCATATTCTCTTTTTTCCGTTGGGACAGATAGGACAATTCATTGGCCAGGATAAGAAAGCCTCTGCGGTTTAATAACCCTGTCAACCCGTCAATCATGGCCATTTCAACCAGAGATTTGTTTCTCTGCCATAAGCTCTGTAATGTTTCACCCAACAGCTCCAGCTCCGGGGTGACATCTCCATACTGGATGAACATTTCAATAAAACGTTTGATATGCCGGTCATAGGTATCGGCCGGATCAACTGTTCCGGCCAGCGGCTTTAATGCATGATACAGCAGTTCAAAGGTCGGATGCAGCATATAATACTCCAGCCGGTACGCCAGGATGAGGGCATTTTTCATGCTCTGTGTCGCTTCCCATCGTTTCAGGAGAACCTTGATTTTCTGGAGTAACGATTCCAGCTCATGTCGTGTGGACTCAGGGTCGTCAAAAATGTGGGGAAGCCGGTATTCCCGGGCGGTTTGTCTGGCCATATCCCAGAAACCCTTTTGGATTTTCTCTTCTGCAGCCATTTCCTTCCAGAAAACCTTCAGTTCTTTAATCTCTTCTGCTTTGGAAAGTTTTATATATATCTGGAAGGCTTTTTGATTAATGGCAATGCATAGATCAATAATTCCCCAGATGGTCTTTTGTTCCATTTTGTCTCAATCCTGTTCCGTTATCTTCGTACAGGATGCCGGGAACTCAGGATAAATTAACAATATGTTCATCATTAAGGGCTCCTTTGGCCCTGATGGCTTCAATGACTTCCATTCCCTGGGGATGGGAAATTGTGTAAATCCGGATACTCAAGGGTTCCCGTAAAAGGGGTTTTATTCCCAGAAGAGCCCCGAACCGAAGGGACTGGATATGATGATCCAGAGTTTCCCGGGTTTCCCACTCCTCAAGCAGGCAGAAATTGTTTTTGTCATGGATATTACAGAAAATACTGTAATTTCTGCACCCTTTTTCCATGCCCACGGGTTCGATCATCGAAAGAAGGGTCTGCGTGACCTCCAGATGTTTATCCGCAAGTGCATTCAGTGTGATTCTGACAACGATCATGACGGTTACCTTTTTAATTTATAGCTCTTCGTTTAAATGACTCCGAAAGTTCTATCCCGGCCGTTTATCGGGCTTTACCGGTGCAACAATCCATTCATAATGAATCAGGAGCAAGCTTCATGCCATGGCTTGATTTTGTTTTCACATACGGCCCATCATCTTGATTTACCGGGGAAATTCGTTTTAGAAAAAAGAAAAAGAACAGGGTGAAAATTCGAGAGGGAAGGTCACATATAACCTATGGTCATATGTGACCCTTTAAGGCTTCTGGATATTAAGCTTTCGCATCCGGGCGCGCAGGGTGCTGCGGTTGAGTCCGAGAATCTCTGTTGCGCTGTTTTCCCCGCTGACTTTCCACTGGTTCTGCTCCAGCACATGGACAATATAGCCGCGCTCCACTTCTTCCAGTGTTTTTGCTTCCATTGTTTTCTGCGGTTTATGTAAATTGATCAGGGGTTTATCAAAATCATCCACCAGCCGCAGTTTCGGACCTGATGAATTGATCACGGCGCGCTCAAGAACATTTTCCAACTCCCGGACATTTCCCGGCCAGTGATGGTTTTGAAGCGTTTCCATCATTATTTTTGAAACGATTCCCGTGTTCTTGCCCATCCGTTTGGCGATCTTTTTGATATAATACTCTACCAGGAGCGGGACATCTTCTATCCGGTCCCTGAGGGGCGGCATGGTAATGGGAAAAACATTCAGCCGGTAGAAGAGATCTTCCCGGAAGCGGCCTTTTTTCACTTCTTCTTCCAGATTTCGATTGGTTGCGGCAATGATCCTGGCATCCACCTTGATGGTATGGGAGCTTCCCAATCGTTCAAATTCACCGTCCTGGATCACGCGAAGCAGTTTTGCCTGCAACTCCAGCGGCAGCTCTCCGATTTCATCCAGAAAAAGTGTGGCTCCGTTGGCAATCTCAAAGCGCCCGAGCTGCTTGGAATTCGACCCTGTAAACGCCCCTTTTTCATGGCCGAACAATTCGCTTTCAATCAGGGTTGCAGGCAATGCCGCACAATTTAATTTGACCAATGCCCTGTTTTTGCGGGGACTTCCATGGTGAATGGCCCTTGCCACGAGTTCCTTTCCGGTTCCGGTTTCACCCAGAACCAATACCGTGGTATTGGTGGCGGCAATCTGTTCAACTTTATAGAGCACATATTTCAGTGCATCACTTTTCCCGATAATATTTTCATGGTTATGTTCCAGTTTGATTTCTTCTTTCAGATAGGCTTTTTCTTCTTCCAACTGCTTTTTTAATATTTTTATTTCGGAAAGGGCGGCTTCTGCGGTCTGCTTTCCTTTTTCAGCCTCCTGTCGAGCTGCAACAAGCTCTGTAGTCCGCGCTTGAACAATGACCTCAAGATTTCGTTTATAAAATTCACGCTCGGTTACATCCTCAATGGCAAAAAGAATCAGTTGTGAATGGTTAACGTCCTGGTAGATTCTCCTGGCATTCAGATGCATGATCTTTGACCCGATACTTTCAAACACATGCTCCACCTCAAAATCATGGAATACGGAATTCTGAGATAAAACCTCTTCAAGTAATGTTCTGAGCCGGGGGATATCCCATTGCCCGTTGCCCAGGTCATAGATAAGCTGCCCCACCGTCTCTTCAGGTTTTACAGCAAAGAAATCATAGAAGGAACGGCTGACGGTGAGCACCCTTAAGTTTTGATCCAGAACGATTAACGGTTCTCGCAAGTTGTCGATAACACTCTCACCGAATTCGCGGGCTTCTTCTACTTCGTCATGCAGAGACTTTATTCTGAGAAGCGACTTTACCCTGGCTAAAAGCTCATGCTTGTCAAAAGGCTTGGAGATAAAATCATCGCACCCTGCCTCAAGGGATTTTATCCTGTGTTCGATCTCTTTGAGCACCGTGACCATAACGACCGGAATAAGCCTTGTCTTTTTATCGGCGCGTATTTTCTCCAGTACTTCGAAGCCGGACATCCTGGGCATCATTACGTCCAGCAGAACCAGATCGATTTGATGACTGGAGAGTATTTTCAGCGCTTCTTCACCGCTTACCGCTTTGAC
>JFJP01002044.1_pt1 | contig 15839 bp, 11 predicted proteins | sample 431651 | NCBI WGS metagenome assembly JFJP01 (sample SAMN02602958, study PRJNA72255) | Microbial mat metagenome, whole genome shotgun sequencing project. | biome: fresh water; feature: sink hole; material: water; isolation source: purple microbial (photo- and chemosynthetic) mats found in... | reverse complement strand
CCGCCGTCAGGGTGGTCTTGCCATGGTCAACGTGACCAATCGTGCCGACGTTTACGTGCGGCTTCGTACGTTCAAATTTTGCCTTAGCCATTTATAGTATCCTCAAAAACGAAATCACTTCTTGTTGATCACGGCTTCGGCGATGTTCTTGGGCGCCTCGGCATAGTGTTTGAATTCCATCGAGTAGGTCGCACGACCCTGCGACAGCGAACGCACCGTGGTCGAATAACCGAACATTTCGGCCAGCGGCACTTCGGCCTTGATCGCCTTGATGCCGCCGGGCAGATCGTCCATTCCCTGAACCACGCCACGACGACCGGAAAGATCGCCCATGATGTTGCCCATGTAGTCCTCCGGCGTCTCGACCTCGACCGCCATCATCGGTTCAAGCAGCGTCGGCTGGGCCTTGCGCATGCCTTCCTTGAAGGCCATCGTGGCGGCCATGCGGAAGGCGTTTTCGTTCGAGTCAACGTCGTGATAGGAGCCATCAAACAGGGTGAACTTCACATCCACAACCGGGAATCCGGCCAGCACACCGCTCTTGACGCATTCCTGCAAACCCTTGTCGACTGCCGGAATGTACTCGCGTGGCACGGTACCGCCCTTGACCGCATCGACAAACTCGTAACCCTTGCCGGCCTCGTTCGGCTCGATCTTGACCCAGACATGACCAAACTGGCCGCGTCCGCCGGATTGCTTAACGAACTTGCCTTCCTGTTCGACAGCCTTTTTGATGCATTCACGATAGGCCACCTGTGGCGCACCGACATTGGCATCGACGCCGAACTCGCGCTTCATGCGGTCAACGATGATTTCCAGGTGCAGCTCGCCCATGCCTGAAATAATGGTCTGAAAAGTTTCTTCGTCGGTACGCACGCGGAACGACGGATCCTCCTGGGCCAGGCGGCTCAGCGCAATACCCATTTTTTCCTGGTCAGCCTTGGTTTTCGGCTCGACGGCAATATGGATGACCGGTTCCGGGAAGACCATGCGTTCCAGGGTGATCACCGCCGACGGATCGCACAGCGTTTCGCCGGTCGTCACTTCTTTCAGGCCGACGCAAGCGGCGATATCACCGGCCAGAACCTCCTTGATTTCTTCGCGATTGTTGGCGTGCATCTGCAGCACTCGACCAATGCGCTCCTTGCGTCCCTTGATCGGGTTGTAGATGGTATCTCCCGACTTCAGCACACCCGAATAAACACGGATGAAAGTCAATTGGCCGACATACGGATCGGTCATCAGCTTGAACGCCAGCGCCGAAAATTTGGCGCCATCATTCGCCTCACGCGACTCGGGCTGACCTTTTTCGTTTTCACCGGTCACCGGAGGAATATCGACCGGCGATGGCAGCAGATCGATGACAGCATCGAGCATGCGCTGCACACCCTTGTTCTTGAACGCTGTACCGCACAGCGCCGGCTGGATCTCGCAGGCAATCGTGCGATCACGCAGGCCCTTGATGATCTGCGCCTCGGTCAGATCACCGGACTCGAGATACTGATTCATCAATTCTTCAGACGATTCGGCTGCGACCTCGATCATCTTGCCACGCCATTCTTCAGCCTGAGCCTGCAGTTCGGCCGGAATCTCGCGATAATCGAATTTCATGCCCTGGGATGCATCATCCCAATAGATCGCCTTCATCTTGATCAGATCAACGACACCCTGGAAGTAGTCTTCCTTGCCGATCGGAATGACGATCGGCACCGGATTGGCCTTGAGCCGGGTACCCATCTGATCAATGACTTTGAAAAAATCGGCTCCCTGACGATCCATCTTGTTTATGAAGGCCAGACGTGGAACCTTGTATTTGTTGGCCTGACGCCAGACCGTTTCGGACTGCGGCTGCACACCACCCACCGCGCAATAGACCATGCAGGCGCCGTCAAGAACCCGCATCGAGCGTTCGACTTCGATGGTAAAGTCGACGTGTCCCGGGGTGTCAATGATGTTGATCCGGTGTTCCGGGCGGATGAAATCCATGCCCTTCCAGAAACAGGTCGTCGCTGCCGAGGTAATGGTAATGCCACGCTCCTGCTCCTGCTCCATCCAGTCCATGGTCGCTGCGCCGTCGTGCACTTCACCGATCTTGTGATTGACACCGGTGTAGAACAGGATGCGCTCGGTCACCGTCGTCTTGCCGGCGTCAATGTGCGCGCTAATACCGATATTTCGGTAGCGATCGATAGGGGTTTTGCGTGCCACAGTAATAAACCTTCACTAATAAAGAACGATCGTCGGCAGACTGGCTGCGACGTAAAAATGTACAGTTAGAAGCGGAAGTGGGCGAAGGCCTTGTTGGCGTCAGCCATACGGTGAACTTCGTCGCGCTTCTTGACCGCGCTGCCGCGGTTTTCAGCCGCTTCAAGCATTTCAGCCGCCAGGCGCTGACCCATCGACTTCTCGGAACGCTTGCGCGCGGCTTCCCTCATCCAGCGCATGGCCAGCGCCATACGACGGCTCGGACGAACTTCGACCGGCACCTGGTAGTTGGCGCCACCGACACGGCGACTCTTGACCTCAACCAGCGGCTTGACGTTATTCATGGCCAGACCGAAGACTTCGATCGGATCCTTGCCACCCTTGGTGGCGATGATTTCGAAGGCGCCATAGACGATACGTTCGGCAACCGACTTCTTGCCACTCATCATGATGGTGTTAACGAATTTGGAAACTTCGATATTGCCAAACTTTGGATCAGGCAGAATATCGCGCTTGGGTACTTCACGACGACGGGGCATAGCAACCTCTCAAATTTTCAATTCAGTTGAAGGCCGCACAACATGTATCGACCCTCGCGGCCGCCCATCGGGACGGCCACTTACTTAAACGGCAATCAAGCCGCTTTCGGACGCTTCGTACCGTACTTCGAACGGCTCTGCTTACGATCCTTGACACCCTGCGTATCCAGAGATCCGCGAACGGTGTGATAGCGCACACCCGGCAAGTCTTTTACACGGCCACCACGGATCAGAACCACTGAGTGCTCCTGAAGATTGTGGCCTTCACCGCCGATATACGAAATGACCTCGAAGCCGTTTGTCAGACGAACCTTGCACACTTTGCGCAGAGCGGAGTTAGGCTTCTTCGGCGTGGTCGTGTAAACGCGGGTACAGACGCCGCGCTTCTGCGGACAGTTCTCCAGCGCCGGAACTTTGCTCTTGCTACGAACGGCTTCACGCGGTTTGCGCACAAGCTGGTTAATGGTTGGCATATTTCTATCCCTAAATTCCCTGCAGCGACAGCTCTTCAGCGAGCATGTCCTCTGCAAAAAAACCAAGGCGGACACAAGGCCGCCTTAGCGATTTTTTATATCACAGACAAGGGCAATGATTAGCCCTTGCCGACAAAGACCCGAGATTCTAGGGTCTATCAAGCCCCAAGTCAAGCGGCCGGGGCGTCCTGCGTATTCTCTCCTACCGCAGCCGCATCTTCGACAATACCTGTTACCGCAGCCAGATCGACACCTGCCGCATTGCTCTTGCGCATCCGGTGATACGCCAGACCTGTACCCGCCGGGATGAGACGACCGACGATGACGTTTTCCTTGAGGCCACGCAGTTCATCGCGCTTGCCCATGATCGCCGCTTCGGTCAGCACACGTGTGGTTTCCTGGAAGGACGCTGCCGAAATGAACGAATCCGTTGACAAGGAAGCCTTGGTAATACCCAGCAAGACCGGTTCATACGTAGCCGGCAGCTTGCCCGCAGCCAGCATGCGGTCGTTTTCGTCGAGCAAATGCGCACGCTCGACCTGCTCGCCGCGGATGAACTTGGTATCACCCGAATCGAGTACCAGGACGCGCCGCAGCATCTGGCGCACGATGACTTCGATATGCTTGTCGTTGATCTTCACGCCCTGCAGACGATAGACATCCTGCACTTCGTCGGTGATGTAGACCGCCAGCGCCTCGACCCCCTGCAAACGCAGGATGTCATGCGGATCAGGTGCGCCGTCAACAATCAGCTCGCCCTTGTTCACCACCTGACCGTCATGCACCAGCACATGCTTGTCCTTCGGAATCAGGTATTCGTGGGTTGCACCCTCAAGATCGGTAATGACCAGACGTTGCTTACCCTTGGTATCCTTACCGAAGGACATGGTTCCGGTGAACTCGGCCAGCATACCGGCATCCTTCGGCGTACGCGCTTCAAAGAGCTCGGCCACGCGCGGCAGACCGCCGGTAATGTCGCGCGTCTTGGCCGACTCCTGCGGCAGTCTGGCGAGAACGTCGCCGACCGAAATCTGCTGCCCATCGAGCACGGTGATGATCGCACCGACCTGGAAGGTGATGGTCACGGCATGGTCGCTGCCGTGCATATGAACTTCATCGCCGTTGGCGTCAAAAAGCTTGACCTGCGGACGCAAACCCTTGGTTTGAGCCTTGCCGCCGCGCTTCGGATCGATGACGACCAGAGTCGAAAGCCCGGTCACTTCATCGATCTGCTTGGCAACCGTCACCCCTTCCTCTACGTTCTCGAACTTCACCTGGCCCGAGTATTCGGCGATGATCGGTCGCGTATGCGGATCCCAGGTCGCCAGCTTGGTCCCGGCCTTGGCCTGCTGGCCATCGGAAACTTGCAGGGTGGAGCCGTAGGGCACCTTGTGCTTCTCACGCTCGCGGCCATTGTCGTCAGTGATCAGAACTTCACCGGAACGGGTAATGACGATCTTTTCGCCCTTGGCACTGGTCACATAGCGCATCGACGATGTAAAGCGCACTACACCGGCGCTCTTGGTTTCGACCTGGCTGGCCACTGCAGCCCGCGACGCTGCTCCACCGACGTGGAAGGTGCGCATGGTGAGCTGGGTACCCGGCTCACCGATTGACTGCGCAGCGATGACACCGACCGCTTCGCCGACGTTGACCGGCGTACCGCGCCCGAGGTCGCGGCCGTAACACTTGCCACACAAGCCATAGCGTGTATCACAGGTGAGTGGCGTACGCACCTTGACCTCATCAATGCCAAGTTGGTCAACCAGATCGCAGAGGTCTTCATTGATCAGCGTCCCGGCCTCGATAACCGTTTCATCGGTTTCCGGATTGACCACATCGACGATAGCCACGCGACCGAGAATGCGCTCGCGCAAAGCCTCGATGACTTCGCCACCCTCGATCAGGGCTTTCATGGTGACGCCATTCTCGGTACCGCAATCATCCTCGATTACCACCAGATCCTGCGTCACGTCGACCAGGCGGCGGGTCAGATAACCCGAATTCGCAGTTTTCAGCGCCGTATCGGCCAGACCCTTGCGCGCACCGTGCGTCGAGATGAAGTACTGGAGAACGTTCAGACCTTCGCGGAAGTTGGTGGTGATCGGCGTCTCGATGATCGAACCATCGGGCTTGGCCATCAGCCCGCGCATGCCGGCCAGCTGACGAATCTGTGCCGCCGAGCCACGTGCGCCGGAATCGGCCATCATGTAAATAGAGTTGAACGATTCCTGCTTGACCCGATTGCCGTGGCGATCGGTCACTTCTTCATGTCCGAGCTGATCCATCATGACCTTGGCCACCTGGTCACCGGTGCGCCCCCAGATATCGACGACCTTGTTGTAACGCTCGCCGTTGGTTACCAGACCATTGGTATATTGACTCTCGATTTCCTTCACTTCTTTTTCAGCTGCGGCGATGATCTCGCCTTTCTGGGTGGGCACCAGCATGTCGTCCGAGCAAATCGAGATTCCGGCACGCGTCGCCAGGCGGTAGCCGTTCTGCATCAGCTTGTCGGCGAAGACAACCGTTTCCTTAAGACCGCAACGGCGGAAAGCCCCATTGATCAACTTGGAGATTTCTTTCTTCTTCAGCGGCCGGTCGAGAACGGAAAACGGCAGGCCCTTGGGCAGAATCTCGGAAAGCAGCGCACGGCCGGCCGTCGTGTTGTAACGGGTGACTGTTTCCTTCCAGCCGTTTTCGCCATTCTTCTCGTATTCCTTGATGCGCACCGAGATCTTGGCGTGCACATCGAGTTCGCCGGCCTGCATGGCCCGGGTCACTTCGGCCAGATCAGGGAAAATCATCCCTTCGCCCTTGGCGTTGATGCGCTCGCGGGTCGCATAGTAGAGGCCGAGAACGATATCCTGCGACGGCACGATGATCGGTTCGCCATTGGCTGGCGAAAGCACATTGTTCGAGGCCAGCATCAGGGTCCGTGCTTCCATCTGCGCTTCGAGCGACAGCGGCACGTGGACAGCCATCTGGTCACCGTCGAAGTCGGCGTTGAACGCCGCGCAAACGAGCGGATGCAACTGGATCGCCTTACCTTCGATAAGGGTCGGTTCGAACGCCTGGATACCGAGACGGTGCAGCGTCGGCGCACGGTTGAGCATGATCGGATGTTCGCGGATGACATCTTCAAGGATGTCCCACACCACCGGTTCCTGCGTCTCAACCATCTTCTTCGCCTGCTTGATGGTCGTGGCCAGACCCATCAGTTCCAGCTTGTTGAAAATGAAAGGCTTGAACAGCTCGAGCGCCATCAGTTTCGGCAGGCCGCACTGATGCAGCTTGAGCTGCGGACCAACGACGATGACCGAACGACCCGAATAGTCGACGCGCTTGCCGAGCAGGTTCTGACGGAAACGCCCGCCCTTGCCCTTGATCATGTCAGCCAGCGACTTCAGCGGGCGCTTGTTGGCACCGGTCATGGCCTTGCCGCGACGGCCGTTGTCGAGCAGCGAGTCGACGGCTTCCTGCAACATGCGCTTTTCATTGCGCACGATGATTTCCGGGGCCTTCAGTTCGAGCAGGCGCTTCAAGCGGTTGTTGCGGTTGATCACGCGACGATAGAGGTCGTTGAGATCGGAGGTAGCAAAACGCCCACCATCGAGCGGAACCAGCGGACGCAGATCCGGCGGCAGAACAGGCAATACCTCGAGCACCATCCACTCCGGCTTGATCCCGGACTTCTGGAAACCTTCGAGGATTTTCAGGCGTTTGGAGAATTTCTTGCTCTTCGTTTCCGACGTCGTCGTTTCGAGTTCGGAACGCAGACGATCGACTTCGCTGTTCAGATCGATCGAACGCAACAGTTCCCGGATACCCTCGGCACCCATCGCCGCATAGAAGTCGTCACCATACTCTTCCGTTTTGGCCAGACAGTCGTCTTCGGTCAGCAACTGGCCACGGGTGAGTGGCGTCATGCCCGGATCGCAGACGACAAAGGCTTCAAAGTAGAGCACGCGCTCGATGTCGCGCAGGGTCATGTCAAGCACCATGCCCAGACGACTCGGCAGGCTCTTCAGGAACCAGATGTGGGCCACCGGCGAAGCCAGTTCAATGTGCGCCATGCGCTCGCGGCGCACCTTGGACAGAGTAACTTCAACGCCGCACTTCTCGCAGATCACCCCGCGATGCTTGAGGCGCTTGTACTTGCCGCACAGACACTCGTAATCCTTGATCGGGCCAAAGATCTTGGCGCAGAACAAGCCGTCGCGTTCCGGCTTGAAGGTGCGGTAGTTGATCGTTTCCGGCTTTTTGACTTCACCGTAGGACCAGGACCGGATCTTGTCCGGCGAGGCAAGGCCGATGGTAATCGCATCGAACTGTTCTTCCTGCGTTACCTGTTTAAACAAATCAAGCAGTGCTTTCATCTTTCACTCCGTTCGGGGTGAGAACCCAAATTCTCCAAACCACAGCCGGGGGCTGTGGCTACTGTCTTTCAACTACGCCGGCGGACCACTTAATAGCGCTCAAGATCGATATCGATGGCCAGCGAGCGAATTTCCTTGACCAGTACGTTAAAGGACTCCGGCATGCCGGCATCGATCTTGTGATCCCCCTTGACAATGCTTTCATAGACCTTGGTCCGGCCATTCACATCATCCGACTTGACCGTCAGCATTTCCTGCAAGACATAGGCCGCACCGTAAGCTTCCAGCGCCCACACCTCCATTTCACCGAAGCGCTGACCACCGAACTGCGCCTTGCCGCCCAGCGGTTGCTGGGTAACCAGCGAGTACGGACCAGTCGACCGGGCATGCATCTTGTCATCAACCAGATGGTGCAGCTTGAGCACGTGCATGTAGCCGACTGTAACCTGGCGTTCGAAACGTTCTCCGGTGCGTCCGTCAAACAGGGTCATCTGCCCTGACTCCGGCATTCCGGCCAGTCGCAGCATGTCCTTGATTTCCGATTCCTTGGCCCCGTCAAAGACTGGGGTGGCAAAGGGAACGCCGGCTTCCAGATTGCCCGCCATTTCCATGATTTCGGCATCATTCAGCTGGTCAAGATCCTCGGGTTTTCCGTTGCTGTTATAGACCTGCTCAAGGAAGCCGCGCACTTCACTGGCGTTGGCCTGACGTCGCAACATGTCGCCGATCTTGAAGCCCAGCCCCTTGGCCGCAAGGCCAAGATGGACTTCGAGCACCTGTCCGACGTTCATCCGTGACGGAACGCCGAGCGGATTGAGCACGATATCGACCGGCCGTCCATCCGCCATGTGCGGCATGTCCTCAACCGGCACGATGCGGGAAACGACGCCCTTGTTGCCGTGGCGACCAGCCATCTTGTCGCCCGACTGCAGGCGACGCTTGACCGCCACATAGACCTTGACCATCTTCTGCACGCCCGGCGGCAGTTCGTCGCCCTGGGTCAGCTTCTTGCGCTTCTCTTCAAAGGCCACATCGAAGTCCTTGCGCGTCTGCTCCAGGCCCTCGCGCAGGGATTCGAGCTGTTGCGCCACTTCATCGTCAGCCATGCGGATGTCGAACCAGTGATGCGCATCGATACCGGCGAGGTAGTCTTCGCTGATGGCGGTACCTTTAGCCAGACGCTTCGGCCCGCCATTGGCCGCCTTACCGACGATCAGGCGCTCGACGCGGGCGAAAGCATCGCGTTCGACGATGCGCATCTGATCGGCAAGATCAAGCTTGTAGCCGCGCAGGTGATCGTCGATGATCGACTGGGCACGCTTGTCGCGCTCAATGCCTTCGCGGGTAAATACCTGGACGTCGATGACCGTGCCGGCAATGCCGGACTGTACGCGCAGCGAGGTATCCTTGACATCCGAGGCTTTCTCGCCAAAGATCGCACGCAGCAGTTTCTCTTCCGGCGTCAGCTGGGTTTCGCCCTTCGGTGTCACCTTGCCGACCAGCACATCGCCGGCCTCGACTTCGGCACCGATATAGACGATACCGGACTCATCGAGGCGCGACAGTTGCGACTCACCCAGCGACGCGATGTCGCGGGTGATTTCTTCCGGGCCCAGCTTGGTGTCACGGGCAACGACCGTCAGTTCCTCGATGTGGATCGAGGTAAACCGGTCCTCTGCAACAACACGCTCGGAGATCAGGATCGAATCTTCAAAGTTGTAGCCGTTCCACGGCATGAAGGCGATCAGCATGTTCTGCCCAAGAGCCAGTTCGCCCTTGTCGGTCGACGCCCCGTCGGCTACCACGTCGCCCTGGGCAATGACATCACCGACCCGCACCAGCGGTCGCTGGTTGATATTGGTGTTCTGGTTGGAACGCGTGTACTTCACCAGGTTGTAGATGTCGACGCCCACTTCTCCGGGCACGGTTTCGTCATCATTGACGCGGACCACGATACGCGAGGCATCCACGTAATCGACCTTGCCGCCGCGCAGCGCCTGAACGGCAGTGCCCGAGTCGACAGCGACCGTGCGCTCGATACCCGTACCGACCACCGGCTTCTCCGGACGCAGGCAGGGAACGGCCTGGCGTTGCATGTTGGCTCCCATCAGCGCGCGATTCGCATCGTCGTGTTCGAGGAAGGGAATCAGCGAAGCGGCGACAGAAACGATCTGTCCCGGCGCAACGTCCATGTACTGAACGCGTGCGGGCTCGGCGAGAATAGTTTCGCCTTTCTCGCGGCAGGTTACCAGATCGTCCGTCAGCATTCCATCAACACCGAGTGCGGCGTTGGCTTGGGCGATGATGTAGCCGCCTTCCTCGATCGCCGACAGATATTCAATCTGGTCGGTTACCTTGCTGTCGACAACTTTGCGGTAGGGCGTTTCGAGGAAACCGTATTCATTGGTGCGCGCGTACAGTGCCAGCGAGTTGATCAGGCCGATGTTCGGACCTTCCGGCGTCTCGATCGGGCAGACACGGCCATAGTGCGTCGGATGCACGTCACGCACCTCGAAACCGGCGCGTTCCCGTGTCAAGCCGCCCGGCCCGAGTGCCGAAACGCGACGCTTGTGCGTAATCTCGGAGAGCGGATTGGTCTGGTCCATGAACTGCGAAAGCTGGCTGGAGCCGAAAAATTCCCGTACTGCGGCGCTGATCGGTTTGGCATTGATCAGATCATGCGGCATCAGATTATCGGACTCGGCCTGCGACAGGCGTTCCTTGACTGCACGCTCAACGCGAACGAGACCGGCACGGAACTGGTTTTCGGCCAGTTCGCCGACGGAACGAACACGACGGTTGCCCAGATGATCGATATCGTCGATATCACCGCGACCATTACGCAATTCGACAAGAATCTTGATCACTTCAACGATATCGCGCGGCGAGAGCGTCAATTGGTCACGGATTTCGTTGTTTACGCCCAGGTTTTTCAATTGCGCTGACAGGGCTATAGCATCTTCTTCGGTCAGGTTTTCAGCAACCGCACGCAGGCCATAGGACAACTCGGAGAGCAGCAGTTCGACGGCCGCTGTTGACCCTCCTGCCGTCTCGATGATGGCGCTGACGATGGCGTCCCGTTTGGCCGGAACATGCTTGACCATTACCTTGTATTCGACGACGTCCTTGCGCGCGACACGGCGGTTGAACTTCATCCGGCCTACTGCCGAGAGATCGTAGCGGTCGTCGGAATAGAACAGACCATTAAACAGGATCTCGACCGCTTCTTCCGTCGGCGGCTCGCCCGGACGCATCATGCGGTAGATGGCCACGCGCGCGGCCTGCTTCGAAACCGTTTCGTCGGTGCGCAGCGTATGGGAAATGAACCCGCCACGATCCAGTTCGTTGATATACAGGGTCTGCAGTGATTCAACACCGGCCTCAATCAGTTTGGCCAGCAAGGCTTCGGTAATCTCATCATTGGCATTGGCAAGAATCTCGCCCGTATCCTTGTCGATGATGTTCTGGGCGATCACCCGGCTGACCAGAAAGTCTTCCGGCACGGCGATCTGCTTGATCCCGGCCGCATCAAGCTCACGAATATGCTTGCTGGTAATACGTTTGTCCTTGGCCACGAGGACCTTGCCGGACTTGTCATTGAAGTCAAAACGCGCCACTTCACCGCGCAGGCGCTCGGGGACGAGATGGAACTCGACACCCTTCTTGCCGATCTGGAAGGTGTCAAACTCGAAGAACTCGCGCAGGATCTGCTCCGGCGTCAGGCCTATAGCCTTGAGCAGGGTGGTCACCGGCATCTTGCGTCGACGGTCAACGCGGAAGAACAGGATGTCTTTCGGATCAAACTCGAAGTCCAGCCACGAACCGCGATAAGGTATCACGCGCGCCGAAAAGAGCAGCTTGCCCGAACTGTGCGTCTTGCCCCGGTCATGCTCGAAGAAGACGCCTGGAGAACGGTGCAACTGCGAAACGATGACCCGCTCGGTACCGTTGATGACGAAAGAGCCGGTTGTCGTCATGAGCGGAATCTCGCCCATGTATACTTCCTGTTCCTTGACTTCCTTGATCGTATCCGGAGTCTCCCGATCAAGAATGATCAGGCGCACCTTTGCCCGCAAAGCCGAAGCGAAAGTCAGACCACGCTGTTGACATTCCTTGACGTCAAAAGCGGGCTCGGCAAGTGCAAAGCTGACAAACTCAAGCCGGGCGTTTCCGCTGTGGCTGACGATCGGGAAGATCGAGGAGAACGCGGCTTGCAGTCCCTGGCTCTTGCGCTGGGCAGGCGGAACAGCCGCCTGCAGGAAAGCGGTGAAAGATTCCAGTTGCGTTGCCAGCAGGAATGGAACGTCAAGCACATTGGCGCGCTTGGCGAAACTCTTGCGGATACGTTTTTTCTCGGTGTAGGAGTAGTTCATGGTCGCTCCGAGCTTAGAAAGCAAAATCCTCTAGCGCATCCCGTCCGGAGTCGAGAGACTCAAGCCGGGTCGCAACGGACAAACGTAAAAACAACAGGCCAGCTGAAGCAGACTCATCCACTTGCCGCATCACAGCCATTTGTACTTGCGTTTGCACGCTACGAAACTGCACATCCAATCGGTAGAAACGATATGCAACAAAGTCGTTTCCGGAAAAGCACAAAAGGGCTGGCTGCTAAAAGCGGCCAGCCCAGCTTGCAAAGCCGAGATTACTTGACCTCGACCTTGGCGCCGGCATCCTCGAGCAACTTCTTGAGGGCTTCAGCATCAGCCTTGGTAATCGCTTCCTTGACGGCCTTGGGGGCACCGTCAACAAGATCCTTGGCTTCTTTCAGACCCAGACCGGTCGCCGCACGCACGACCTTGATCACTTCAACCTTCTTCTCGCCGAAATGCGTCAGCATGACGGTGAATTCGGTCTGTTCTTCAACAGCAGCAGCAGCGGCAGCCGGGCCGGCAACGGCCATGGATGCGGCGGAAACGCCAAACTTTTCTTCGAACGCCTTGACCAGGTCGTTCAGATCCATGACCGTCATGTTGCCAACGGCTTCGAGGATGTCTTCTTTGCTAATAGCCATAATCAATAAACTCCTAAATCTGGATACTTGTGAAAACTGTCAATGGGCTTGCGAAAGGGCGATCATGCGGCCGCTTCGGCGACTTCGGCCGTTGCGACTGCTGGTTCGCGACTCTTGGCCAGAGCAGCAAGCGCACAGGCGAAACCGGTAACCGGTGCCTGCATGATGCCGAGTAGCTTGCCAAGCAGTTCTTCACGGCTCGGGATCGAGGCAAGTGATTGCACACCGGCCTTGTCCAGCACCTTGCCAGCATAGCTGCCAGCCTTCAGAACCAGCTTGTCATTGGTTTTTGCAAAGTCGTTGAGTACCTTCGCTGCAGCAACCGGGTCCTGGGACATACCATAAATCAACGGACCCGTCATTTTTCCGGCGAGTTCAGCAAACGAACTGCCCGCAACCGCGCGACGCACCAGGGTGTTTTTCAGCACACGCAGGTATACGCCAGACTTGCGCGCCTGAGCACGCAGCTTGGTGAGGTGAGCCACCTCAAGTCCGCTGTACTCAGCCACGACGATAGTCTGGGCATTGGCTACCTGAGCCGACACCTCAGCCACGACGGCTTTTTTTGCATCAAGATTGAGACCCATGGGTCCTTCCTCCTATCAAGTCAACACACGAAATATCCGGCTGGACATCTCGCACCCACGGCGACCTGAACCAAGAGCACCAGCAGTTCAGCAACTGCAGAGAAATCCTGTTCGGGGCTCACCGTCTACGCAGGCCGCCTGCACACTTAAGCCCTCTGACATTGTTCCGCCTTCGGGCACCTGCGGTCTTTGACGATCTGCCAGCCAAACAGCAACCGGCAGCCCAAAGTTCCTTCCAGAGCCGATTTCATCGGCCCTGCATTTACTGTCCTTACAAGGTAGTCGAATCGACGCGCACACCCGGACCCATGGTGCTAGATACGGCGATTTTCTTCAGATACTGACCCTTGGAACTGGCCGGCTTGGCCTTGTTCAGCGCATCGATCAGCGCTTTCAGATTCTGCTCGAGCTTTTCGGCATCGAAGGAAGCGCGACCGATCGTGCTATGCACGATGCCGCCCTTGTCGGTACGGTACTGAACCTGGCCGGCCTTGGCGTTCTTGACGCCAGTAACCACATCCATGGTCACGGTACCGACCTTCGGGTTCGGCATCAGGCCGCGCGGGCCGAGAATCTGGCCGAGTTGGCCTACCACGCGCATCGCGTCCGGGGTGGCGATAACGACGTCGAAATTCATGTTGCCGGCCTTGATATCGGCCGCGAGGTCCTCGAAACCGACAATATCGGCACCGGCTGCCCTGGCGGCTTCGGCCTTTTCGCCTTGCGCGAACACGGCAACACGTACGGTCTTGCCTGTCCCTGCGGGGAGAACGACGGAACCACGGACCAGTTGATCCGATTTGCGTGCGTCGATACCCAGACTGACGGCAACGTCGATCGATTCGTCGAACTTGGCGGTGGCAAATTCCTTGGTCAGCTTCAGCGCTTCGCCAACAGCGTAGTTCTTGTTGTGGTCAACCTTGCCCTGGAACGCTTTTTGACGCTTGCTCAGAGTGGACATGTCAGAGGCCCTCCACAGTAATGCCCATCGACCGGGCGCTACCAGCGATCGTACGGACCGCTGCATCCATATCAGCGGCAGTCAGATCGGGCATTTTTTGCGTAGCGATGGCTTCGCACTGGGCGCGGGTCAGCTTGCCAACCTTGTCCGTATGGGGCCTCGGGCTACCTTTCTGAATGCCAGCCGCCTTCTTGATCAGAATGCTCGCCGGCGGCGTCTTCATGATGAAGGTGAAGCTCTTGTCCGCGAAAGCGGTAATCACCACCGGAATCGGCAGACCCGGCTCCAGACCCTGGGTCTGGGCGTTGAAGGCCTTGCAGAATTCCATGATGTTGAGGCCGCGCTGACCTAGCGCGGGGCCGATCGGGGGCGAGGGATTGGCCTTGCCCGCCGGCACTTGCAGCTTGATAAAGCCGACAATTTTCTTTGCCACGGTATAACTCCTTTAAACGGGTGCAAACGCGCTTTTCATGGCGCTCCCCAACGACGAACGCGACCCGGGGGCCGCACTGCAATGGCGCATTGAAACAGACTCAAGCGCCACGATCCAAACAAAATCAGGCTTTTTCGACCTGACCGAATTCCAGTTCAACCGGTGTCGCACGACCGAAAATGGTCACTGAAACACGCAGGCGATTCTTTTCATAATTGACGTGCTCGACCGATCCATGGAAATCGGTGAAAGGGCCGTCCTTGACCCGAACAATCTCACCCGGCTCGAACAACACCTTGGGACGCGGTTTCTCGACACCATCCTGCATCTGCTGCATGATCTTCTCGACTTCCTTCTCGGAAATCGGCGTCGGTTTGTTGGCGGAGCCGCCGACAAAGCCCGTAACTTTCGGCGTACTTTTCACCAGATGCCACGACTCGTCGTTCATCTCCATCTCGACCAGCACATAGCCAGGGAAAAACTTGCGCTCCGAGATGCTTTTCTGGCCCATTTTCAACTCGACCACTTCTTCGACCGGCACCAGCACACGTCCGAACACGTCCTGCATGCCCTGACGCTGAATACGCTCGTTCAGCGCGCGCTGAACGCTCTTCTCGAACCCTGAATAGGCATGAACAACATACCAGCGCATGCTCATGACTTTCTCCATTGAAGAATCAGGTCGTACAACACCCACTCAAGACTCTTGTCCGTCAACCAGAGAAAAAACGCCATGACAACGACGAAGGCAAACACCAGACCTGTGGTTTGCAAGGTTTCCTTGCGCGTCGGCCAGACCACCTTTTTCGCCTCGGTCGTCGCCTCCTTGGCAAAAACAAAGAACTGGCGGCCCGGTTCGGTCTGCCATGCAACTGCGGCAGAAAGTCCGACGCCGGCAAGTACCGCCAGCACTCGCAGGATCATTGCCTGCTCGGCAAGGTAGTAAAAGCCAGCCACGCCAGCTACCAGCAACAACAGCGCCAACGCAAACTTGATTTTATCGACCATTTCTTCCGCTTTAATTATGTAGTGGCAGGGGCAGAGGGCCTCGAACCCCCGACCTTCGGTTTTGGAGACCGACGCTCTGCCAATTGAGCTATACCCCTGCAGCAGAGACAAGGGGCGCGCCGTTTCCGGAACGCCCCAGCGTCTTTGTTCCTTTACTCGATGATCTTGGCGACGACGCCGGCGCCGACGGTACGACCGCCTTCACGGATGGCGAAGCGCAGACCTTCTTCCATGGCAATCGGA
>JFJP01002043.1_pt1 | contig 15840 bp, 14 predicted proteins | sample 431651 | NCBI WGS metagenome assembly JFJP01 (sample SAMN02602958, study PRJNA72255) | Microbial mat metagenome, whole genome shotgun sequencing project. | biome: fresh water; feature: sink hole; material: water; isolation source: purple microbial (photo- and chemosynthetic) mats found in... | reverse complement strand
GGTTTTCGCTTTCAACCCAGAAACGGCGGTACTGCAGATTCGGGAGGAAGCGGCGCTTCGTTCTATTGTTGGCATGGGAAACATTGTTCCCGACCATCGGGCCTTTACCCGTTACTTGGCAGACACGCGCCATGATTGTTGCTCCAGTTGATCTTGGGAAGAAAGCCGGCGATTTTAGCCTAAACAGCCGGGGTATTTCAAGCTATTTCTGTTATTTCCATCACAGCAATCCACGTTCGGCGAACGACAGGGGTTGAGACTGCCCGGCCACAATGAAGTGATCAAGCACCCGGACATCGACCAAAGCCAGAGCCTGCCTGAGCTCCCGGGTCAGAAACTGATCGGCCGACGAAGGTTCGGCAACCCCCGAGGGATGATTGTGCGCCAGAACGACTGCGGCGGCATTATGCCACAGCGCCTTCTTGACGACCTCACGCGGATAAACGCTGGTTTGCGTCAGTGTTCCCCGAAATAGCTCTTCGCTGGCGATCAGGCGGTTCTGTGCATCCAGCCAGATGGCAAAAAACACTTCATGGGCCAGCCCGGCCAGATGCAGGCGCAAATAATCGCGGACAGCCCCTGGTGTGGAAAAGACACTGAACTGCTTCATGTCTTCCGCCAAAGCCCGCCGTGACATTTCCAGAACCGCCTGCAACTGAGCGTATTTGGCGGGCCCCATGCCATGAAGTGTCGAAAACTCGTCCCGAGTCGCCGTGAACAGACGATTCAGGCTGCCAAAATGCCGGATCAGCTCACGTGCCAGATCAACCGCGCTCTTGCCCTTCATGCCGACGCGCAGAAAAATCGCCAGCAGTTCGGCATCGGAAAGGACTGCAGCCCCCTGTGCCAGCAACCGCTCGCGCGGACGCTCGTCCTCTGGCCAGTCGGTAATTGCCATACGCCAATCTCGGTTAGAATGTTTACTTGGCATTTTAACGTGCATGACTTTAGGAAACACCCCAGTCAATGAAGGTCACGCCCGTTCCCTCACCCCCAACCCCTCTCCCATAGGGCGAGGGGAGATTCGAGAGTCGCTCGCGCGACTATTATATTTATTTGCTTTCGGGTGATTCACATGGAATTGACGGGAAAACGCATTGCCCTCGGTGTCACCGGCGGCATCGCCGCCTACAAGGCCGCTGAACTGGTTCGCCTGCTGATCAAGCAGGGCGCTGCCGTACAGGTCGCAATGACCGAGGCCGCCACCCGTTTTGTCACACCGGTCACCTTCCAGGCGCTCTCCGGCAAGCCCGTCTTTACCGACCAGTGGGATGCACGCGTCGCCAACAACATGGCGCACATTGATCTCACGCGTGCAGCCGACGTTCTGCTGATCGCTCCGGCCTCGGCTGATTTCATCGCCAAGCTGGCCAACGGGCTGGCCAATGATCTTCTGAGCACGCTGGCCCTGGCCCGTGACTGCCCGCTGCTGGTCGCCCCGGCGATGAACCGCCAGATGTGGGAAAACGCGGCAACGCAACGCAACATCGCCACCCTGCGCGGGGATGGCATCACCCTTCTCGGCCCCGCCAGCGGCGAGCAAGCCTGCGGCGAAACCGGTATTGGCCGCATGCTCGAAGCAGAAGAGATCGTCAGCGAACTGATCGCCCACTTCCAGCCCAAACTGCTGGCCGGAAAAAAAGTCCTGCTGACCGCCGGCCCGACCTTCGAAGCCATCGACCCGGTGCGCGGCATCACCAATCTGTCGAGCGGCAAGATGGGCTTTGCCGTGGCGCGCGCCGCTCAGGAAGCCGGCGCCGTGGTCACGCTGGTGTGCGGACCGGTCAGCCAGCCGACTCCCCATGGAGTCACGCGCTTCAACGTCACCAGCGCCCTGGAAATGCACGCTGAAGTCATGCGCCGTGCTGCCGGGCAGGACATCTTCATCGGTGTCGCCGCCGTTGCCGATTACCGCCCCAGGGCCGTTGCCGAAAACAAGATCAAAAAGGATGGCCGCGCCGCATCACCGATTGAACTGGTACAGAACCCAGACATTCTGGCCGACGTTGCCGCCCTGCCCGCACCTCCGTTCTGCGTCGGCTTCGCGGCCGAGAGCCGCAATCTGGCTGAATACGCGCAAGGCAAACGCGCCGCGAAGAAGCTGCCGCTGATCGTCGGCAATCTGATTCAGGATGGCTTCGGGGGTGACGAAAACACCCTGGTTCTGTTCGATGCAAGCGGCGAAACGGCACTTCCGCCCGGCCAGAAAATTGATCTGGCCAGAGCCCTCGTGCAGCAAATTGCCCTAAGGCTTGCCGGACGCTGATGAACACCGCGCAGGACGATTATGTTCGGGACAAAACCCGCCACCTCGTCGGGCGCGCAGCACTCAGGCGCGCCAGCCGTATGGTTCAGGGCTGGCGGACGGAGGAACGGGAAAACGCCCGCTTCGCCCGACACATGGCCATCGGACTGACCCTCGTAGCACTCGTCCTCGCTACTGTTTTATTCATTCTCTTCTGACAGGAAACACCATGCCCCGTATCGACGTCCGCATTCTTGACCCACGCCTGAAAGACAGCCCGCCGCACTACGCCACGCCCGGCTCGGCCGGCCTCGACCTGCGCGCCTGCATCGAAGCCGCCGTAATGATTCACCCCGGCGAAACGATGCTGATACCAACCGGCATCGCCATCCATCTGGGCGACCCCGGACTCGCGGCAATGATCCTGCCGCGCTCGGGTCTTGGTCACAAGCACGGTATCGTTCTGGGCAATCTGGTCGGTCTGATCGACTCCGATTATCAGGGTGAAATCATGGTGTCGACCTGGAACCGCGGCAAGGAAAGTTTCACGCTCAACCCGCTCGACCGGCTGGCGCAGCTCGTCGTCGTTCCGGTGATGCAGGTAGCCTTCAACGTCGTGGATGAATTTGACGCCAGCACGCGCGGTGACGGCGGATTTGGCAGCACCGGGAAAAGCTGATCCGCCCGCTGCGCTGACCTATCGCGGAGGAAACGCGCTTGATACATCAGCAGATCATCGAACTATCGACCCGCGGCCGCGGCACGACGGAAATCACCGCCGAGGTGGCGAAGATCGTTCGCGCTTCGGGCTTCGCCACCGGCCTTGCCAATATTTTTGTCCAGCACACGAGTTGCTCGGTCATCCTGACCGAGAACGCCGACCCGTCAGTACGCCACGACCTTGAGACACTGGCGCAGCGCTGGGCACCCGACGGCGACGGCGCCTATCGCCATGACGACGAGGGTGATGACGACATGGCCGCGCACGGCAGAAACATCGTGGCGGGCAGTTCGCTCAACGTCCCGCTCGGCAACGGCGAACTATTGCTGGGCACCTGGCAGGGAATCTATCTGTGGGAGCACCGGACGCTGCCTCACCGCCGCAGAATTGTCGTGACCGTAATGGGCTGACCAATCAAACTTAAACCCTCAATTAACCACGAAGTTCACGAAGACGACCGCAGGAAGTGCAGAGCTCACGAAGATAAACAATAGAGTGCAGTACTTTTCTTGCTCACCCATTGGGTGAGGCGACTTAACATCGTAAGCTCACGATTCTCTTCGTGAACTTCGTCCCTCTTCAGGGAGGCTACGCGCTGTTCTTCGTGGTTCAACTGCTTTTTCTGGGATCAAACCAGTAATTTCACCGGGATCAAGCCGCGCAACGCATTTGCCATATGAATCGCCGGCGCGTTGAGCAGATCGTCCTTCCTCAGGACGCTTTCGACAGCCCGCCCCGATTGCAGCAGATGCCGGCGCATCACGCCCGGTAGCAAGCCGCAGGATAGCGAGGGGGTCAGCAGTTTGCCCTCACGTTCAACGAAAACATTGCTGCGCGCGCCCTCACACACCTCACCCCGCGAGTTGAAAAAGATCGCGTCGAACACCTCCGGTGTTTCGGCAAGCCGGGCCAGCGCCCTGTTGTAACGGCTTCGTGCGGTCGTCTTGTGGCGCAGCAGATAATCGTCTTCGTCCAGCACTTCATCAGCCAGAATCACCGTCCGGATTCGCTCGTCGTCGTTCATTTCGTTCGCCGTGATGCGGAATCTGCCATCATGCGAAACGCTTAAACGAAGACGAAAAATACCGCTTGCGCACGCTGATGACTGTGCTGCCAAAGCCGCATAAAGCGCCGGCATGTCACAGGCAAAACCGAAAGCACGTGCCGAAGACTCAAGCCTCTGCATGTGCAAGGTCAATAGTGGGCACTCACCGTTTTCCATCCGCATCGTTTCGATCAACGCGAAACCAGGATCAGAACGGGTCAGGAAACTGGCCTTCAGGAGACATTCCGCATATTCCTTGACCGGTTCAGAGTCAATGACAATGCCGCTTCCGACGCCGAGTCGCGCACGCCCATTCTGGGCAAGCTCCAGAGTACGAATGGCCACATTGAAACGGCAATCGCCGCCCGGCGCCAGCCAGCCCAGTGCGCCGGTGTACAGGCCGCGCGGCAGGCGTTCCAGTTCTGAGAGGCGCTGCATGGCACGAATCTTCGGCGCGCCGGTAATCGAGCCGCAGGGGAACAATGCGCGAAACAGGTCAAACAGGCGCACCTTGGGCAAATCGGCGGAAAGGGTAGAGACCACTTGCCACAGCGTCGGATAAGCTTCAGCCACGCAAAGCGATTCGACACGCACCGTTCCAGGCCGGGCCAGACGCCCCAGATCGTTGCGCAGGAGATCGACAATCATGATGTTCTCGGCGCGTTCCTTCTCCGACGCCAGCAACGCCCTACGCCTTGCCTCATCGTCTTCCGGCACGGAACCGCGAGCGGCAGTCCCCTTCATCGGCCGTGTCACGACACGATCGCCAACGCGTTCGAAAAACAATTCAGGAGAGAATGAAAGCAGTGTTTCGTCCGAAATCGAGATGAAAGCCCCGTAACGTACCGGCTGGCGTTCACGCAAACGGGCGTAAAGCGCCAGCGGATGGCCGAACAACCTGAATTCAAGCGGAAACGTCAGGTTGATCTGGTAACAATCGCCTTCTGTAATCCAGCGCCGGATCTGCTCGACCTGTGATGCATGGCTGACGCTATCCAGCGCAGGCCTGACTTCTGCCACACCAGCAACCCGATCGTGTTGAGGAACATCGGCCAAACGCGCTTCGAGGAAAGCATCCATCATCTGCGCATCGAGTCGTTGTCCCTGGGCAAACACCCAGCCACGCAACTGAGGACGGCTTGAGTCAATTGGCAGAATCGCCGGCTCAAAGCAGGCGCCAAGCGCGTAGTCAGCTGCGAGTACAACCCATTCGCCCTGCGCCGAAGCCAGCTCGACAGCCGCGAATACGCTCTCCAGACGAGCGATATTCCCCTTATTGCCTTCGAATTGAATGGCTCGCCGATAGTCCGTCAACAGAAGACCGCCGCCATCGTCGCCATCAAACAGCGCGAAGGGTCGATCAAGCCGCATCATGGCTGGGGCTGGAGACAATGGATACGGCAGGAAGGCAAGCTACTTGCGCTTGAAATAGAACTCGAAGACCTGATCGGACTCGGCACGGGACAGCAACAGGTTCCCGGTCTGCCTGGCGAAAGCCTGAAAATCCTTGGCCGCACCCGGATCGGTGGCCAGAACACGCAATATCTGCCCGGAAGCCATCTCGGAGAGCGCCTTTTTGGTGCGCAGGATAGGCAGCGGGCAGTTAAGCCCCTTGACGTCAAGTTCTCGATCAAATTGCATGATCAGATCTGCAGTAAAAATAGTTAAGCACCCTAACCACCATTCCTTTTCAGCCGGGCTTCTTCGATCTGCAACTTGCGCAACTCGCGCAGACGGGCGTCAACCGCAGATTGCTCGTAGAAATTGCCATCACTCGCCTGCTGGGCAAACTGCAACTGTTCAACCGCCTGCCCAAGCTGCCCTTGCAGCAAATAGGACTCGGCCTGCGCCCGGTGCTGCTGCAGACGTTTTCCCAGGGCCGAATAGGTTTTGGCCTGCAGACCATAGAGTTTGAAATCGGCAAAGTCGAGTTGCAACTGCGATTCCAGGAATGGCAAGGCCTGATCATATTGCCGTCCGGCGAAAAGCGCCTCGACATAGCCATAAACGAGCGCCTTCGACTGCGGGAAACGCTGCAAGGCCTCGCGATAAATGGCCTGGGCCGCCGGCAGATCGCCGAGGCTGGCTCTGATTTCGGCGGCCAGTCCGGCAATCATCGGCGATGCCACCTTGAGCGCCTGCAGCCCTTCAATTGCACGTTGCGCCGCCGGGGCGTCCTTGCTTCTCATCAGGGCAAAGACCAGGCCATAGTTGGCAGCCGCCGGCGAGGCATATTTTTTTTCGCGCAACTGCGTCTCGAACTCCGTAACCGCCTCGCGCGGCTTTCCCATCTGCGCGCGCAGTTTTGCCCGGACGAGGTGAAAATCAAGACTGCTGACCACTTGCCGGTAGGGTGAATCCTGTGCCCGATTCTGCATGTCGGAAATGCGTTCGACCGTCAGTGGATGCGAACGCAAATAAACCGGAGCGTTGTTCTCGTAAATGCGACCCGCCTTTTGCAGACGCTCGAAGAAATCGCCCATGCCGCGCACATCAAAACCGGCTTTTTCGAGCGATTGATAGCCCATGCGATCGGCTTCGCGCTCGAAATCGCGGGTGTATGCCAATTGCGCCTGGACGACGCCGGCCTGAGCCGAAGTCACGGTCGCAGCGGCCACCGATGAATTGGAACGGGCGGCAAGAATGCCGACCGCCATGGCAATCATGCTCGGCAGCGTATTCTGTTTCTCCTTGGCGATCTGGCGTGCCAGATGATTCTGGGTGACGTGAGCAATTTCATGGGCGAGCACGCCGGCCAACTCGGACTCGGACTGTGCCGTGAGAATGGTGCCGGTATTCATGCCGATAAAGCCGCCAAACATCGCAAAGGCGTTTACGGTGTTGTCACGAATGGCAAAGAAGTGAAAATCACCGGTCGGATTTGCACTGGATTCGACCAGACGAGCGCCAAGACGATTGAGATAATCGTTGATTTCAGGATCGTCGACATAACTGGGTTCGCGCAGACGAATCTCATTCATGATGCTCTCGCCCAGCCTGCGTTCGATCTGTGGCGAGAGTTCTGCGCGTGCCGATTCTCCGAGATCGGGGAGGTCATCCGCCCGCACCATGCAGATGCCGCTGATGGCAACGACCGCCAGCGCAAGCCGCAGGAGAGATTTGAAATAGCAGGGTTTCACAATGTGCAGTTTATGTGCTGTACGACATTGCGCAATGATACCGGACTCTCCGGCTCATTTTGTTTCAAGTTGTGTCCTGCAGAATGAAGGCGAAAAAAAACCCGCCGAGGCGGGCTTTTTTAAGCGCTTCTGAAAATCAGGCACGCCCAATATTCGATGCTTGCTTGCCTTTGGGACCCTGCGTCACATCGAAGGTGACTTTTTCGCCCTCTTTGAGGGTCTTGAAACCGCCCATGGTAATCGCCGAGAAATGTGCGAAAAGATCTTCGCTGCCATCATCAGGAGTAATGAAACCGAAACCCTTGGCGTCGTTGAACCACTTAACTGTACCTGTTGCCATATTGCTACTTCCTTGAAAAGAGACTAGATCCGGGCATCGCCCGACTTTCATGTTTGAAATTCAACTACTACCTGAACCAAAACATGCAGTCTTTGTACGCTAGTTTAAGTGGATGCGTCAAGCATTTTTAAACGACCCTGCTGCGGAAGTGTGGTTTATGTGTAAAAAGCCGCATACCGCGCGGGGTTTTGCGCATTTGGAAAGACTGGTTAGAATTAGCTTATGGCAAAACAGCATCAGGAAAACTCGGTATTAGAGGCTAAACGCAGCAAACTCGCGCCTCCACCGCTGTACACGGTCGTGCTGCTCAACGACGATTTCACGCCGATGGAGTTCGTTATTCTTGTCCTGGAAAGATATTTTTCCATGAATCGAGAACAAGCAACGCAAATCATGCTCAAAGTACACATGGAAGGGCGCGGCGTTTGCGGGGTTTATCCACGCGATGTTGCCGCCACCAAGGTCGAGCAGGTAGCGGCCTTTGCACGTGATAACCAGCATCCGCTGGCGTGCGTCATGGAGGAAAACTGAATGATTGCGCAAGAACTCGAAGTCAGCTTGCACATGGCCTTTGTCGAAGCACGGCAGAAACGACATGAATTCATCACCGTCGAGCACCTGCTGCTGGCCTTGCTCGACAACCCGTCTGCGGCAGAAACCTTGCGCGCCTGTGGCGGAAACATCGAACAGTTACGCCGCGATCTGATCAAGTTCATTGGCGAACACACGCCCAGGGTTGATGGCGATGAGGATATCGACACCCAGCCGACCCTCGGTTTTCAGCGCGTCATTCAGCGTGCCATCCTGCATGTGCAGTCATCCGGAAAAAAAGAAGTCAATGGCGCCAATGTGCTGGTCGCCATTTTTGGCGAGAAAGATTCACACGCCGTGTACTATCTGCAAAAGCAGGGCATTACCCGGCTCGACGTGGTCAATTTCATTTCTCATGGAGTCAGCAAGGTTCCCCGCAGCACGCCACGAAGTGAGGCTGAGGTCGAAACCGATGGCGAAGCGCAAAATGTGGCCGGCCCGCTGGAAAGTTACACGATCAATCTCAACGCACTGGCGCTTCAAGGCAAGATCGATCCGCTGATCGGACGCGATAACGAACTGGAGCGCGTGATTCAGACCTTGTGTCGCCGGCGCAAGAACAACCCGCTGCTGGTCGGCGAGGCCGGCGTCGGCAAAACCGCAATTGCCGAAGGTCTGGCGCGCCGCATCATTGAAAACGACGTTCCCGAAATTCTTGCCAAAGCGAATATTTACTCGCTGGACATGGGCGCGTTGTTGGCCGGAACCAAGTACCGCGGTGATTTTGAGCAACGCCTGAAGGCTGTCCTCAAGCAGCTTGGCGACAATCCGGATGCAATCCTGTTCATCGACGAGATCCACACGCTGATCGGCGCCGGCTCCGCTTCAGGCGGCACGATGGATGCTTCCAATCTGCTCAAGCCGGCGCTCTCCAATGGCCAGCTCAAGTGCATCGGGGCGACAACCTACAACGAATATCGCGGCATCTTCGAGAAGGATCATGCCCTCTCCCGGCGCTTCCAGAAAATCGATGTGAGCGAACCGTCCATTGCCGATACCGTTGAAATTCTCAAGGGGTTGAAATCGCGCTTTGAATCGCACCACGGCATCAAGTATTCCGCCGCCGCACTGACTTCGGCGGTCGACCTTTCGGTACGCTTCATCACCGATAGACACCTGCCTGACAAGGCCATCGACGTCATCGACGAGGCCGGCGCCGCGCAGCGTATCCTGCCCAAATCGAAGCAGAAGAAAGTCATTGGCAAGCAGGACATTGAAGAGATTGTCGCCAAGATCGCCCGTGTTCCTTCAACCCAGGTTTCATCGGATGACCGCAGCGCCCTGAAAAACCTTGACCGTGACCTGAAGGCCGTTGTTTTCGGTCAGGATGTCGCCATCGACGCGCTGGCCAGGGCGATCAAAATGGCACGTTCCGGGCTGGGCACTCCCGGCAAGCCCATCGGCAGTTTCCTTTTTTCCGGCCCGACCGGCGTCGGCAAGACCGAAGTCGCCAGACAACTCGCCTACTGCATGGGCATCGAGCTGCTGCGTTTCGACATGTCGGAATACATGGAGCGCCATGCGGTGTCGCGGCTGATCGGAGCGCCGCCCGGTTATGTCGGCTTCGATCAGGGCGGGCAACTCACCGAGGCAGTAACCAAGAAACCCTATTGCGTGCTTCTGCTCGACGAGATCGAGAAAGCGCATCCGGACATCTACAGCATCCTGCTGCAGGTCATGGATCATGGCACGCTGACCGACAACAACGGGCGCAAGGCCGATTTCCGCAACGTCGTCATCATCATGACCACCAATGCCGGCCAGGAGTCCATCAGCAAGACCAGCATGGGCTTTACCGAAGCCAAACAGGCCGGCGACGAAATGGTCGAAATCAAGCGGCTGTTCTCGCCCGAGTTCCGCAACCGGCTCGATGCCACCATCTCCTTCAAGTCGCTCGACCATGAAGTCATCCTGCGCGTGGTCGACAAGTTCCTGATGCAGCTAGAAGAACAATTGCATGAGAAGAAGGTGGAGGCGGTATTTACCGAAACCCTCAAGACGCATCTTGCCACCAAGGGCTTCGATCCGCTGATGGGCGCCCGGCCCATGTCCAGGCTGATACAGGACACGATCCGCTCGGCGCTGGCCGATGAACTGCTGTTCGGCAAGCTGGCCAACGGCGGGCATGTCACCATCGACATTGACCTTAATGGCAAAGTCGTCCTGCTGTTCGCAGAGGAAGCCGAAACCGTCGTCTGATCGATACAAAGCGTCGTCATTCCGGCGAAGGCGCCCCGAAGGTAAGGCGAAGCCGTCCTGAGGCAACGGGGCCTTGGGCTCAAGTACTCTTGGGGTGCCGGAATCCGACCGAAGGAAGTGCAGAGCCAGAGGTGCCCCCCAAGAGGACTTCCTTCGGGGCGCACTACTGGATTCCGGGTCAAGCCCGGAATGACGGTTTATCTATGCGTTTTCAGCATGGCTGCTGGTTCAGGAAACCAGCCTCACGGCCTATAGCAGGCCTACAGCACAACCTGGGTTCCGAGTTCGACGACACGATTGCTGGGGATCTTGTAGAAACTGGTGGCGCTGCTGGAATTGCGGAACATGGCGATGAAGAGTTTCTCCCGCCACAGCACCATGCTCGAGGCCATCTTCGGAATCAGCGTCGCCCGACCCAGGAAGAACGAGGTCTCCATCATTTCAATGGCCAGGCCCTGGTGCGCACAGAAGCTCAGCGCATGCGGAATGTCCGGCTCGTCCATGAAGCCGTATTGCACGACCACACTGTAGAAGTCGGCCTTCAGTTTGCGCACGTCAACGCGGTCAATCTCCGGGACGTAAGGCACATCGAAGACTTGCACCGCAACAATCAGCACCCGTTCATGCAGCACCTTGTTGTGCATCAGGTTGTGCAGCATCGCATTGGGCACATGTCCGACGCTGGAGGTCATGAACACGGCGGTACCGGGAACCCGTGTCGGCATCGAAACTTCCAGGGCGTCGATAAAGGTATTCAGTTCGATCGATTCGTCACTCAGCCGCTCGGACAGCAACTGGCTGCCGCGCTTCCAGGTGCTCATCAGCAGGAAGACAAGCGAACCGATGAGCAACGGGAACCAGCCGCCATCGGGAATTTTCAGGATATTGGCGTAAAGGAAGGTCAGTTCAACCGAAAGGAAACAGGCAAAGAGCGCGATGGCCTTTCGCCAGCCCCAACCCCAGCCCCTGGCCGCCACCACGGTAGCCAGAATCGAAGTGATCACCATGTCGCCGGTGACGGCAATGCCGTACGCACCGGCCAGGTTGTTGGTCGACTGGAAGCCGAGGACCAGCGCGACGACGGCAAAGAACAGCCCCCAGTTGACGCCGGGCAGGTAGATCTGGCCCTGTTCCTTTTCCGATGTATATTTCACCTCGAAGCGGGGAACGAAGCCGAGTTGCATGGCCTGACGGGTAACCGAGAAAGCGCCCGAAATGACGGCCTGCGAGGCAATGACGGTGGCCGCCGTAGATAGTCCAACCAGCGGGTAGAGCGCCCAGTCGGGGGCCATGTGGTAGAAAGGGTTGACGACGGTCGACGGATCGGCCAGCAGCAGGGCGCCCTGGCCAAAGTAGTTGAGGATCAGCGAGGGAATGACGAAACCGAACCAGGCCTGGCGGATCGGTTTGCTGCCAAAGTGGCCCATGTCAGCGTAAAGCGCTTCGGCACCGGTGATCGCCAGGACGACGGCGCCCATGGCGACAATGGCCAGCGCCCGGTTTTCAATGAGAAAACCCAGGCCATAGGCGGGATTGAAGGCCTTGAGCACGCCGGGGTGGGCCATCAGGTTGGTCAGGCCGAGCAGCGCCAGGGTGGAGAACCAGAGCGTCATGATCGGGCCGAACAGGGCGCCGACCGACGCGGTACCCCGTTTCTGGAAGAAGAAGAGTCCGAACAGGACGAGCAGGGTCATCGGGATGATGTAGGGCCTGAAGGCGGGGGTGGCGACGTCCAGCCCTTCGAGCGCCGAGAGGACGGAGATCGCCGGCGTGACCATGCCGTCTCCATAGAACATGCCGGCGCCAAGCAGGCCGACGAGCATGATGGCCCGCTGGTGTTTGGGATTGCCCTTGGCGTCGTGCAGCGCCAGGGCGATGAGCGCCATGATGCCGCCCTCGCCCCGGTTGTCGGCGCGCATGACAAAGACGACATACTTGATCGAGACGATGACGATCAGCGACCACAGGATGAGCGAGAGGATGCCGAGGACGTTCTCGGGCGTCAGCGGAATCGGGTGATTCCCGGCAAAGACTTCTTTCAGGGTATACAGCGGACTGGTACCAATGTCACCATAAACCACGCCCAGCGCCGCCAGCGCCAAACCCGCCTGCTGCTTCTTGCTCAACTCCATTTCCTGATGCATCTGAACTCTCGGCTTCTCATTAGCCCGCCATTTTCACCCAGAACACGAATTGCGGCAACCGCAACACCCCAAGCGTTGTCCAATGCGCAATTACACAGCAGTCGGGGATTAAGGGACGCGCTGAATTATTCGCTTCCGTCATCCCCGCGCAGGCGGGGATCCAGTTACATCATCATTCTGGATCCCCGCCTGCGCGGGGATGACGCCCCGAAGGCAACGGGGCCTTGGGCTCAAGTCCTCTTGTGGGACGAATACTTCAGTATTTCCTTAGCTGCTGTGCAAGCTTAATTGACTGGAAACAGCGCTACGGTAATACTTCAAGCACTATCATCGAAACACAGATCCAAATGGAAGAGACAACCATGCAAGAACCTTCACTGAAATATCTGCAACTACTGTCAGAAAAGTACCCCTCTATCCAGGCCGCATCCACGGCGATCATCAACTTTACAGCCCAGTTGCAACTGCCCAAGGGGACCGAGCACTTTCTTTCCGACATTCACGGCGAATACGAAGCCTTTCAGCACGTCGTGCGCAATGGCGCAGGATCAATCTGGCGCAAGATCGACGAGGTGTTCGCCAACACCATGTCAAAATCGGAGCGGCGGAGTCTGGCAACGCTCATCTACTACCCGGAGCTGAAAACGCCATTGATGCTCCAGTCTGTTCCGGACAAGGATGAATGGAGCCGCCTGACTCTGGTTCGCATGGTCAAGTTCTGTCGCATGCTCAGCTCGAAATACCGGCGCGAAACGGTCAGAAACTTCCTGCCGAAGCATGTCGCCGAAACCATCGAGGAATTGCTGTACGACCAGGAAGGGGTCGAACACAAGGCGGCCTATTATCAGAGCCAGATCGACACCATCGTGTCGACCGGCAGTGCCCAGTCATTCATTATCTGCATCGCCGAACTGATTCAGCATCTGGCGGTTGAAAAACTGCACGTCATTGGTGACATCTATGATCGCGGCCCCGGCGCCCACCTCATTCTTGACGCCCTGATGGAATACCACCAGGCAGACATCCAGTGGGGGAATCACGACATCCTGTGGATGGGCGCAGCCGCCGGCAGCGAAGCCTGCATTGCCAACGTCATCAGGACCTGCCTGCGTTACGGAAACATGGAAACGCTGGAAAACGGCTATGGCATCAGCCTCTTGCCGCTCGCTTCCTTTGCCCTCGAAACCTACAAGGACGACCCCTGTGCGCTGTTCATCCCCAAGGTTTCGGCCGATGGCGCATTTACCAGCCAGGAAATCCGCCTGATGGCGCAAATGCAGAAAGCCATGACCATCCTGCAACTCAAGCTGGAAAGCCAGGTCATCAAGAGACGCCCGCATTACCAGATGCAGGATCGCCTGCTGCTCGACAAGGTCAATTTCCCGCGCGGCACCATCGAACTGAACGGCATTGAATACCCGCTGCGCGACAAACTGTTCCCGACCATCGACGAAAAGAATCCCGACGCACTGACGGCCGAAGAACAGACCGTCATGGAAAAGCTGAAGCTCTCCTTTGCCAATAGCAAGAAACTCCAGCAGCACGTCCGCTTCCTCTTCTCGATGGGCAGTCTTTACCTGATCCACGACGGCAACCTGCTCTACCACGGTTGCATCGCCATGAACGACGATGGCAGTTTCAAATCCTTCAACGTCGACGGAAAATCCTTCTCCGGAAAAGAGTTTCTCGACCGCGTGGACCGTCTCGCACGGCAAGGATACTTTTCCACGGACAATCCGACACAAAAGCAGTACGGCATGGATGCCATGTGGTTCTTGTGGTGCGCGCCGCAATCGCCGCTGTTCGGCAAGGAAAAAATGGCCACCTTCGAGCGCTATTTCATTGCCGACAAGGCCACCCACGCCGAAAAACGCAATGCCTACTACACCTTCCGCGACACGGAAGAAAGCGCCAGCAAGATACTCAAGGAGTTTGGACTGAATCCGGATACCGGCCACATCATCAATGGCCACGTACCGGTCAAGGTCGCCAAGGGCGAACGCCCGATCAAGGCCAATGGCCGGCTGATCGTCATCGACGGCGGATTTTCACGAGCCTATCAGCAGGAAACCGGGATTGCCGGATATACCCTGATTTCCAATTCACGCGGCTTGCTGCTCGCCGCGCATCAACCCTTCGAATCCACCCAAAAAGCCGTGTCCGAGGAAATCGATATCGATACCGAAACGGAAATCATCCACAGTCACCCACTCAGGATGAGGGTGCGCGACACCGACCGGGGGCGTGAGATTCAGGGGCAGATAGACGAACTTCAAGCCCTGCTGCACGCCTACCGCGAAGGTCTGATCAAGGAACACAGTCTGCAGTAGGCGGGAATCCAGAATTCACGGATGAACACTTCTGGATTCCGGGTTCTGCCCTCGCGGGCAGCCCCGGAATGACGGTTCGCAAGCATGGACTGACGTTCGTTGCTAATCAGGATAAAAAAAGGCCCGTCAAAAACGAGCCTTCGCTTCAAGCCGGAAATAAGACGTTACGCTTGCTTCTTGCTGCGGCGGCGAGCGATAGTGCCCATCAGGCCAAGCCCAGCCAGCATCAGGGCGTAGGATTCGGGTTCCGGAACGGCGGTAACCGTGTAGTCGACTCCGAGAAAGGAAGCATTATGAAGTTGACCTGTAGGGGTTAGGAAACCAGTAGCAATCACATCATAGGTTCCAGCGCCAACATTTGTAAACGAAAACACCTTGGGGTCTGGAATCGTATCAATCAAAGCGCCAACGGTTCCATTTGTGAAAGTCACATTATCCAGGGTGAGCGTAAAACCACCTGGATAACCGATTTCTTCGGCCGCAAAGAAAGACCCGGCAAGATTGGATAGACTGCCAATAGTAATCGTGCCAATCAATTTATCTATGAAACTAGACCCGACGTTCACAGAAGCGTAGATGGTATCTGCCGCTGCGCCAAACGAAGCCACTGTGAGGACGATCGCCGCGGCGAAAGAACTCACTGTTTTTTTGATTTTCATTTTTTCCTCACAAAAAATCACACCGTTGCAGAAACTACATACTATGGACAGCGGAATGGTAGACATACAAATCCGCATTGCCAATAGCTCTTTAGGACTATGCTAAAAGTCATAGATCATGACGAAGGCACTTACTGAAGTTTGGACACACGCCCCTTCCGGGTGTCCGGAGTTTTCCGGGTAGCGAGTCTTGAAAACACAAGAACCTGACGATTTGACGCTGACTGACGCTATGCCTTGAATTCGATTCTTTGCCTGGCTTGTTGCCATTGGGCTAAATGCGATCGTCCTGATCTATCGTAAAAAACGACAATTAATTATATTTTACGAATATACTAGTACATACACACATTAATTAAGAAACATAATGTCGCGACATTTTTTGATCCGCATCCTGCCGAGTGAACGACCATTCAATACAGCGGT
>JFJP01022776.1_pt1 | contig 15842 bp, 16 predicted proteins | sample 431651 | NCBI WGS metagenome assembly JFJP01 (sample SAMN02602958, study PRJNA72255) | Microbial mat metagenome, whole genome shotgun sequencing project. | biome: fresh water; feature: sink hole; material: water; isolation source: purple microbial (photo- and chemosynthetic) mats found in... | reverse complement strand
CCTCCCCCCGCCCCTCCCCGGAACGGAGAGGGGAGTTTTTCCGTTACTCCCCCTGCCCTCTCAGGGAAGGGGGCTGGGGGGTTAGGTCGGATGAGGTCATATAAGTTACTCCTTCATCTGAAAACATTTTTATCAAAAATCTGACATGGTTTTCAAGGTATTTCGTTGTGTTCTTGACAAAAACGCAAGATAAACGTAATTAAGGATTAAAACTTTGTATGTCAACGTTTAACTGCGGAGGAGATATGGAACAGGGATACTACAGCTCTTTTAAAGGACAGTTTTTACTTGCCATGCCCGGCATGAACGATCCGAATTTCGCGCACACCGTTACCTGTATCTGCGAACATTCCGCCGAAGGAGCTGTCGGGATTACGGTCAATCGGGTTCATCCGGCGTTATCTGCCAAAAATATTTTTGAGGAACTCAGGCTGCTTTATACGCCGCAAGCCGGCGCGTTGCCTATTCATCTGGGAGGACCCGTGCATATTGACGAAATCTTCATGCTTCACGGTCCGCCGTTTAACTGGCTGGGCTGTCTGATGATAACGCCGTATCTTGCGATGAGCAACACAATAGATATTTTAAAGGCTGTCGCAGCAGGCAAAGGTCCGAAATCGCTGATGATTGCGCTGGGTTGTTCGGGCTGGGGTCCTTATCAGCTTGAATCCGAAATCGGAGAAAATACATGGCTGACCAGCCCTTTGTCCTGCGATATTATTTTTGATACGGATATTGAACAGCGATGGAAAGCGGCTATCCGAAAAATGGGAATCAATCCGATGCTGCTGTCGGAAGCTGCCGGACATGCCTGACCTAACCCCCCGGCCCCCTTCCCTGAGAGGGCAGGGGGAGAGAAGCGGAATCTGCTCCCCTCTCCTTTCAGGGGAGGGGCTGGGGGAGGGGTTATAAATCAGGGAGTTCAAAAACTCCCCTCTCCGTTTCGGAGAGGGGCTGGGGGAGAGGTGTGGACAGATACAGCGATTTTAAAAACGAACTTTTGCAAATCAGGGCGGATGTGTCGGCTTTGTTGGAAAAAGCCTCCGGCTTACCCGGAGCGGACAGCCATTCTTTTGACAACTGGAAAAAAACATGCGGCGATATTGAAACTCAGCTTTCTTATGAGATGATTCGGGCAGCGGTGGTCGGGGCAATCAAATCCGGCAAAAGCACCTTTGTCAATTCGCTGCTCAGAGGCGATTATCTCAAGCGCGGCGCGGGCGTTGTTACTTCGATTGTAACCCGGATTCATAACGGTCAGTCGCTTACCGCAACGCTTTATTTCAAATCTTGGGATGACGTGAACGCAGAAATAGAAAGAGCGTTGGTGCTTTTTCCATCGCTGAATTGGCGGAGCGCGGGACAGAAATTTGATATTCGCAATGAAAAAGAGCGATCCGAACTATTCCAAGCCTTAACCGCATTGAATGCGGATTTACTGATCGCCAATGACGCGCGGGATATGAACAGTATGCTTTTATCCTTGTATCTTAAGGGCTATGAGCAGGTAAAAGAGATTCTGTCAGATGATCCGACCATCCGCATTGAAAAAAGCTGCCCATTTTCAGATCATAAAGCATACACCGGCGATGACGCGCTGGCAGTGTATCTGAAAGATATTCAACTGCAAATCAACGCGGGGCTGGATGATGATATTGAAATGGCAGATTGTCAGGGCAGCGATTCGCCTAACCCGCTTCAAATCTGATTTTGTATGTGATCAGCGGCAGAACCGGGCTGCGTCAGGCTGATATCCGATTTTTATCCATTATCCGAAACATGGGCATTCTGGATAATATTCTGTTTATTGTCAATATTGATTTCGGGGAGCATGAATCGCTTCAGGAACTTGAAAAACTGCTTGAAAAAATTACCGAAGAGCTTTCGCTGATAAAACAGAATCCTGTCATATATCGTTTTTCAGCATTGTATAACTTGTTCAGGGCGGAAAAAGATCGGCTTAATGACCGGCAGAAATCAAGATTCGAGCAGTGGGAGCGCGAAACCGAATTTACAACATACTCAGATCAGGAAACTGCGCGATTTGAAGCGGATTTGGCACAGAAATTTAAAAAAGATCGCTACTCGCTGCTGTTGAAAAACCATGTGGAGCGCATGGCTGTGATCTTGTCCGGGCTTTTGCATCGGACCCGCATTCAGCAGGATATATTAAGCCATGACAGCCAGAAAGCCGCACTGTTTGCCGAAAGCATCCGCCGTCATCAGGGCAGGGTGGAACAGGTTGAAGCCCTGATCCGAAGTACGCTGGACGGGGCAATGGACAAAATCAAATCCATGCTCAGAAGCGACATAGATCGCTTTTTCGATCTCCGCTACGGCGCTGTGTTTCAGGAAATTGCCGCGTTTATCAAAAACTATTCAATTCCTTCGGGCAAATACGAGGAATATCTCAAAGGCTCGCGCTTTTCCAACGCGCTGTATCTTCTGTTTCAGGAATTCAGGCTCGCGGCGGACAGTTTTATGGCGGAAAACATCAATCCGCAGATGGCGCGGTTTATCCGGGAAGAAGAAAAGAAAATCGCTGAAAATTTCGCGGCAGTCAGCAGCACTTATGCGGCAATGATTCGGGACGCCATGACCGAATATAATGAGGAAATGGAAAGCATGGGCATGTCTTTGGTCAGTCACGGAGATTTTCGGATGCCGGGTCAGAAACAGCATAGGGCTTGCTTTTCCGCCTGCGTCTGTGGCGATGCAGTATTCTGTCAGCATCAGAACCAATGCCCTGATGCGGCTGGGGCTGTATTCAGCGGTGAAGATGCTCAAACGCCTGTTTAAAAAGAAAGCGCAATATGAACGCGAAGAGCAGATTCGTGCGCTGAAATACGGCATGACCCGCTTAAAGCGCGATACTGAAAAATCTCTTGAGTTTCATCTCAAAGACTATCGGGAAAACGTAAAATATCAATATATTTTCAGGATGGCGGATGCGTTTTCAGATGCGATTTTCAGATCGCTTACTGAGCATTTCGGGGGATATATTACGGACGTTTCCAAGATGATCGGGTTTGTCCATCAGAAACAAACGGATAAGGATCAGATGCGTAAGTTGTTCCAAAAAATTGAGGCAGTTGTTGAAAATCTTCAGCAAAGGCTTCAGCATCTCAAGCAGGACATCATTGCGTAAAGCCGGGCGCGGTATTCGGTAAATCTGAATGCCGCGTCAACTGATTCGGGATCATAGATTTAATTCGCGACTATGGGTGCTTGAATCAGTGTACGAATCCGCAAGAACCGAAATTGCAGATTGTTTGGAAGCCATCACTGATATGCCGGTTTACTATCTGCCGGATAATCCGATTGTCCGAAAAGTCGTCGGTCAGTACAGAAAAAAAGGTGATTTCGCAGACCTGATAATTACGGAGCAGACAAAAATCCGTAATGCGGAAATACGGTCAGTGAATACGCCGATATAGTTGAATCTGTTGAAATATTTCAGCTTTCCGAAGAAGAGAAAGTCTCTCAGTTGAAGGCAAAACAACAGCCCTTGCTTCACCGTACATCACGTTTAACCCCGCTGAAAACTCTGTATCCTTAACTATAACCCGGCAATTTACTGCCGGGAATCTGTAAGGATAAATATTTCTTTCCGAATCCCTAATGCCGGCGAATTTTTCTTTGCCTATGTTAGAGGTAAAGAAAATGATATGTCTCCAAACAATACTGCTGCATTAGTACGAGCTAAAGCAAAGCGTCAAAAGATTGCCGGGGTTGACAATGTGTTGACATTTGAGTTTGATGTTATCAAGAGCCAGAAAAAATCCGAATTATGACGGGATCTGCTTTCATGCCCAACAATATGCTGAAAAGTATCTGAAAGCCCGACGTTGTGAAGTAGGAATTCCTTTTGCAAAAATTCATGATTTGGCGGCATTGTTAGAACAGGTTCTTGTTGTCGAACCTTTTTGGGGAATATGCCGACAGGATTTGGCATTTCTTACGGATTTCAGCGTAAAAGACGATGGACATCAAAGAAGAGTTAGAAAGAATTATTTCGCAACCGGGATTGAAAGTATGAAATTTTATGCTGACGATGCCCCATGCCGAAGTTGAAGAAGCAGACACTTCAGGCTGCAACGCCGTCTTTAAGCACAAGGCTTTTTTCTCCCACCCCCGCAGATTTCCATAGGCTCATCCCGTCATTTAAAACGATAAAAGCCGTGCAGGTAAAGATTTTTATGCGTCAGGAGATTTATCTGATTCATTCTTTAATTGACACAAGGTCTTCTTTGGTGCTGTTACTTTTCTGAGCCTGTTTCCGAGCTGCATCTGTCCGAATGAGGAAGGTATATGAGATTTCCTGAAGCTGCTTTCAGAATTATTGTGGAAAACAACTGCCCTTTTTATGAACCGGGAGACGAATTTGTTTTATCCGGTAAAGCCGTGATGGTAGAGCATAAGCATAAGAAAGAAAAAATCTTTATCAATACGACCATTATCAATATGCCGTTTGATAAATCTTCATGCCGAATCCTGATCGAAGACTTAACCGATGTGCTGATTCGTTTCAAGAGTACGGATCGGCTGCCTGATTATGAATTGGATTGCAGCGGCTGCACCGGCACTGCCCATCTGCAATATAAAAAAGACAGGAAAGCAGGCGCGGATTCCCCGGTCCAGCAGATTGAAAAAAACCAGGCTGCGATTGAAACGCTGTTGAGCGGCTTTTCAATATTCCGGGTGCTTGAGGAAGAACATCTCAGACAGCTTGCGCCGTTTCTCAGGATCAGAACGTACAATAAAGATGAGATTGTCATTCGGAAAGGAGCGGCAGGGGAAAATCTGTTCGTCATTATCTCCGGTAAAGTGGAGGTTGTTGGCAAAGATGGCATCAGTATTGCATATCTGGAACGGGGCGAAGTCTTCGGCGAAATGAGTCTGTTATCCGGCGAGCCGGTATCTGCCACCATAAAAGTTGCCGATCTGCTGAAAGTGATATGTCTGGATAGAAAAACATTCAAGAAAATGTTAAGCTCATCTTCAGCGCTTCAGATGTATTTTTCCCGGCTTTTGGCAAAACGGCTGACAGAAGTCAATCTGATCCGCTCCGAAGAATTTGCTTCCGGGATTGTGGGAAAACTCTCTGATATTCCGATGCCGGAATTGTGTCAGATGATGAACGCCAATCAGAAAACCGGAACACTGACCTTAAGTCTTCCCAGAGGACTTGCCAAACTGTCTTTCAAAGAGGGAAAAGTGATTTATGCAAGCTATGATAACAAAGAAGGCAAAGATGCGTTTGTCTGTGCGCTGAAAGAAAAAGAAGGGCGATTCAAATTTATTCAGGGATTGCCTGCCGAAGACATGAAGCAGTCCGAACTGGCTGATTTCAATTGGCTGTTAATGGACAGTCTGCGAAGAATTGACGAAGAAAAGGCGTAAGCATAAGGAATAAGCGAATGAAGTATCCTGAATCTGTTTTTATCATTATCGAAGATCATCAGTGTCCCCTGTATAAGCTCGGAGACGAATTCAGGCTTTCAGGCAAGGCTTTGGTTATCGAACATGAAGATGAAAAAAAATTCATCACGACCGTTATTGTCAAAACCCCCCTGAAAAAACAGGAATGCCGCATTCTTGCCGGAGATATTGCTGATATTCTTATCAAATACAGCAGTATAGATAAAATTCCGGCAATGCAGATCAAATGCGGCGGCTGCACCGGTTCTGTCCGTCTGGAACATCAGCATAAAAAGACGGCTGCTATGTCTCAGAGCGCTCAGTCTGACGAAAATGATTCTGATAAGATGGCAAGATTATTGCGTAACTTTTCAATATTCCAAACGCTGGAAGAAGAGCAGATCAAACATCTTCTGCCGTTTTTCAAACTGAAGCGTCTGGCGAAAGGCGCGGTGGTGATGAAAAAAGGAGACCCTGCCAAAGATTTATACATCATTTTATCCGGAAGGGTGGAAATCATGGAAGATGACGGAATGCTGATAGCCTCGCTGGGCAAAGGCGAAGTTTTCGGCGAAATGAGTCTGTTATCCGGAGATCCGGTCGGCGCGACTGTGAAAGTATCTGAAACGCTCATGGTGTTATCTGTGAACGGCAAAAAATTCCGAAACACCTTCAACACGATTCCGTCTCTTCAGATGTATTTTGCAAGATTGCTGACCCGGCGTCTTGCCCGTTCCAATGTTGCCAGAACTGAAGAACTTTCTTCGGGCATGGTGGGGAAACTCACCGATCTTCCGCCATCGGAAGTATATCAGACCCTGAAAACCAACCAGAAAACCGGCATGCTGATTCTGACCTTATCCAAAGGACCTGCCAAGTTATCTTTTAAGGATGGCGACCTTGTTCATGCGGTGTATGGCAAAATGAAAGGACGGGAAGCATTTTTTGAGACGCTCAAAGAAAGAGACGGACGTTTTCGCTTTACGCCCGGTCTTCCGCCGGAAGAAGCGGATCTTCCTGAGATGGGAAATTTTATGTGGCTGCTGATGGAAGGTCTGCGTCGGATTGACGAGGGACCTGAGACTTCAGATACGCTATAAATTCTTTGTTTCCTTTGGGTCCTTCAATCGGGGAAGGAATTACGGATTCACAGCAAAACGTCATCTGTGCAAAAAATCCGGTCAGATCGTCAACGACCTGCTGATGCAGCACGGCATCGCGCACCACGCCGCCTTTTCCTACCCTGCCTTTTCCGACTTCAAACTGGGGCTTGATCAGCGCAAGAATTTCTGCGTCTTTTTTCATAAATTTCAACACGCATGGCACAATGATTTTTAAGGAAATAAACGACGCGTCAATCGTAACCAGATCAACTTTTTCCGGCAGAGCCTCTTCGGGCATGTAGCGGATATTGGTGCGCTCAATGGCAATCACGCGGGAATCCTGTCTTAATTTCCATGCCAACTGCCCATATCCCACATCTGCGGCATACACCCGCTTTGCGCCGTGCTGAAGCAGGCAATCCGTGAAGCCGCCGGTGGACGCGCCTACATCCAGACATACCCAGCTTTGCGGATTCACATTAAATTCGTGCAACGCCGCCGCCAACTTCAGCCCGCCCCGGCTGACATAGGGAATATCCCCGCCTCTGATAACAATCATATCCGTGTCTGAAACCGCTGTCCCGGCTTTATCTGCGGGAATGTTGTTGACCAGCACGTTGCCGGTCATAATCAGGGCTTGGGCGCGTTGCCGGCTTTGCGCCAGTCCTTTTTCCACCAACATCATATCAAGTCGCTTTTTCATACACCAACTTTCCCGGAAATGAATTTCCGGGCTATTATGTGCCGTCCCGATGGGACTTAGGGACATCGCGTAACAGCGCGGCAATTTATTGCCGTGTAATGATTCAGGTTTGATATTATGTATCGCTGATCCGCTTATATTTCAAGCATAAAATCAGAAGACTTGCGAAGGTATGACGCAGATCATGAAATCGTATATCAGGCAAGCCCGCTTTTTTCAAGGTTTCCCTGAAATGCTTCAGAACTGTTGCGCTTCTGAGATGTTTCCCTTTTTTATCACAGAATACAAGGTCATTATGCAGATTCGTTTTCCTGTATTCCCTCAGTATCAGCATCATATCATCACCCAAATCAATTTTACGCCGTGATGTTCCAAACTGAAGAATCAGAACCTTCGGAAAGCGAAGTCAAAGCCATTGAAAGAGGGAAAAAGAGATTTATATGTGAAGTGGAGAAAAATCAGACGCAATGCCTTATAATTACTCACTTAACTTTGCGCTCACAAGCCGATTAAGGCTTACTCCTTCCTCCGCTGCTCTGATTGCAAGATTCCTGTGAATTTCCGGCGGAACTCTTACCATGAATTTCCCTGAATATCGTTTTCCGGCAAGCGGTTCGGGTATGCTTTCCCCTGTGATTTCCATATCCTTAACAACGTCTGATACCAATTTCCGAATGCCTTTGAAAGCCTTATCCTGTGTATCTGAAAGCCAACTGAGGCTCGGAAATTCGGCGCACAATCCCACAAATTCTTTATCATCTTCAGACCATGTGATCCGATATGTGTAACTGTCTGTGAACTTTCTCATATCTGACTCCTTATTTTTTCAACAGCCCTGATAACCTGTCTGACCTGATAAGACTTGGCTTTTCCGCCTTTCCCTTTCTGTATGTTCACGCGGGGATCGCCTTGCCAAGGTGTTTTATAGACTCTGTGACTGCCGGATTCCTGCCTTGCTTTTCCGAAAAAATGATCACAGATATTGCATAAATCGCTGAATCTGAAATCATTCGGGTTTTGCCTTGCCTTTTTCAGAAGTATTTCAATCTTTTCCATAGTTCACAGTATATCAATATTGATACTATTTTCAAGGTTAAAATCCCCTGTGATGAGAGTATTTCAAAAAAAGCGTAATTTATCGGGTAGTGGTTTAAATATGACTGCCAACAGGTTTCGGAATAAAAAAGATGTTGTTTTCGGATGGTTTTTGTTGTTTTTACAGATAGACAAGCATAAATCTTGACTTTTTATTCCAAAGCGTGTTTTTATCAGCACTTAAAAAAACTCCGGTCAATCCGAAACATGAGAAAGGATTATCGTATGCCGTTTAAATTTCAGAAAAAACAGCTTATTATCTTTTTATCGCTTATTGCCTTTATCGGAATCGCCGGAATCGGTATTCTTTTTTCAATACTGAGTCCGAATGATTTCAGAAATGACATCACGCAGACTGTCCGCAAGGCTCTGGGGCGCGAACTTTCCATCGAAGGCAATATCAGCGTTTCGCTGTTTCCTTGGATTGGCATAAAAGTCAATCAGATAGCTCTTGCCAATCCTCAGAATTTCGGCAAAGAACCGATGATTCGGATTCAGGAGGCGGATATCAGCGTCAGGCTGCTGTCTTTATTTCATAAAAAACCGGAAACCAAAGTTCTTGTTCTCAAAAATCCTGAGATTCGCCTGATTCGGGATCAGGACGGTCAGAACAACTGGGATGATCTGCGGCATTCTGAAAAAAAAGCCGAATCTTCAGATATATCGGATAATATGCTGAAAGAGCTTGCTATCGGGGGCATCAGAATTTCAGACGGAACTATCATCATCGAAGATAAAAAAGAGAACAGAACCCTGCGTATCACGCACCTGAATCTTGAAACCGGCGTATTGAAACATTCAGGCTCGACTCGGATAAACCCGATATTCATCTCAACGCGGAGGCAGATACCGGATTTGCTTCTGATTCGGAAAAGATAACCCTGAACAATATCCGGCTGAATCTGATGCCTGAAAAACTGAATCTTGCGCTTGCTTCGGATATGATGACGTTTTATTTAAAAGAATCCCGTCTGAAAACAGATCGCCTGAATCTCAACTGTCGCGGCAGTTCGGATATTGAGGTGAAAACCGCCTTGGATGCGGCGGCGGATTCGATACAACTGTCTGATCTCCTGCTCAGAGCGGATGAGACAACGCTTCGGGGAAAAGTGCATCTCAAGCAGATAAAACCGATGAAAGCAGATTTTGGATAAAACCGATGAAAGCAGATTTTGATCTGAGTGCGGATCAGCTTGATCTTGACCGCTATCTTGGGCGATCTTCTTCTGAAAAAAAACATAAAACCAAAGATGAAACTACTTTTTTGCAAAATAGCGGGATCAACGGGCTGTTGCGTATTTCCCGGTTTAAAGCGTATAATATCCGGGGATCGGATCTGCGCCTCACGATTTCGGAAAAAGACGGGCTGTTACGCATCAATCCCCTGACTGCCGCGATGTATCGGGGAAAACTGACTGCCGATATTTCCGAAGATTTCAGGGGAAAAACAGCGGAAACCGGCATAAACCTGCATCTTTCCGGCTTTAATTCCGGAGAGTTGATTCAGGATATTTTCGGCAAATCTCAGCTTTCCGGCGGCAGAGGCGATATGTCTCTTCGTCTGACAGGGCGAAGTCCTGATATGCTGAAAACGCTGAACGGCAAAGCAGATATAAAAATCACCGATGCGGTATTGAAAGGACACAATATTCCCGGACTGATAGAACTGACCGGCTATCCGTTCAAAGCACTTCTGCAAAAATCAGGTGCTTATAAAGAAGAGCCTGCCCAAACATCTGTCCGAAGCCTTATCGCCCGCTTTGATATTCACAACGGCAAGGCAGTTGCGAAAGAAGTCGTGATGAAAACGCCGGATGTCAGAATCAGCGCGGAAGGTTTTGCAAATCTTCCGCATAAGATATTAGATGCAAAGTTGTCTGTTGACATTAATGAAATTGTCAATGTGCCGATAACGATAAAAGGAACGTTTGCCAAGCCGGATATTTTTGTAAATCCTGTCGGCGTTGTCGGCAGCTCTGCGGTGAATATCGGCAAAAAAATCATCCGGGCACCGGTAAATATCGGGGAAAGCATTGTCAAAGGCGTTGACAGCCTGTTCGGCATCACTAAGCCATCGCCGGCAGAAAGAAAAAAGCCCGGAAAACCGAAAAAAAACTAAAAGAAAGTCAGATTTTATGCTCATCAATAAAAACGCTTCCATCGCCAAAAACCTCACGATCAGCCTTGTTCTGATGGTGCTGGCGGTTTCGGTTATTCCGGTCGGTATCAATTATGTCCATTCATCCCGAAAAGCAAAGGCGCAGCTTGAAGAAAAAGCAGATGAATACATCACGTTTCTTGTCAACAGTCTTGAAATGCCGCTGTGGCTCTTAGATGATAAAAGCATACAGAATATCGGCAGATTTTTTGCCAAAAACGAACTGGTTGTTGAGTTGAAAATCACGGGTTATGACAACAGAATCTTATTTGATATGAGAAAAAAAAATGATGATGATGTGATTATCAAGGAAAAAGAAATTTTGTTTAATAACAAAGGCACTTCCGGGAGCATCCGGCTTGCCTTAAGCTACCGATATTATCAGGAACTCAGCAATAATCTGATCCTGTCATCAATGATTACGATTATTGTCATTCTGATAGTTCTGACATCTGCAACCAGCGTTCTTTTAAAGGTTTTTTTACGAAAGCCCATTGAGCAGCTGAATCAGATTGCAAAAGCTTATGCACTGGGGAAATACGACTCTTCGGAATATCAGCATTTTTGCTGCGAATTTGATCCGTTTGTTATTGTCCTTGAAAAAATGGAAAAAGAAATCCGAAGCCGGATAAAAGAACTTCGGGATGCTGAGAAAAAATACCGCGATATTGTTGAAAATGCTATTGAAGGATTTTTTCAGACTACGCCGAGCGGACAGTTCATCAGCGTAAATCCGGCGATAGTTAAAATGATGGGCTATGGTTCCCAAGACGATCTGCTGTTGTCTGTGTCAGATGTTTCACATCAGTTTTATGCCAATCCTGCTGACCGGGAAGCATTTATCCGCATTCTCAATCAGGATGGCAAAATCATAGGATTTGAGACTCAGATGCAGCGAAAAGACAACTCCCTGATCATGGCATCCCTGTCTGCGCGGATAGTCCGGGATGATCAGGGAAATATTCTTTATTATGAAGGCTCGCTGACCGACATCACGGAGCGTATCAGAAGAGAAAAAGCTGAAAGAGACCGCGAAATTGCCGATGCTGCAAATCAGACCAAAAGCCGGTTTTTGGCGCATATCAGCCATGAGCTTCGCACACCGCTGAACGCGATTATCGGATATGCACAGATTCTGACCAAAACGCCTTATGCAACTCAGTTTCAGAAAGAGCGATTGGATATTATTCAGAAAAGCGGGGAACATCTGCTGATGCTGCTCAATGATATTTTAGACCTTTCCAAAATCGAAGCAGGCTGCATGAATATACAACCGGTCGAGTTCTGTCTGCCGGATTTTCTGAGTACGCTTGTGGCAATGTTTCAGGTACGCGCTTTTCATAAAAATATTCTGTTTGACTATGAAGTATCGGATTCTTTGCCGAAATTTGTTACAGGAGACGAGATACGGCTGCGGCAGATATTGATCAATCTGCTGGGCAACGCGGTGAAATTTACGGAAAAAGGCAGCGTAACCTTTAAAACCGACTATCAGGACGGGCGAGTATTTTTTGAAATAACAGATACAGGACTTGGCATTGATGCGGATGAACATGAAAAAATTTTCGATCCGTTTCATCAGATCGGCTCTTCTCTGAAAAAAAACGAAGGCACAGGGTTGGGCTTATCTATCAGCAGAAAACTGCTTGAAATGATGGGGGGCGAATTGACGGTTCAGAGCATACCGGGACAGGGATCGGTTTTCCGGGTTGAGATAGAACTGTCTGCTGTTGATTCTGCAACAGATATTCTGAAAACAGGAGAGCCTGAGCCGATAGGTTATCAGGGGATAAAATACAGGATATTGGTCGTTGACGATATTGTTTTCAATCGTTCTTTTCTGTCTGATCTGCTGATTCGGCTGGGATTCGAGGTGGCTGAAGCTGATAATGGTGAAGTCGCTGTTGAAAAAGCAAAAGAATTTCAGCCGGATCTGATTTTTATGGATTTATTCATGCCGCATAAGGACGGATTTGAAGCCACCCGGCAGATACGGGCAATGATTCCCGGACTTAACGTTATTATTATTGCGATTTGCAGCGGCGCGTTTGAGGAGTATATTCAGAAAAGCCGTGATGCGGGCTGCGACGATTTTATTCCGAAACCGATTGCTGCAAAAGATGTTTCGGAAAAATTACATCAGCATCTTGCCATCGAATGGATATATCAGGACCCGGCATCTGCGGGAAAAATATCTGATGAAACAACGGCGTTGATGCTGCCGCCTTCTGAAAATGAACTGGAAGAACTGATACGTTTTGCCAAGATAGGAGATATTGCATTCATCCGGCAAAAAGCCGAGGCATTGTTAAGACAAAAAGATACTCAGATGACGGCATTTGCAAAAAAGCTCCTGAAATTGGCAAAAGGATTTCACATTGACAGAATCCGTGTATTTCTGAAATCATTCTGAATGCACCGGCGCTGAAAATTCAGATAAACCGTGATTCAGGATTTACAGGATAAAAAAAACATGCTAATTCTTGCTTCCTGAAAACAAAGTTGAAAACTCCCGGACTTGAGATATGCTAAACAACGTTATTCATTTGGAAACATCCGAAGGGGCTTGCCCATTCAGAAAACCTTACCCGGCAACGCCTGATATTGTCGTGATGGGGTTGAATCATAAAACCGCGCCCATTGAACTCAGAGAATGTATCGCATTTTCAAAAGAGGATGCGGATAAGGCATTGAGAACATTTCAGGAGCATCCGGTCATTGCCGAAGTGCTGCTGGTGTCCACCTGCAACCGCGTGGAAATTCTCATGGTTACAAACGATAAACCCGTTGCGATACAGGCTGCCAAAACATTTATTGCTCAATTCAAAGGTCTATCCCTAAGCCAATTTGAAGAAAGCCTTTATATTCATGCCGGAGATGATGCGGTGCGCCATATTTTCCGGGTGGCATCCAGTTTGGATTCGATGGTGGTCGGCGAACCTCAGATACTGGGACAAATCAAAGACGCTTACCGCACGGCGGCATTCAAGAAAACTTCCGGCGTGATTTTAAACCGGCTCTTACACAAAACCTTTTCTGTTGCCAAACGGGTTCGCAGTGAAACCGGCATCGGCGATCACGCGGTTTCCATCAGTTATGCGGCAATCGAGTTGGGACGAAAAATCTTCGGCACACTTGAAGGCAAAAAGACGCTGCTGATCGGCGCGGGCGAGATGGCGGAATTAGCCGTCGAGCATCTGATCCGGCATCGGGCAGGAGAGATTTGCGTTGCCAACCGAACCTTTGAGCGGGGACTTGAGCTTGCCCGCAGATTCGGCGGAAAAGCCATCCGTTTTGAGGAAATCGAAGCATGTTTATCGTTGGTGGACATCATTATCAGTTCCACCGGATCGCCGGAGTTTGTACTCAGAAGCGAGCAGGTCAAACGGGCAATGAAAACCCGCAAACAACGTCCGCTGTTTTTCATTGATATTGCGGTTCCGCGCGATATTGAGCCGAAAATCAATAATATTCCCAACGCATATCTGTATGATATTGATGATTTGAAAGGAACGGTGGATGAAAATGTCGAAGACCGCAACCGCGAAGCGATAAAGGCTCAGAGAATCATTGACGAAGCCGTGATTGCGTTTCGGAATTGGAGCCGTGATTGCGTTTCGGAATTGGCATGACAGTCTGGATATTGTGCCGACCATTGTGGGACTGCGCCGGAAAATCGAAGGCATTGCCAGAGCCGAAGCGGAAAAGACCTTAAATTCCTTAAGCCATTTATCCCAGCGGGATCGGGATGCGATCTCCCGGATGACTCAGACATTGGTCAATAAAATTCTGCATGAGCCGACCTGTTTTCTGAAAAATAACGGCTATGGAAATAAATCCCAGTGTTTGGACATCACCCGAAAGCTTTTCAATCTGGATGATGAGAACTGAAACCTCTCCCCCAGCCCCTCTCCGAAACGGAGAGGAGGGTTACAGCGGCAGGTTATGCTTTCTCCCCCTTCCCTTTCAGGGAAGGGGGTCGGGGGGTTAGGTAATATTTTGAATTTATAATCGGAGACAACATGTCAGAAAAAATCAGAAAAGTAGTTCTTGCCTATTCAGGCGGGTTGGACACTTCAGTTATTTTAAAATGGCTGATTGAGACCTATAAATGTGAAGTTATTGCATTTTCAGCAGATATCGGACAGGAAGAAGAACTGGAAAGCATTGAGACAAAAGCATTCAGAACCGGCGCGTCAAAGGTCTATATTGATGACTTGAAAGAAGAATTTGTTACAGACTATGTGTTTCCGGCATTTCGCGCCAATGCTATTTATGAAGGGCAGTATCTTTTGGGAACATCGCTTGCCCGCCCTCTGATTGCCAAGCGGCAGATGGAAATTGCCCAAATTGAGGGCGCGGATGCGGTCAGTCATGGCGCAACCGGCAAAGGCAATGATCAGGTGCGGTTTGAGCTTACCTATTATTCTTTCAATCCGGCAATCAGAATTATCGCGCCCTGGCGGGAATGGCGCATGAATTCCCGCACTGATCTGATGGAATTTGCAGGTTCACATGGCATTGACGTTCCCACAACGCCGGCAAAGCCGTACAGTTCAGACCGCAATCTTCTGCATATCAGCTATGAAGGCGGCATTTTGGAAGACCCGTGGAGCGAACCGCCGGAAGATATTTTCACTTTAACCGTGTCTGCCAAAGACGCGCCCGATAAGCCTGAAGTCATTGAAATCGAATTTAAGCAGGGAAATCCCACGGCAATTAACGGCAAAAATCTTTCTCCGGCAAAACTCCTGAAAGAACTGAATGTTCTGGGCGGAAAACACGGCGTCGGCAGGGCGGATATTGTGGAAAATCGCTTTGTGGGCATGAAATCGCGCGGCGTGTATGAAACGCCCGGCGGCACGATTTTAAGAACCGCGCATATTGCGATGGAATCCATCACGATGGATCGGGAAGTGATGCACTTAAGAGATTCTCTGATTCCGAAATATGCGGAGCTGGTATATTACGGCTTCTGGTTTTCGCCGGAAATGAACGTTTTGCAGAAAATGGTGGATGAGACTCAGAAGCATGTAACCGGCATGGTACGGCTGGAACTTTACAAAGGCAATGTCCGGGTGCTGGGGCGCAAATCCGAATATTCATTGTATCGGGAAGATTTTGCCACATTTGAAACCGATTCCGTGTATCGCCAGAAAGATGCGGAAGGCTTTATCCGCCTCAATGCGCTGAGACTCAGAATTGAGAAAATGATCAGCCGCTGATTTGATGTGTAAGGGTAAGCCCCCGTGCTTACCCCCGATCACAGGGCTGATATTTCCCTGCTTCTTCGCAAAACTCCCTGAAAGCAGGCGCCAACAATTCAGACAGCGATTTTATTTCTTCAATGCTTCCGTTATGA
>JFJP01038769.1_pt1 | contig 15843 bp, 12 predicted proteins | sample 431651 | NCBI WGS metagenome assembly JFJP01 (sample SAMN02602958, study PRJNA72255) | Microbial mat metagenome, whole genome shotgun sequencing project. | biome: fresh water; feature: sink hole; material: water; isolation source: purple microbial (photo- and chemosynthetic) mats found in... | reverse complement strand
GAATTTGGTGGTTTTAAATATTGTAGTAATTTTAATTGGGAAAATTGAACAGAGATTGAACTGTCTAATACTTCTGCAACTGATTGATCATCAAGCTCTTTTTCTAGTGCAAATACTACTCCATCACAATCTACACTTAAACCAAATACTCCGCCATCTGATCCGAATATTTCTCTTACAGAAGTATGTTCTATTAGTCCTAGAACTTCTGCTACTCCACAGTCATATGATAAGATATATCAACCAAGTGATTTTCAAAGACAATATTTTAAAGATACTAATTGGAATACTCTAGTAGCCTGAGCAGAAGCGCGATATGATAATACTAAATGAGTAAGTCAATCATGTAAAGTATGATTTATTGGTAATGAGACTTCATCATGGGATAGTCGATGGTGAAAATATTCTGGTGTATATAATATTATATTTTCTTCAAATTCTTATGAAAATAAACCCTATCCAGCTGAAATTGCTAGAATGCAATCTTATATAGAATGGGCATGTGGCTTTAATTTAACTAAAGATGGGAAACTTGGTAAGAAAACGGTAAATTCAGTACAAGTATGTAAAATACCTCCATGCTGAGGTAAATGTAAATTTTCTCTCTTTCAGTCACTTGCAGAATGAGGTGCTTTATACTCTGATAAAGATTGAAAAAACATTATTTATACTTGAGGTAACTTTGCAGCATCTTTTTCCCCATCTGCTATTTTGTATATCGATACATGACATAGTGCATCTATATCCGCATGAATTATTACAGAACTTATTGCGCAGGCAAATGGTATGGAACCAACAATAACTACTTGATCTATGACTACTGATAATTCGTCTACTGGTACATGTGCACTCTCACAAGGAAATGCTGTGACTACAGAACAATACCAATCAATCAAGAACTCCAAAGAAACATTAGTATCTTCTGTATCTTGTAAATGTCCCTCGTGATCTACAGAAAAAAAAGTAACATTACCGAATGCTACAGGATCAGTTTCAGTCTGTGAGGAATGTAATCCAGATACTTGTAACTGCGGTATCAAACTCAATACCAATATCCCATTTATTGGGCGTTGTATCATGAATGAGGAGACAAATAATACTTGACAGGATGGTGACACTACAACAGTAAATAGTCTCAATGCATTTCCGAAACTTATGTGAGCTCTGATAAAATTATTGATGTCTATAATTATGTTAGTATGTTTTGGCTCATTGATTGTATGATGATTTATGATGACAGTACCAGATCAGTATGATACAGGTAAATGAATTGTAAAGAAGGTTATACGAACTATTGTAGCATTATGATCATTGGGTACGATACTCTATCTTATCAATCCAAATTTCTTTTCATAATATCTTTTAATTACTTACTCTATATTCTTTATGATGAAAAAAACTGAAGATGGTTACATCTTATTTGATACTATCTATATTGGTACTGGAGAGAAACCAAACAATGTAGATCTTGCATTACGTCTCGAACAATGAGCTGATGTGGTGTATTCTAAAGAGACAATGATTGTCGATTATCCTGGTGAATATGAACTTCTCGGATATAATATTGTCGCATTTCGTACACAAAATAAAAATAGTTTGAACTATGTCATCCGTTTTGCCAATAGAAAAGTAGCATATATTCAACATGCTAATGCTTTGGATGATGATATGTTGACAGATATGAATACACGATTTGTCGCAAACTCTTCATTGCAAGATGCTATAGAACGCAGAGAGCTGTGATGAGAGATTGTGATTTTGGAATAATTAAAATACCATCATCTTCATCTATTTTTTCTATTTTATATTCTATATTATTTTTGTCAAGGAGATCATAACAATCTTGCATTTTTTCCTTGAATTTGATGACGTCATCTATTATAATATGCGTATTCTTATGTACATATGGTAATAGTTTCTTGAGGTAGATAAGCGTTTCTGATTTCCTTCCATCAATAAATACCATATCAAAATATCATTTTTTGAGTATTGTGTTACAATTATAATTACAGAAATTTCATAATATTACACGAATATTTTTGTAGAATTGTGTGTTGATCAGTGATTGTCGATAATGAGGATACGAGATTTCCCATGAAAATATTTCTCCATATGGATGATATATACTCATGCTTTCTCATAATAAACTTGTACTATATCATACCGCACTTCCTATTTCTATGATAGATTTTGGTTTGTGTTGTATAATATAGTTATGAAGAAAAATCTCTGTAGCGCTACTAATAATAGGAATATTATGTGCTAGGCAAGTATCTCTTAATTTCTTTCTTTTGTTTTCTTCCATTGTTACTATACTATATTAATTATATAAATAAATTATTTTCTTTTTACTTTTTTTCACACTTATTGCAACTATGAATGATCAAACTATTAATTCAAATGTAAACATTGATTTTACTCCTGCTCACAACAAAGTAGAAAAGCCACAACACTCTCGTCCGAAATGAACTTTTTGAAAACAAAAATCATCATCGTATGATCCAGCTATGAATTCTGAAAAATATATAGCTCATAGATATGCTGATAAAACTGTACATAATATTGCTATCAAACCATGAGAAGAACCAGTAAAAGTATGATCTCTTCTTGGTCTTGAACAAGTGGGACAGTGTATTTTTATCGAATATAAAGATGATATCATCTTGGTTGACGCTGGTATGGAATTTGCAGCTAATGAGACTATGGGGGCAGATTATATTATCCCAGATATAGCCTACATCAAAAAAAATATCAAAAAATTTAAAGGAGTATTTCTGACTCATGGACACTTGGATCATATATGAGCGTTGAGAGATATTCTTCCTGAGTTAGGATTTCCTATGGTATATACTACACCACTGACTCTTGGTTTAGTGAAAAAAAGTTTTGATGATGCAAAACTCGCACAACAGATAAAATACAAGATTGTTGATCCAGATATCGATATCATCAAAGTGTGATCTTTTATGGTAGAATTTGTCAGAGTAAATCATAATATTCCTGAAACATTTGCACTTTCTATCACGACACCAAAATGAGTGATCTTCACTTCTGCAGATTTTAAAATCGATCATACACCAGCTATTGATCTTCCAGCTGATCTTGCGAAAATAGCGCGTATTGGTACTGAAGGAGTAAAATTATATATTGGGGATTCTCTTTGATCACAAAGACCATGATTTGCAATCTCAGAAAAAGTAATTGGTCAAAATCTTGATAAAGTCATCAAAGATGCAACATGAAGACTTGTTATATCAACTTTTGCTTCCAACGTAGGACGTGTCATCCAAATTATCGAATCTGCTGCACGTCTGGGTAAAGTTGTGTTTCTCTCAGGGAGATCTATGATAGGATATACTGAAGTAGCGGCTGAATTAGGTTATATTAGAGTACCAGAATGAGTAATTCGTAAAGTAGAGAGTGGTGATATCAATACTATGCCTGATGAAAAAATTATTGTACTTTCTACTGGAGCACAAGGTGAAGAATTTTCAGCTCTTGCTCGTATGTCGAGAGGTGAGTTTCAATATTTTCAATTGAAACCAGGAGATACAGTTTTGACTTCATCTTCAGCTATCCCAGGTAATGAAAAACAGATGGCAAAAATGATCAATGCATTAGTAACTCAAGGTATCAATATGATTACTCTTGATGATATGGATATCCATGCATCTGGACATGGAGGTGCAGAAGATCATAAGATCATGTTATGATTATTGAGACCAAAATTTTTCTTACCATTTTATACAGAAGCAAATCTCAGATACAGACATAGATGATTGGCTATGGATATGGGGATGCCAAGTGAAAGAATACTCATGCCAAACCACAATGGAGATATGTTAGAAATATATGATGATGGAGTTATTATCTCTCCTCATTCTATTAAACTTAACACTGTATTGATTGATGGAAAATGAAAAGGACATCTGTCTGGAGAATATGTGATTAAAGCTCGTCAAATTATGGCTGATGCTGGTATGGTTTCGTTGATTTTTAAAGTTGATAATGTATCGAAAGAACTCGTATGAAATATTCAAATTGAATCGAGATGATTTGTCTACTCTTCTGAAGTCAAAGATATCCATACGCAAATTGTAGAGTTTTCTCGTAAAAAATATAATGATAATAAAAATAAAAATCGCACTACAGGAGATATTCTTAAGATGATTAAAGAAGATCTTTGATGATTTATCAATAAGATTATTTGACGTTCTCCGATGATCATAGTAGCATATGTCTATATCAGTAGGGATTCTTTCAAAGAAGAAATTACTTCAGATGATGCTATTATTGGCACTACAATAGAAGAACAGTGAGGTGATATAGATCATAAGTAATGCTTTTTTGTCCTTATACAACATCTTTTTTATAGAAGATGTTTTTTTAAATTGATTTTTATATACTATTCTGTATGATATAATATTCTATTTTGTAATTTTTTGTGATGTATTTAAAAAAAACTAGATTTCTTAAGCCATGATGGTTGATATTGTTTCTTATTATCCTTGTTGTTGTTATAAAATTTGTGTTTTTTTCTTCATTTTTCTTCAATGAAAAAATTACTATAGAAAAATGAGACACTATTGAGAAATTTACTCAAAAATTATCTACTGTGTCTAGTCTTAGGGTTCGTTGGTATATCAAAAATAATGCTGATCAGTTGAAATCATTACAACTCTGATCTTATGAATTTTCTGGATCATATACTCCAGACACTTTTCTCAATAGTATCAATGCTTGACCTAGTCGTTCATTTACAAAGATAAGATTTTTAGAATGACGATCTGTCTATGATATTGATGAATATCTCACCAAACAGTGATATATCTCATGATGACAATATAGAGATTATGTTTCTGATTCTACTACTATACAATCTTTGTCAGAAAAATTTGATTTTGTAAAACTTTTTTCTGAAACTAAACCTCAAAATACTAGTCCACTGACTTTAGAATGACTGCTATATCCAGATACGTATCATCTCAGCAATAATCAACCTATCATCCCACAATTAGTCTCTCTACAATTGCAAGCATTTCGTGATAAAGTATATGATCCTTATACAAGTCAGATCAAATCTTTTTCATCTTTTCTTCAATCGCAGGGTTTCTCTTTTTCATTGTGATTTTATAATATGGTGACTTTGGCGAGTATTGTTGAGAAAGAAGAAAGATCAAATAACAATAAACCTCTGATAGCAGGTATTTTTATGAATAGAATACAAAATAATATGAGAATTGATGCTGATATTACCTTGTGTTATGGACTTCAAAAGTGATATGAAATATGTACTCCGGCTCTTATTGTGCAATCTATCAATGATGAAAACAATATATATAATACAAGAAAAAAATATTGACTGACTCCAACTCCTATCGCGAATCCATCTGTGAAGACTATAGAGTCTGTATTAAATTTTAAAAAAACTACCAATCTTTTCTATCTTCATGATGAAAATGGATGAATTTGGACGGCTGATTCTCTTGAATGACACAATGACAATAAAAATAAACATTTATAGTGTCATATTATGATAAAATTAGTTGATTTTATTGTACATTCTCTTTATACTCTAACATAAGATTTTATCTTGATTATATAAGTATATGTATAATAAGTGGAAATCTCGCATTATAAATAATGGTATCATATTTTTAGTAGGCATGGTATGTGCTTTTTTCGTTTTTTCTTTTGTGATCAATGATTCTATAATTACAGCAAATATATGAGATGCATTTACTACTCGTGATGATAAACCCTCTCATTTTGTTTTGTCTTTGGATGAAAATAATATATTATCTTTAGTGTCATCTCTAGATATACCATCGGGTAGGTGAAAGAGTCTACGTATTTCTCTCTTGTATAATGATAGTTTAAAAGATATGATGAGTGGATCTCTACAATCTTCTTATGATTTTTCTTTTATAGATAAAAATAATGCATTGGTATTGTTGATTAATATGGATGGACAAGATATTGAACAGTGAAAAAAGATATTTTCATTACCTTTAATGAATACAATATCACAAGATATACCTATTATTGAGTCTATGACTTTATTTGATCAAGATCAGATTGATATATTGTCTGTAGAAAATAAAATTATTTCTTCAACTTATCATTAAATTATTATATCGTTTTTATTTATTTGTCTATCTTAGTTTCATGAAACAATTCTTTCATAAAATTATAACTGTAGTATTGTTGGTTGTATTTGTATTGACTAATATAGCAGCAGCCGATCTTTCCAGTTTTGTCATACAAGTGTCTCCTAATATTATGAAACCCGGAGAGGCTGCTGATATGACGATTAAAGCAATCAAATCTGATGGGTCTGTGATGACAGATTATAAAGGTACTATTGTGATGGATTTTGAATGACAACAAGACCTTAATGTATATGATATGCCTAATAATTGATTTTACCAGTTTACTGCAGAAGACCAGTGAGTGAAAACTTTTAGTAAAGGTTTGACTATAAAAAAAACTGGGCAATATACTCTTAAAGTGATTGATTCTATTACAGATTCTATTGTAGGTACCTTACCTATCATTGTATGATCTCCTACAGATACTGATACTACTAATATAAAACTTATTGAACTTATTGAACCATTGAGTTGATCAACGGTAGAATGATCTTCTCTTAATGTTGTTGGTAAGACAGATAGTAGAAAAACGCCTTTGCAGTTTTTCATTGATGATAAAAAAGTCATTACTGAAGGAGAAACTGATGAGACAGGTAATTTTTCCGTATATTTGACAGATATTGTCTCTGGATCACACACTCTTCAAGTCAAAATGGTTGATTATGAATGAAATATTTTGTGAGAGTCAGAAATTATAGATTTTACATATACTCTTCCTGCGACAGATTGATTTCTTAAGTCTTTTACTGCAAATCCTGAATGAGAAATTAATGCGTGAGATGCAGTGGTATTTGATTCACAAGTAGATGGTACAGTAAGAAGTGTAGAAATTAAAGTAGGTTCTGTTGGTACTTTTATTATGGATAGAAGTTCAGCTGGTGTATTTAATAAAACGGTAATTGTAGATAAGGCTGGTACTCATAAAGTAGATGTTACATTAATATTTGAATGATGACAGAGAACAATATATGTAGATAGAGCTACACTGAATATTAAATGAACGAATGGTGTAAGTTTATTAAAGGTAGTAAATAATGCTGCTGACCCATCTAAAGTATCATTGTCTTGGACTCCTATAGGTATGCCAGTCTCGTATGTAGTACGTTATGGACAATCTCAAGATACACTTACTAGTGAAGTTAAAACAACGGTTGCTAATGTTGAGATAAGTGGTTTAGAAATCGGTAAACAGTATTTTTTTCAGGTATTTGCAGTAGATGCAACAGGAGCTATTACGGGAAAGTGATCTGACATTGCATCTCTTATTACACAATGACAATCAGCAGCTTGAGAAAATATTATATGATGATCTTGTACTGTTGTAGGACTTAAGATTCGTACTGAAAAGATAGGTGATCAATATTTTTTAGTATGGGATGCGGTACCATGAGCGGTTGAATATCATATTTATAAATCAGATTATGAAGTCAATACTATTCAAAATATGCAAAAAGTATGATCTAGTACTGTTCCTCAATTTGCTTATCCTTTTGATGCTACAGCAAAAAAAGATGAATATACATTTTATTCTGTAGTAGCTACTTGTTCTGATGGACAAAATCTTCAGATTGATAATGTAAAAAAAGTTCATACCTGACCCCTTTCAGATATGATTATTCTTTTCTTTGTGTCATTGATATCATATTTTCTTTACAGAATTTATAAATATAATTAATATCTTGTTTCATTAATAAATATTGTATATATGGTCCACACACCCATTTTAGCAAAGAAAATAAATCGATCTGATTTGATTTCTCATCGTATCGCATATGATGAGAAATCCCATGATCATCATTCTCAAGATGTTTTTTTAAATCAAATTATTTATGGGGAGTTAACAGAGAATATATCAAAAACTATTGTATATTCTGACTTTTATTCAAGATTTTATAATAAAAAATCTAGTATACCTTTATTTATTGCTTTTAATACTACTACTACTTTACATCAACATAATAATACTATTTTTTTTTCTCAGTATGAGGCATCATATACAAAAATAAAAAATACATTATCTTATTTGTCTATCAATGCTGATATTTATCATAATTTTTCTAGTGATAGTATCCATTCTCTTTATGTATGTGATCAAAATTTACACCAAAATCATCGTATAGGAATTCGTTCTGATGTAGTATATTATGACATTAGACAAGGTAAAGTAGTGCCAGATCATCGTATTTCTGTACATAATATCAATAAATCTCTTTATACAATTAGATTTTTTCTTAATTCTACAAAAGAGACATTATTGTGAAATCTTTATCATCCATTTTATCTTTTTGGTTGTGTTGCCTTGCTCATCAATCCTCATGACAAGAGATATAAAAAAATTCGTGGTAAAGAAATTATATTACCAATTACTAATAAACAGGTCCCAATTATAGCATATGAATGAGTAAGTATAGAATGACATGGTACACGTGTGTTAGTCCCAGCACACAATCGTGAAGATTACCAAATTGCTGTTGAGTTGTGATTACCTGTTGATGTATATGCATTTGATAAATATGGTATATTTACCATAGAAGCCAAAGATTTTGCACATAAATCTTTACAAGATTTTTCTGATAATATTATTAAATATATTGATGATATTTCTAACTTAGATCAAATACAAATTGTAAATGTAGAAGAATATAGAGATAAAAATGATTGAGCAGTATTATTTCCTATTTTAGAAAAAAATATTTATATCTGACTGTGATATCATAATCTTGATGATCCTACATTTGTTTCTGACTATCATACACACTGAGCAGTAGATATTCTTACACATGATATTACAACTGATGAATTTTTTTGTATTAGTAATCAGGATAAATTCCAACCCATTATTAATTTTTTATGATGATATTTGCCGTTAACGACTCATACATCACAAGATAATTTTACCTCACCAAATTTATTACAAGATATTATTTGTGATTTTTCATTCTTGAGATTGTTAGATTTTCCAGTAAAAGGCGATGATATAATTCATGTATTGTCATTTAATTTTTGATGAGAACTTTTGTGGAAATCTTTTTATAAGTATCGTACGTTACATACTTCAAAAATTTATGAAGAGAAGCATGATATTTATAATCTTCTCTGTCGTATTACAGAATCTCAAGATATTGCAATAGAAGACATAGATTTACTTTTGTCTTATATAGATACAAATAGTTATTTTGTGCATACGAAAAATGGTTACAATATTACAGAATCTTATCACTATCATTATGATAATGAATATATAGGATTGTCTACATTATTATCTCAAAGTAAAGATAGTCAACATTTTTCTCTGTTTTATAACAAAGATGAATATAAATATATTAAATATTTTATGTACTTATATTCCTATATTTACAATAAACCATTGTCTCTAGATTTTTTTGCTTTATCGTCTGTAGATGTGTTGTGATCACAACGAGATCTCTTACAAAAAACAACCTCACCAGATGTACTTAGATTTTTTTTATTACAACAGGTGATCATTAATCCTTCGGAGGGGAATAGTTGATTGTATACTTTAGATCAATTAGAACGCTTCATACAAAAACGATGGAATCTATCAAGGATTATGCCTTTGTACAATCTTTCTCTTCAATGATTACAAACAAAAATTCTTGAAAAAAAATTAGATCTGACTGATTATGATAGTTATTTGATTACTAAAGTACACGAACTTTATGACGAAGTACTGTTTTTACAATCAAAACATTATACTTCACAGTTAGTATATGTTGTAGTCTCTACTTTGCGAAATGAAATATCAGATTTATTATTATATATTCTAAAGAAAAATCCATCATCGGTTACAGAATTAGTTGCAGTATATGTTATACTGTTTGCAAATCATATATTATATCCATTTATACCAACTACAGTATTGTGATTTTTGTATGGATCATGATATGTTCTTGAAGAAGATTTTTTTACAAGAGATACGATATCTTTTGTTGATAAAAATTATAAGTGCAATCTTATGTTACATATTCTTTCTCAATGGTATCAAAAAACATCTAATTCTGACTATATCCATTGATTTATTTTACAAGCAAATAGAGATTTTTTAGAATATTTTAAAGAATCTTATGAAAAATTTATTGATTTTATTGGTCATGATTATGAGATAACTTATCTTGAAGAGAGTAATAGTTGGCCAGCAGATATTGAGCCATATAAAATATTTACGATGCAACGATGAATAGTCGAAAATCAAAAAGAAATTATACAGACATTACCTTCTCTTTCTGTTTTACAATGACAGCTTCAATATAAGCAACAATTGTTACAGACTATGAAAAATACTATTGTGCGTATGCGTGCTAGTGGACAGTCTGATAAAATTCAGCAATTTCAAGATAAAATTGATACTTTACTAAAAGATATTGCTGATGTAGAATACCAGATTTCAAAATTAAAATATTTCTAATTTTTTATCATAATCCTAATCCATTTCCATTTTCTTTGAGTCGTTTTTTTGATGATTTATATTCAGGATGATAGTGTTCTACCAGAGACCAGAAATCTTTGCTGTGATTAAAATGTTTGAGATGAGCAAGTTCATGAACGACTACATAATCTACGATACTGAGAGGAAACTGACTGAGTTTCCAATGAAACATCAATACTCAACGACTACTACATGATCATCGTTTGGTCTGAGCAGTTGTTATCTTGAGCTTAGTATATGAGAGTTTCATCATATCTGCATAATATTCAATTCTTGGTAGGATCTGGATGAGGGCGTGTTCTTTCATCTGTTTACTGATCGTCATAGTAGTGTCAGGAATATGGTTTTTTATATAACTAATCTTTTTTATTATTCGATCTTTTTTTAATGTTACAAAATTATGTACCCTTTTTTCTGATACGCCAATTGGTGCTGATACGATAAGTTCTCCTTTGTGATTGATACGAATTCCTACTGTCTTGCGATATGAATATTGTATAGTATATGAAGGGATCATAATAGGAATGAGGAATTTTAAATGTTGAATTAGAAATGAGAAATCAGTATATTTATATAGTATTTTAATTATAGAGATGTACTATGCAAGAGTTAGATTATCAAATTATTAATCATTATCTTAAATCTGGGAAATCTTTGATATTTCCCACAGAGACGGTTTATGGATTGTGATGTGATGCTATGAGTGATATTGCTATACATAATCTTTTAGAATTGACGTTTCGTCCTCAAGAGAAAGGTATCACTACATTGTGTAGTAGTATTGAGATGATAGAAGATTATGCTGTCATTCGTTTCGAGTCAGAAAGAAAACTGATACAAAAATTGATGCCCTGACCATTGACGATTATTTTGGATAGTAAACATGTCTTATCTCCAGTGTTAGAGCAATCTAATGGCACGATAGGAGTCAGAATTCCAGATCATGAGATTGCATTGTCGATTATTCATCAGTATGGTCATGGATTGGCTACCAAAAGTGCAAACATCACTGGATGAGTACCTCCAATATCAATAGATATGATTGATCCTTATTTTAGAGAAAATGAGATTATGATTATAGATGGTTGATTTTGTCCTTTACGTATTGCTTCTACGATAGTACGTTGTAGTTCAGAAACTGAATTTGAAATACTGAGACAGGGGAGTATTACGGAGGAGGATATAAGGGAAGTTCTTAATTCCTAGTTACTAGATATTAGTTGTTAGGATTTTTTTCGTAGACTACAAAATCATGAGTATCATAAGACTCTCTATAGGTTTCCGTAAATTGATCTCTAAATTCTGGAAAATAAGTATCACCTTCATAGTCTCACTTTACTTCGGTGATGTAGAGTCTGTCACAATATGATAATAGTGCTGTATATATCTGACTTCATCAGATGATGAAGATATTGTCTGCAGAATCTTTTTTGTTGATGATGTTCTGGATGTCGGAGATGATTTCGAGAGAGGTGTTTGGTTTCAAATCTTTTTCTTTAACTGATCAGTAAATGTTGGATTTTTTTTTCAAATGATCCCCCCTACCCCCCTTGATAAGGGGGGAGATTGACGAATGAGAGAGGACGATGTTTTTTCTACCAGGGAGAGGACGAAATGCTTCTGGTAGTGATTCATAAGTTTTACGTCACATTACGACGGTCTTTCCTGTCGTGAGTTCTTTAAATCTTTTGAGATCTACAGGAAGATGTCGAGGCAGAGTATTATTCTTACCGATGATACGATTTGATGTCATTGCTGCGATTGCGATTAGCATAGTTAGGTTATAAGGTTTATAAAGTTATAAGGTTTATAAAAAAATAATTTTTTTAATATAACATTTACTCTTTTTACATTACATTCACTTCAGGTATAATTTCAATTCAAAACTTCTCTTTAACTTTCTCTTGTATCATCGTAATGAGATCTTTCATTTGCGTACCTGTAGCATTATCATAATTTACGAGGACGAGTGCATGGCGATCGTAGACTCAAGCATCACCATCTCTGTATCATTTGAGACCACAGAGTTCGATCAGTTGACCGGCGGAGAGTTTAACCCCTAACAAATCCCCCCTACCCCCCTTTATCAAGGGGGAAATTCATTGTGTAGTAGAATGTCCAATGAGGTCAGGAAAATCTTTTTTTAGGTCTTCGTATTTTTCACTAGTGACTATAGGATTGGCAAAGAAACTACCACAAGTACCAATCTTTGTCCAGTCGGGGAGTTTGGATGCTCTGATAGTAGCGATAGCATTGGCGACGTGGAGAGGGGAGAGATAAGATCCACCGTCTCGTCATGAATTGAAGAGCTCTTCTTGTATACCGTTATAGTCGAGTTTTGGATGATAGATACGTTCATTGGCTTTGATGAGTTGAACGATGACTTCTGTGATGAAAAAGTCTTGTTTCAACCTATGTTTAAATATACTATCACGATAACCAAATTCACATTGTTCGTTGGTATATGTCTTTTTTTGTCATGTAGACATGTCTACTCATCTCACTTCAAGGATAATATCTCTAGCTTCTGTGCCGTATGCTCCGATGTTTTGTACAGGTGCAGCTCAGACAGTACCAGGTATAGAGACGAGATTTTCTAATCATGCATATCACTGTGCTACACTTCGCATCACTACATCGTGTCGAGATTCTCCTGAGCCTAAAGAGATAATGATGCTATTGTTAAGTTCTTTGATGATAGTTTTTCATTGTATAGTATTGTGGATGATCAGTCCATCAAAATCTTGAGTAAACACAATATTCGATCCTCCACCAACAATCAGTCTGTTAGGATCTTTTTTCAATATATCAGTATTGATAAGTGTTTGTAATTCATCTGTATGATGTATAGTGATGATATCTTTCGCAGCACAATCGATACGAAAAGTAGAGTAATTTTTGAGAGAGAACATTATTATAATTATAAATTATAAATTACATAAAGTAGCTCATAAAACAAGGCTATTGTTGAAAAATCTTTTGCATTTTTTTGTCTGAATAGATAGTATGAGCAGTTGTTTTATTGTGTATATTATAAATGATGACAAAAAAAGTAGCTCTTATTGTTTTGGATGGATGGTGAAATGGTGATGGATGACCGGGTGATGCAGTATCGTTAGCATATACACCAGTTATGGATCGTCTCTTATCGAAGTATCCTCACACTCATCTGTATACGTATGGTGATCACGTAGGATTGCCTGATGGACAGATGTGAAATAGTGAGGTATGACATCTCAATATATGAGCAGGGCGTGTGGTTTACCAAGATTTTGCAAAGATCAATAAATCACTTCGTGATGGAGACTTTTTTCAAAATGAAGTATTAGTGCAAGCATTTGCATATGCAAAACTCCATCAGAAGAAAGTGCATATATTATGATTATTGTGAGATGGCGGAGTACATGCTCATCAAGATCATATCGTTGCTCTGTGTCAGATGGCAAAAGCTCAATGATGTGATGATGTGGCGATTCATGGGTTTCTGGATGGACGCGACACCGCACCGCAGAGTGCGTTGTGATTTGTACAACAGCTTGAAGAGAGATTACAAAAAGATGATACTGTCTGACAGTTAGCGACGTTGGTATGACGTTATTATGCGATGGATAGAGATACGCGTTGGGAGAGGATTAAGCTTGCTTATGATCTCTTAGTTCATGGTACATGAAAAGTAGTATCATCACTTCAGTCATGAATTCAGTCATCATATGATGAGGGCGTATTTGATGAATTTATCCTCCCTATGATAGTCGATCAGGATGTACATATTCAGTCAGATGATGTTGTTATTTTTGCTAACTTTCGTACTGATAGACCGAGAGAATTGACTGTCGCTTTGACCCAACAAGATTTTCCAGAATATGAGATGAAAGCACTTGATCTCTACTTCTGTACGATGAGTAGATATGATGAGACCTATAAGAATATACATATCATATTTGACAAAGATAATATTATCTTACCACTGTGAGAAGTGATTTCAAAGGCGTGATGTACTCAACTTCGTATCGCTGAGACGGAAAAATATCCTCATGTGACATTCTTTTTTTCTGGATGAAGAGAGCAACCATTTGATGGAGAGAAACGTATGGTGATCCCATCTCCTCAAGTAGCGACGTATGATCTCCAACCAGAGATGAGTGCTCTTTGAGTCAGAGATGCAGTGATACAAGAGATGAAAAAAAACCAACCTGACTTTATCGCGCTGAATTTTGCAAATCCTGATATGGTTGGACATACTGGTGTGATCCCAGCAGTAATCAAAGCAGTAGAGACAGTAGATAGTTGTTTAGGTGATATCTTAGCAGTTTGATTGACTTATGATTATAGTTTTGTTATTATTGCAGATCACGGAAACGCAGATCAAATGCTTGCAGAAGATGGTAGTACACCACATACAGCTCATACGACCAATCTTGTACCCTGTATCGTGGTTTCGTCGGAAAATCTTGTTGTACAACCTGGTAAGTTGGGAGATATTGCTCCTACTATATTAGATTTGATGCAAATTCAACAACCAGAAGTGATGACTGGACATACCTTGATCATCAAAAACTAATTATGTCAATCAAAAAATAAAAAAAACTTTTGCACTTTTGTATGGATCGTATATATTCTTAGCAATATTTTACTTGCCATCTCTCTCATGCCATCGTTTCATAAACTTTCTAAACTCACCTTAGGCTTCCTCATCTCTGTAGTAGTACTCTGATCATCGACGTATGCCTTTGAACTCAATAGCGGAAATATAGTTAGCTACTGCTCGATATGAGCTACGGATTGTTACTTAGGTTCTCAATGAATTACCTCCATAGCATCAGATACGTTTGTTTGATATACAAATTTAACGACTCTTTATTTAAATAATAATCAAATCAGTTCGATCGAGAGTGGAGCTTTTGATGGATTAACTAGTTTGACGAATCTTTATTTAAGTAATAATTTAATCAGTTCGATCGAGAGTGGAGATTTTGATGGATTAACTAGTTTGACAAATCTTTATTTAAATAATAATTTAATCAGTTCGATCGAGAGTGGAGATTTTGATGGATGAACTAGTTTGACGACTCTTTATTTAAATAATAATCAAATCAGTTCGATCGAGAGTGGAGATTTTGATGGATTAACTAGTTTGACGATTCTTTATTTAAGTAATAATTTAATCAGTTCGATCGAGAGTGGAGATTTTGATGGATTAAGTAGTCTGACGTATCTTGATTTATATTGAAACCAAATCAGTTC
>JFJP01005633.1_pt1 | contig 15843 bp, 14 predicted proteins | sample 431651 | NCBI WGS metagenome assembly JFJP01 (sample SAMN02602958, study PRJNA72255) | Microbial mat metagenome, whole genome shotgun sequencing project. | biome: fresh water; feature: sink hole; material: water; isolation source: purple microbial (photo- and chemosynthetic) mats found in... | reverse complement strand
GATTGATGAGCCCCGGACTTGTCGCCGATGCGCCCATCCGCAGCGCGCACCATGACAGCCACGTTGCCTCCCATCGCAGACGGTTTCCTGCATCCCTGCTGCCGTCTCGCCGCTGAGTCTGAAGCGGCGCCCCACCCTTGTGGGTATGCCAAAGCAACGATACTCCTGCCTCTTGGAACGCTACTTGTACCCGTTGCCAGTGCTGGCCTTCAGCACAAACCAGGTCAGTTTGCGCGGACCGCAAACCGGTGGTCGTGCTGCGCAGTTTTTTCAGGCCGGGCTCGGCCATCACCATGATGTTAGGGAGACGATGTGATTGCAAAAACAGAAGTGACGGCCCTGATACTGGCTGGCGGACGTGGGTCGCGGATGGGTGGCATCGACAAAGGCCTGCAGAACTTCAACGGCATCCCGCTGGCTTTGCACACGCTTACGCGCTTGCAAATGTCGGGCACGGTCGGGCAGATCATCATCAATGCCAACCGCAATCTGGCAGCATACGAGTCATTCGGCGCGGCTGTCTGGCCAGACAGCCTCACAGACTATGCGGGTCCCCTGGCCGGTTTTTTGACTGGCCTGGAACGTTGCGAAACCCCCTACTTGCTCACTGTGCCGTGCGATACGCCGATTTTTCCACTCGATCTGGCCCAGCGCCTGGGTGCAAGCTTGCTGTCACAAGATGCCGACATCGCAATGGCTGTTGCACCGGAGGCGGGCGCAGATGGTCAACTGTGCATGCGCAGCCAGCCGGTTTTTTGCCTGTTGCGCATTGGCATGCTCGAAAGCCTGGTTCGATTTACCCAAGCCGGCGGACGCAAGATCGACGCGTGGACAACGGCTTTGGTGACATTTGATTTGCCCACCGACAACCCCAACGCATTTTTCAATGCCAACACTCTGCAAGAGCTGCATTTGCTGGAACGCAGTTCCCCATCAACAGCCTGAACAGGCGGCCAAGGGTTTTTCTGGCATTGGGCACACTTCGGACACGCGCCAGCGCATTCCAAATTCCACTACCAAATACGCAAGTTGCTTTTCTCGCACCCTAAGCGGTCGCATAGACAGGGCGCGCCAGTGCCAGTTCAGGCTGCAATACCAGCCGATGAGCCCCACTAAAGCACAAAAACCGTCGATGTGTCGCGCGACCAATCGCACAAACCCCAAGGCGTTTGGCGATATCCAGCCCCATTTGCGTGATGCCACTGCGAGAAATCACAATCGGAACCCCCATTTGTGCTGATTTGATGACCATTTCGCTGGTCAGCCGCCCGGTCGTGTAAAAGACTTTGTCGCGACCACAGACGCCCTGCTGATCTTGCATCCACATCCAGCCTGCGATGGTGTCGAGTGCATTGTGTCGTCCGACATCTTCAACAAACAACTGTAATTGGTCTCGGCAAAAGAGGCCGCAACCATGAACGGACCCGGAAAGTTTGTAAGTGCTGTCTCGCAAACGGATGGTGTTGACGATACTGTACAACTGGTCCTGGGTCAGTGTGGCGGGTGCCAAGGCAATGTTATCCACTTCAGCCATGAGGTCGCCAAAGACACTGCCCTGACCACAACCCGTGGTCACAACGCGCTTGGCGGTGCGCGCTTCAATGTCCGAAATACCGCAACGAGTCACGACCGCTGCTGCCCCGACATCCCAGTCCACGGAAATGTCCTTCACTTCATCCACGCTGCTGATCAGTCTCTGATTGCGCAGGAACCCCAGCACCAACAACTCTGGCTGGGCGCCCAGCGTCATCAAAGTGACAAGCTCACGCTTGTCCACATAAACGGTCAAAGCACGTTCAGCAGGAATAAAAACGGACACAGTCTCGCCAAACTCGTTGACGACACTCACCTCACGCACCAATGGCGCGCGTGCCTGGGTCAGTTGGGGCAACAAGCGCTTAAGGCTTCTTGGGCTGCCCGACCACCGCAAGCGGTACACCAGAAGCAGCGGCGCTTGGCGCAACAGGCATATAGACGAATGGGCCCGGATCAGTGCATGCGCCGACGGCTGCGGACACAGCACCCACAGGTGCTTTCGCCAACTTTTGATCCGATGCCTTCTTGTAATGTGCCACCACCTTGTCTTGCGCCAGGCACAGCTTGTAGCCATCGATCTTCCCTGCCCAAGCGGTCTTTGCGGCAGCTTCAGCCGCCTTGGCCTTAGCTTCATCCGAGGGCACTGGCAACTTGGCCAACACTGATGATGCCACCAGCGCCAGTGTGGCTGCCGCAAACAGCGAATTTGGCAAGATTTTCATGGGTATCCTCCAGGGCTCAAACTTGTACGGGGGAGCCGGTTGCCGGGGCAACTGGTTTTACAGAGGGATCACGCTGCGCAGGAATCTTGCCCGCCTTGACATCGTTGTACCAAAGTTCGTGATGTTCTTTGGCCCAGGCCTCGGTGACATAGCCGGTTTTCATACCCTCCAGTGCACCGCGAGTGCCAATCGTGCCCATATAAATGTGGCCGATCAGAATCGCTGTGATCCAGAAAGCCATTGCCGAATGCACCATGCTGGCGATCTGCATGTCAGTGCGTAACTCACCCAATCCAGGGACCAATTGATTGAGCACCAAACCGGACGCCACCACGACCAGACCAGGTATCGTCACAGCCCACCAAAACACACCTTTCTCCGCGGCGTTAAACCGGTGGGATGGCACTTGCTGATCGCCCAGCATGCCACCTAATTTGCGCAGCCAGTTGAAGTCTGCCGCGTTGGCAATGTTGTCTTTGACAAAGATGGCAATGACCAGCAATAGTGAGACAGCAAACAAGGGGCCGACCAGGTTGTGCACATTTTTTAGAACATAGGTCAGCCAGCCAAATAGAGTGCTACCAATGACGGGCAACAGCAAGAACTTGCCAAATGCCATGGTCAGACCGGAAACCGCCAAGGCGACAAACGCAAACGCGTTGGCCCAATGTGCGGCACGCTCAAAGGATGTGAAACGCTCCATCTTCTTGCCGCTTGCTGGATGGTCGTGTCCAAGCGGCCCTTTGGTAAAAAACATGATGACCAGGGCCAGCAGTGTGATCACCACCAGGGAGCCGCCATAAGGAATCAGCCAATGGTTGCGGGTTTGTCGCCAGGCGTCGCCCGCGTTGGTCAGACGCGAGCCCGGGTATTGGACAAATGGTTGAATCAATACGCCCGCTTCGGGTGCCTGCGACACGGGCAAACTGCTGTAGCCAGTCACACCAGAACCTACTTGCCGCCACATGGGCGCGTTGTTGCCCGGTTGAACCAAGGCGCGCTGGCCGTTGGTCTGGGTGGTATAGCCCGACTCGGCATTGGCATCGGGCTTGACATCCAGAATGTTCTGACTCTGAATCCCGCTTGCGACTGCTGTTGCGGGCGTGGTTGTCGCTGAGGTGGTCTGGGCCCACGCGCCAGTCGCTGCCAGCGCCAACACCCAGATGATCGTCAAGGCATTTTTCATAAAGCCCCCAAGTCAATTCATGCGGGTGTAGTCGTTTTGGCCGTACTGGCTTCGCGCCTTCAGATGCGACTCCCAACTGAGTTTGTCGCCAGGCTTCCAGTCCTTGCTGACAAAGGCTTTGCCGGTCCCGGTGTAGGCCGAAGTGTCGGTGCGCCCGGCCTGCAGCATCTGCGGTTTCTCGCTACATCCGGCGACAGCCAACGCAACCAAGGTCATCCAGATGATGTTTCTCATGACTTTGCTCCTTGAGTAGTCGCTGTTGCGGGTTGACCTGCTTGCTTCGCGCCATAAGCTGTCCCCCAGCCCCAGACCTCAGCGCCCTTGCCGCGGCGCAAGACACGGTTACGCAGGATATCCGCCACCACATCGCCATCACCGCCGATCAACGCCTTGGTGGAGCACATTTCAGCGCAAGCGGGCAACTTTCCTTCCGCCAAACGATTGCGGCCGTATTTCTCAAACTCGGCTTGGCTACCATTTTCTTCCGGGCCACCAGCGCAAAAAGTGCACTTGTCCATCTTGCCACGCACGCCGAACACGCCCTTCGACGGGAACTGGGGTGCACCAAACGGACAGGCATAGGCGCAGTAACCACAACCAATGCACACATCCTTGTCGTGCAGCACCACCCCTTCGTCGGTGCGATAGAAGCAGTTCACCGGGCACACAGCCATGCACGGCGCGTCAGAACAGTGCATACAGGCGACTGAAATCGACTTTTCACCTGGCACGCCATCGTTGAGCGTCACCACACGGCGGCGGTTCACACCCCAGGGCACTTCGTGCTCATTTTTGCAGGCAGTCACACAACTATTGCATTCAATACAACGTTCAGCATCACACACAAATTTCATACGTGCCATGTTGTTCTCCTTATGCCCGCTCAACGTTGCAGACCGTGGTCTTGGTTTCTTGCATCATGGTCACACTGTCATAACCATAGGTGGTGGCCGTGTTGATCGCCTCACCACGAACGATCGGAGCCGCGCCGGCAGGGTAATAGGCCAGCATGTCGGCGCCCTGCCAACGACCGGAAAAGTGAAAGGGCATGAACACCGTGTCTGGACCAACACGCTCGGTAACAAGGGCTTGCACATTCAGGCGTGCTCCGGTCGGGGAGGAAACCCAGGCTCGATCACCATTGCGGATACCTCGATCAGCAGCCAGTTTGGGGTTGATCTCAATGAACATTTCCTGTTGCAACTCGGCCAGCCAGGGGTTAGATCGGGTTTCTTCGCCGCCCCCTTCATACTCCACCAGGCGGCCCGAGGTCAGAACAAGCGGAAACTTCTCATGCACCTTGTCTGCAATGTTCTTGTCTTGCACCGTCTTGTACAGGGTCGGCAGGCGCCAGAAAGCCTTCTTGTCGTCATGGGTGGGGTACTTGGCCATCAGGTCAGGGCGATTCCCGTACAGTGGTTCGCGGTGCTTGGGAATAGCATCTGGAAAGTTCCAGACCACTGCGCGCGCCTTGGCATTGCCAAACACATGGCATCCATGCACCTTGAGCACCACACGCTGAATGCCGCCCGACAGGTCGGTCTTCCAGTTTTTGCCTTCGGCGGCCTTTTGCTCGGCCTCGGTCAGATCGGCCCACCAACCCAACTTCTTCAACAACACATGGTCAAACTCGGGGTAACCGGTGGTGATCTCGGCACCCAGCGAATGCGAGCCGTCTTCGGCCAGCAAATTCACCCCCTCGCGTTCCACGCCAAAATTGGCGCGGAAGTTCCCGCCCCCATCCATCACGTGTTTCGAGGTGTCATACAAGTTGGGCGAGCCGGGGTGCTTGAGCTCGGGCGTGCCGTAACACGGCCAAGGCAAGCCAAAGTAATCCCCGGTGAAGTCGTAACCGGTTTCCTTGTCTTTGCCGCCCTTGGCACGCAAGGTTTTCACGTCAAACAAATGCATGTTGCGCATGTGCGCCTTCAGCCGCTCGGGGCTCTGTCCGGTGTAACCAATAGTCCAGGTGGCCTTGTTGATTTCACGCAGGATGTCTTCCGGTACCGGCTCATCCATACCACCCACTTTTTGCATCTTGAAATTGACCGACAGTTCTTTGCCAAACCCTAGCTTGTCCGCAAACTGCTGCATGATCATGTGGTCTGATCGACTCTCCCATAGGGGCTCAATGACCTTTTCGCGCCACTGGATAGAGCGATTCGATGCCGTGCAGGAACCGCTGGTTTCAAATTGCGTTGCCGCTGGCAGCAAATACACCGCGCGGTTCGGGTTCAGATCTTCGGACTTGCCGGGCATCGCGGCCATCGCGGCGGTGGCCGACGGGTACGGATCCACCACTACCAACAAGTCGAGCTTGTCCATGGCGCGCTTCATCTCCAGGCCACGAGTTTGCGAGTTTGGCGCATGACCCCAATAGAACACGCCGCGCAAATTGCTGTCCTGGTCGATCAGTTCGTTTTTCTCCAGCACGCCGTCAATCCAGCGCGACACGGTGATGCCGGGTTTGCTCATCATGGCGGGGGATGCAAACTGTTTCTTGATCCACTCAAAGTCAACACCCCAGACCTTGGCGTAATGCTTCCAGGCACCTTCGACAATGCCGTAATATCCTGGTAACGAGTCAGGATTGGGGCCAACGTCGGTGGCACCCTGTACGTTGTCATGACCACGGAAGATGTTGGTTCCGCCCCCGCTCTTGCCGATGTTGCCCAGCGCCAATTGCAAGATGCAAGAAGCGCGCACCATGGCGTTGCCGATGGTGTGCTGGGTTTGCCCCATGCACCATACCAGCGTGCTGGGGCGGTTCTCAGCCATCATGCGCGCCACGCGCAACACCTGTTCTTCTTTGACACCGCAAACCTCTTCGACCTTGTCCGGGGTCCACAGTGCCATGACCTCGGCCTTGACCTTGTCCATGCCATAGACACGGTCGTTGATGTACTGTTTGTCTTCCCACCCATTTTTGAATACATGGTAGAGCACGCCAAACAAAAAAGCGATATCAGAGCCCGATCGAATGCGAACGAATTCATCGGCCTTGGCTGCCGTGCGCGTAAATCGCGGGTCCACCACAATCATCTTGCAGCCGGTTTCCTTGGCATGCAACATGTGCAACATGCTCACCGGATGTGCTTCGGCGGCATTCGACCCGATGTACAACGCACACTTGCTGTTTTGCATGTCGTTGTACGAATTGGTCATGGCGCCATAACCCCAGGTGTTTGCCACACCGGCGACCGTGGTGCTATGGCAGATGCGCGCCTGGTGGTCGCAGTTGTTGGTACCCCAGAAACTGACAAACTTGCGAAGCAGGTAGGACTGCTCGTTGTTGTGTTTGCTCGAACCGATAAAGTAAACGCTGTCCGGGCCACTGGCCTTTCGGAGTTCCTGCATCTTGGCTGTGATTTCGTTCAGGGCAACGTCCCAACTAATGCGCTGGTACTTGCCATTTACCAGTTTCATGGGATAGCGAAGACGAAACTCGCCGTGACCGTGTTCGCGCAAGGCCGCGCCCTTGGCGCAGTGGGCACCCAGGTTGATCGGCGAATCAAACACCGGCTCTTGCCGCACCCAAACACCGTTTTCCACCACCGCATCCACCGCGCATCCCACCGAGCAATGGGTGCATACCGTGCGCTTGATGTCGATCTTGCCGTCGCCGACGGCGACATCGCCAGTCGCTGCCTGAGATTTCTTCACCAAAGTCAATTGCGACGCAGCCAGTCCAACCCCAACACCCACGCCCGATCGGCGTAAAAACGAACGGCGGTCCATCGTGGGCAAGGCTTGTGACAAGCCTCGTTGCAGACTTCGAACAAATGGTGAGCTGACCAAGTGGCCGGCAGGACCTGATTTTTTGGTTAACAACATGACAGTCTCCGAATTGAGATGTTTCGGCAAAGCGGTGTGGAGGGACAGCCTCGAATCAAACCTGCGCAGTTTTGTAGTATTGCTTGACGTGTTCACTCAGCGCATAGCCGCCGCCGCGCTGAGGCTTGCTCCGAACCATTGGCAACACCGACTCAGGCACCGACTTGGCCACGGGCAACACACTGACCGCAGCAGCAAGCGCACCAGCCGTTCCTGCTCCTGCAAACAGCGTGCGACGTGACAATTTGGATGGGGATGTAGGCATGAAAAGTCTCCTCTTGTTCAATGCTTATGAATCCAAGAACATATCTGGGCTGCGGTGAATTTAACAACAAGCCCCAAGCATCGCAAGCAGGCAAACCCGTGATTGGCCGACTGTGTCGTGCAGGACGGAATGGCAGTGGGTTGCCAGACACGCGGGTGAAAGAAATGAAACGCCATCGCTAGCACTATTCGTGCCATTGAATGACTTTCACTGAACGCAGCCATGAACAAGTGGACGCACAGCAGTCGCAGCCAGCGCTCAGGCGCTGCTGTTGCCGCTTCGGCGTCAAAACGTCAGTGGCGATGCGACAACTTGTCGCGCTGCCGCTCGCCGAACCTGGCAGGCGCGGCGCCGCTGGCTCACGCCAAGACGCCTAACAATGTGCGATAAATATTTTTACCCGAGTGATTTTGTCGGGTCTATCGATAGAATTTCGAACGCGTATGACCTATTCCACCGCCCCCATTTCATCCGATATCGCCCCGGCCAGGCAGCACGAAAGCTGGCCCGACTGGTCTATTTTGATCGTTGACGACGAGCCCGGCATGCGCAACTTTTTGGTGAAAACCTTGGTGCCGCGCTGTCAGTCGGTCTATGCGGTGCACAGTGCAGAAGAGGCGTCCAGGCTGCTGCAGCAACAGCACGTGGATCTGATCGTGCTGGACATCTCGCTGCCTGGTCAAAACGGGGTGGCCTGGCTTCAGTCCTTGCGCGAACAGGGCTACCGGGGCGGTGCGATTTTTATCACCGCATTTGCCGACCTTGAAACCGCCATTGATGCACTGCGCGCAGGCGCGTCCGACTTCATTCTGAAACCGTTTCGGGTGCCGCAGATTCTCAATGCCATCAAACGTTGTTTCGAATGCGCCCGTCTGGCACGAGAAAACTATGTGCTCAAACACACGCTGTCACGCCAGGCTGACACCAGCGCGGGGCTGATTGGCTGCTCCTCTTACATGCAGGGTCTTCGTGAAACAGTGACTCGGGTGGCACAGGTGGACAGCACGGTTTTGTTGCAGGGCGAGTCCGGCACCGGCAAAGAGCTGGTGGCCCGCACCTTGCACCACTTAAGCCCACGCCACAAGGGCCCGTTTGTGCCAGTGAACTGCGCCAGCATGTCACCCGATGTCATGGAGGGCACGCTGTTTGGCCACGCCAAAGGGGCCCTGCGCGGTGCCGGCGCAGGGCGCGACGGTCTGTTTTTTTACGCGCAAGGTGGTACGCTTTTTTTGGATGAGGTTGCCGAACTGCCACTGCCGGTGCAGGCTGCATTGCTGCGGGCACTGGAAGACCTGCATATTCGTCCGGTGGGCAGCAGCCAACTCATTACTCTCAATGTGCGCATCATGGCCGCAACCAACCGCACCCTGCGCGACGAGGTCGAGGCCGGGCGATTTCGCAAAGATCTGTATTACCGGCTGCAAGTAGTGGACTTGACACTCGCACCCTTGCGCGACCGCAAAGAAGACATCGCTGATCTGGTCAAGCATTTTGTCGCTGACTTGGCACCGCGCATGGGCAGTTCGCCCTTGAGCATCAGCGCCACACAAATGGACTACCTGATGCAATACGACTGGCCAGGTAATGCGCGCGAACTGCGCAACCTGATTGAGCGCTCGCTGATTCTGGGCGAGCTCAATGTGTCGGCGCTGTATGGCGCGGCTGCGCGCAGAACCCAGCCCAGCCAACTGGCCCCCACGGATTTGCACACATTGGAAAAGCAGCATATTTTGTCGGTGCTCGATGGCGTACAAGGCGACAAGGCCCGCGCCGCCGACTTGCTGGGCATTTCGCGCCGAACCCTGGAGCGACGCTGTGCTGATTGGGCCACTGCGTGACCGTTGTTCGGCTGCAAGCGCGCTGGCAGCACGTCGGTGTGCGCCACAAGCTCATGGCCTTGTCGTTGCTGCCCTTGGTGGTCGTGCTGCCCCTGCTGGTGGGTGCTCTGGCCATCTGGGGCAGCGCGGCTTATGACCGGCTGCTGATCACCAAGGTCCGCAGCGACCTGTCGGTGGCCCATGGCTATTTTGCGCAAGTGCTGGGAAATGTGGGCACGGGCACCCAAGCCATTGCCAATTCGCATCACCTGCATCTGGCGCTGGCAGCACACGATGTGGCCGCTTTGCAAAGCCAATTGCGCCTGGCCCAGCAGCGTTTGAACTTCGACTTTGTCAACCTGTACAACGCGAACGGTGAACTTCTGACAGCCAGTTGGCAAGACGGCGCAACACCAGCCGCCGCAATGCTGCCCACAACCCAAACAACGCACAGCCGCCCTGAAGTCGCCGCTGCGCAACTGCAGCGTTTGAGCCATGCCGACGTGCTGGCGCTGGCGCCGCACCTGGGGCAACGACTGACAATTCCCCTGCTTGCGACCCAAGGTGCAGCACCCAGCGCCCGCACCCAGGAAGACCGGGCACTGGCGATGCTGGCCGGCTTTCCTGTCATCGATGCCCACGGGCAGCCACTGGCCTGGGTACGCGCTGGTGTGCTGCTGAACCAGAATCTGGCCCTGATCGACCACATCAACCACATTGTTTACCCCGAAGGCTCGCTGCCTCTGGGTAGCGTGGGCACCGCGACCCTGTTTTTGGACGATGTGCGCATCACCACCAATGTGCGCTTGTTTCAGGACCAGCGCGCCATTGGCACCCGGGTTTCGAAAGCGGTGCGCGATGCCGTGTTGCAGCGTGGTGAGACCTGGCTGGACCGGGCCTTTGTGGTCAACGACTGGTATGTTTCGGGCTACGAGCCCTTGCTCAATGACCAGGGCCAACGCGTGGGCATGCTGTATGTGGGTTACCTCGAAACACCCTACCGGCAGACCAAATATGCCATGCTGGCGCTGATTTTGGGTATTTTTGCGCTGGCCATGCTGCTGGCCGCCTGGTTGTCGTTGCGCTGGGCGCGCAGCATCTTTCAACCCGTGGAACTGATGAATCGCACCATGCAGCAGGTGCAAGAGGGCAACCCTGGTGCCCGGGTAGGGGCACTGACCCAGCGCGACGAGCTGGGCGCCTTGGCCAGCCACCTGGACCAGTTGCTGGATGTGATTGACGACAAGACCAGCACGCTGCAGCGCTGGGGGCAAGAACTGGATACCAAAGTCGCCCAACGCACCCAAGAACTGGCCGACAGCAACCAGTCGTTGCGACAGGCGCAAACGCAGTTGGTCAAGTCCGAAAAGCTGGCCGCCATTGGCCAAATCACCGCCAGCGTGGCCCATGAAATCAATAACCCGATTGCTGTCATGCAAGGCAACCTGGACCTGGTGCGTGACCTGCTGGGTGATCAGGCGGTGCCGGTGGCGGCTGAGCTCACGCTGATGGACCAGCAAATTGAGCGCATGCGCCTGATCGTCACCCAATTGTTGCAATACGCCCGACCCAACGACTACGCAGGTTATGTGGACGCGGTCGATGTCAATGCCACCGTGATCAGTTCGCTGATGCTGGTGGAACATCTGTTGACAAGCACCGGCATCGTCGTGCGCCAACAGTTACAAGCCAGCTGCAGCGTTGACGTCAATCGCCAGGAGTTGCAGCAAGTTCTGATCAACTTGTTGGTCAACGCCATTCAGGCCATGCCCGCGGGCGGCGAGCTGCTGCTGCGCAGTGCCGACCAAGCCGATGACCTGGGCCACGACGGGGTGTTGATCGAGGTCTGTGACAGCGGTGCCGGTCTGAGCACGGCGGTGGCTGAGCAATTGTTCCAGCCATTTTTCACCACCAAATCCGAAGGCACCGGGCTGGGCCTGTGGATCAGTCTGGGCCTGATGGAGCGATATGGTGGCACGCTGAATGCCCGCAACCGCACCGACTTCGGGGGCAGCGCCAGCGGTGCCGTCTTTGGCGTGTGGCTTCCTTGTGCGGCTGCCACGCCAGATTGGCAAGGTCCGGCTTAGACCAGCATGTCAAAGCCCTGTGCCTCCACGCTGATGAAAGCGCGGGTCAGTTCGGCCACTGCGGCATAAAAGCGCGCTTTGGGGTGTTGCTGAAGCGCATCGCACAGTTGCAACACCCAGGGCTGCAGGTGCTCGGCAAAAAAACTGTGCTGACGCGTCAGATTGGCCACCGCCACATCGTCGCCGGCAATCAGGTAACGCATGACCTCACACAGGTAGGCAATATGGTCTTCGGTTTCGGACATGGCCTGCGCGCGCTGCAACCCCAGTCGGGCCAGTTCTGAGCGCAGGCGTGCCAGCGGCTTCTCGTTCAGGAATCCACTGAGGTAATACGAGCCAAAAAGATACACCTCGGGCTTGCCGACACCGCCAAACAAGGCCTCGAACTCGGCAGCGATCTGCGCATCGCTGAGCTCACGCGCCACCCCCACCAAGGCGCGCCAGGGTTCTTCCAACAGACCGCCAGGTGTGGGGGCCTGGGTTGCAGCCAGACGCAATTCAGCTACAAATTCAGGAGCTGGTGGCGCATAGTACACCTGGGCTAGAAGCCCATAAAGCTCAGAACGCGCAGTTTCTTCATCTAGCGCCGTGCTCGGCACGGCGTCGGGGGTCATGGTCATGGGTGGCCTCAGGCTTAAAGGTCAGTGATTTTGATTTCGTTGCTGCCAGAGTAGATGTCAATCACCCGGCAGTCGCCACACATTTTCAGGCGCTGCAGCGCCTCGCCCTGGAACATGCTGTGACCGGCCAGCTTGCCCAGCATGGCCTCGATGGCCTTGAGTGTGCCAAAGGGTTTGCCACAGCGCACACAGGCATAAGGCTTCATCTCGTTGAGCAGCACCGACTCGTTGCGCAGCGGCGACAGGTTCAACTGGGGCAGCAGCGTCAGGGCCTTTTCGGGGCAGGTCTTTACACACAGGCCGCACTGCACGCAGTTTTTCTCAATGAAAAGCAACTGCGGTGCTGCCGCGTTGTCAGCCAGCGCACCCGCAGGGCAGGCGTTGACACAACTCAGGCACAAGGTGCACGCGTCTTTGTTGATAACCAGCGCACCCAGAGGCGAGCCACTGGCGGGCAAGGCGATGCGTGGCAAGCCTTGCCTGGGCGCGTGGGCGATCAAATGGTCCAGCGCGAGCTCCAGCGTGGCGCGTTTGTCGGCCTGCACGGCAAAGCCGGCGTGACGGACCGGGCCTTGCGCGGGCGCAGCTTGCAGGGCACGGTCGAGTTCGGACAAATCACGCGCATCGCGCACCTGCAACAGCCTGAAGTGCTCACCGGCGTAGCCCAAGCCCGTCAAAATCGCTTGCGCCACAGTCATTTGTTCTTGCAAAGCCACGGCGTATTGCGGCGCCTCTTCGTCACTCAGCAGCACCCAGACTTGGGCTGCACCGTAGGCCACGGCCGTGAGCCAGACCTCGATGCCGGTCGATGAGGTATGCCACAAGGGCACGGGGAGCACCCGCGCTGGCACGCCGTGCGTACCGCTTGTTTGGCCCTTTTCCAATTGCGCAGCGCGACCCAAATCACCCAGCAATTGCGTGCCTTTGCCCTGGCTGTGCAGCAACAGCACCGCCTCTTTGCCGCCGCTGCGCTGGTAGGTGCTTAGCAACGTTTTGAACTTGAGGCCCTGATCGCTGGCACGCGGGTAGGCATAGCTGATCGCCCCGGTCGGACAGACGGTGCTGCAGGTGCCACAGCCCACGCACAGGTTGGGATTGACCTTGATTTGCTGGCGTTGTTTGTCGCTGCTGATGGCGCTGGCCGAGCACACATCAATGCAGGCGCTGCAGCCGACTTGCTCGTTGCGGCTGTGGCCACAAAGCTTTTGCTTGTAATCAAAAAATTTGGGCTTCTCGAATTCACCCACCAGATCGCGCCAGGCCAGCAAGGCCTTCAGATCGCGCCCGTCCCAGTGCAGATAGCCTTGTGGCTTGGCATGTTGGCTAAAGGCGGGGATGGTGCGCAAATCCAGCACCAGGTCGAAGGAGTCGGTGTGGCTCTGCAGCACGCGGTTAAAGTCAATGGCCCCCGCCACCTTGCACACCTTGACGCAGGCGCGGTGGTGTTTGCAAGCACCCAGGTCAATCTGATAGTCCAGCCCAATGGCGTCCTCGGGGCACACTGCCAGGCAGGCATTGCAGCGGGTGCACAAGTCCAGGTCAATCGGATTGGTTTGCTGCCAGCGCAGCTCAAACGCGCCCAGCCAGCCGGTCAGGGCTTGAATCTGGCCACCCAGCACGGGGTAGCGCCGCTCTTGGGCCGCACCTTGCTCGCCCACGCCTTGGGTGAACAGCGTCACATCCACCGCGTCACCCAGCCATTGGGCGGCGCTTTCAGCCGCACCCAGCTCACCAATGATCAAGGCCCGCCCGGCACTTTGATAGCTGACGGTGGCGACCGGGTCAGGTTCAGCCAGGTGTGCCACCGCCAGCAGCGCAGCGATCTTGGGGTTGGCCTTGGCAGCATCGCGGCTCCAGCCCCCGGTCTCGCGGATATTGACAAACTTGATCGGGGCGCTCATCTTGGCTTGTTGGGCCAGTTCGCCAAACAAACGGGTCTCTTGCGTGCACGCCACCACCAGTTCCTCGCCACTGGCGGCAAACTGAAGGAATTCAGCAGCCTGGCGGCGACACAGACTGGAATGCAGCGTCAGCGCTTCATTCAGGCTCGCGCTCAACGCTCGTGGGTCCAGGGGCATGGTCTGGTTGCAGTCGCATATCAAGGTCGTCATGGGTGGTATCTTCTATCGGGTGTTCTTGTGCCAGGTCAGGCACAGGGTCAGGGGGTGATGCACCAGCCAGGTCAGGCAAATCTGGCTTGGCGGTGGACTGTGCCACACAAGCTGCAGGCGCGGAATCGGCATCACCCCCTGATGGCGTGGGGGTTTCCTCATCGAATAAATTCAGGAACTTGGCGCTGGCCATCTGGCGCAGCATGGCCGCCGGCAAGGGGCTGGGTTTTGAATAGTCGTCAATATAAATGTCCAGACCGTCCATCACGTTGTAGTGCGGGTCGGAAAACAGTTTTTTCATGGCGGCGTGCCGCACATCAGGCGCCACATCGGGCGCTACAAAACGGGCGAAACTGTCGTCCGGCCTGAGCGAGCGCACATCGTCCAGCGTGGGCGCTGGCGGCGGTGGCGCCACTGTTTTGGCCTGCGGTGCAAGGACCGACGCCGCATCTGTGACCACTGGTGCCGGCCCACCTGCGCTTGTCGTCGGCAAAGGAGGTGTTGCCCGGTCAGGGGCCGGATCAGCCAGCGGCCTGCCGCTGCGAGTCGCCTGTTTACGTTGCGACCAGCGGCCCAAAAACCCGTCAGCCATGAGGCTTGCCCTGGCCTGCCTGACCTGCCTGGCCAGCGCCGCCCATTTTCTTCTCGGTGCTGATCGACACCGGGTTGCCAAAACGATCCTTGAGTGGCAGAAAACTGTCGGGACGCTTGCGCTTCTTGGGCTCGACGACATAGTGCTCTTGCACGAAGGCAGCGAGCCATTGCAGCACTGGCGCGGGCGCGGGCACTTGCTCAACGTTCTCTTGCGCATCCAGCCAGCGGCCTGCGTCATAGTAGCTCAGGCTCACCACCACCGGGCGCGGTATCGGCTCGCTCGCCACTGTGGCTTCTTCATCCATGCGCCACAGGACAAACCAACTGGGCTCATCGGTGCTGGCGTTGAGGTAATAACCTTCAGCATCATCTTTGAACAGTTCCACCCTCAAGCCCCCGTGTAGCCAGCGTTGAATACTCTCATTTTCATAGAGAAGGCGGGGCTCGACGCCAAAACCAGGCTCATGCATCACGACGCCATCGAGCTCCCAACGCCATGGTTGCCAGCGCGCACCTGGCCCGGTATTGGCCAGGCGCCGCATGATGACGGCCACATCGAGGCTGGGTCGTTCGGCGCTCATGCTGCGCGCCCTGGTGCGCACGGCAAAGTCGCGCGGCACGCTGTATGCAGCCGCGAGCCGAGACGACGGCATACAGAGGTCCATGCTGGCCGACACGCGCTGCAAAAGCACAATCGCGCAGCACAACAGCGCCATCTGGCCTCCAGTACAGCAAAACGCAAAAGTGGCAAAGAGGTGATCATGGCGTTCCAGTCAGGTCAGGGGCAGGGATGTTACGGCACTCAGCACCCTGATTCAATTCGGTTGGCATGGTTGCCCGCCAGCGAGAAAATGGCAGCCAACCGACCTACCCCCTTGTTTGCTCGCAGATCGAGCGAGCACAAGCGTCGCTGATGCGCTCAATACAATTTGTGTCTTGTGATTTCAAGGAACCCACCATGACCGCGACCGCTGCTGCATTCATGTCTGGCAACAGTCAGGCCGTGCGTTTACCCCAAGCCTTCCCGATCAAGTCAAAGCGCGTCACCATCGAGCGCCGGGGCGACGGGAT
>JFJP01002093.1_pt1 | contig 15843 bp, 13 predicted proteins | sample 431651 | NCBI WGS metagenome assembly JFJP01 (sample SAMN02602958, study PRJNA72255) | Microbial mat metagenome, whole genome shotgun sequencing project. | biome: fresh water; feature: sink hole; material: water; isolation source: purple microbial (photo- and chemosynthetic) mats found in... | reverse complement strand
ATCAATCCTTGTTCAAGGATCACTTCAAGGGCGATGGCTTCTACATTTCGCAGGAAATCCCGACTTGGGGCGGTACGCGGAAATTCTTCGGCAAGGGCTGGGAAGGGGTGGTTGATGCGGCTCTCAAAGCGTTTGGATATTGAGGCAGGCATTCGACAGTTCGCCTTTGCCGCACATCGGGTAGCGGCTCTCGTGATCCTCTTCTCCGTCTGCGCCGACGTAGAGGCACGTTCCGTCGCTACCGCAACGATCCATCCAAGGGAGTCGTTGCAATCGGCAGACAATTCGTCGCCTGTCGTGGATCGGGCGCCCCGGACCGAGATGGCGCGAATTTCGCCGAAATCGGAACAAGAGGATACCGCTGCATTCTTCAAACGGTGCGAGGTGAATAGGCGGGCTTGCCTAGTCATCCGCAACAAACGCCCCGCCGATTGATGGACGTCCCCAGAGCTTCAACATCCGGAAATTACCAATTCTGCGTAAGCGATTGCCCCGGCCGCCTCGCGGCGTGCCGTTAATTCGTTTCCGGTGGCAGCCCGGCCGCGTTGTTCAGCCATTTTTCCAATACCGTCTTCAGTGCTTTCATGGCAATGGGCTTGGTGAGATAGTCGTCCATGCCCGCCTCCAGGCAATGCTGGTGATCTTCTTCGAAGGCGTCCGCCGTCAGGGCGACGATCGGCAGACGCGGCTTGCCATTGGCGGCCTCCCATTGCCTTATCCGTTTCGTGGCGGCGTAACCGTCCAGCACCGGCATGTGAATATCCATCAGAACGAGGTCGGGCGCGGCGCCCTCCTTGATCGCGTCCACACCCTGCTGGCCATCTTCCGCCAGAGTAACGGCCAAACCTAATTTTTTCAGCAAGGCCGTGATCACCATGCGGTTGACGCTGTTGTCCTCGACCACCAGCACGCGACAGCATAGCTGCGCGGGGGCGCAGGCCGGGCTGGCCTCTTCAAGCGGGAGCCTTTGCCCGCTTCGCTCTCGACACCGACTTCGCCGCCCATCAATTTGGCCAGGCCGCGCACGATCGACAGACCGAGGCCGCTACCGCCAAATTCCCGCGTGGTCGAACTGTCGGCTTGCGAGAAGGGCAGAAACAGCAAATCCCGCTTGTCTTCGGGGATGCCGATGCCTGTATCGATGACGGAAAATTCGAGCAGGGCGGTGGCGGCGTCGTGCTCGATTTCCGCAGCTTCGATACGGATAGTGCCCCGCGGGGTGAACTTGACGGCATTGCCGACGAAGTTGGCCAGCATCTGGCGCAGGCGATGGGCATCGGCCTGATAACGCTGCCCCGTTCCGCCGCGCCAGTGGCATTCGAGCCGCAACTGCTTGAGCGCCGCCGCTTCGGCAAACAGCGACCGTGTTTCGTGGATAAGTTGCTCAGGATCGAACGGGATGATTTCAAGCTGGAACTTGCCCGCTTCGACCTTGGAGAGATCGAGAATATCGTTGAGCAGGGCCATCAGCGTCTGGCCTGACGTCAGGATGGTGCGGGCATAGTCCTGCTGCTCGTCCTCCTGCAGATCCGGCATCAGCAGCATCTGCGCCATGCCGAGAATGCCGTTCATCGGCGTGCGTATTTCGTGGCTCATGGTGGCGAGAAAGCGGCTCTTGGCCAGGTTGGCGGCTTCAGCGGCGGCTTCCGATTTCCGCAATTCCTGGGTTCGCAACGCGACCTTGGTTTCCAGCGAGGCCTCGGAAATCCGCAGCGTATTGACCATGACGTCGAAGGCCCGGGCCAACTGCGCAACCTCACCAACGTCGAGATGAGGCACGGCGATGCTCAAGTCGCCCTTCTCCGCGATATCCCGTGCAACATCGGTCAGCCGGGTGAGCGGCACGACCAGTTGTTGCGAAACCCGCCGCGCCCGATAAATGACCAGCAGGATCAATAACAAACTACCCAGCCCATAGCCCAGGACGAGCGGGATCAATTTGCGATCGAAGGGCGAAAGCGCATCCTTGACCACGACGTCGAGCGGGATGGGAGCGGCGTCCGCTTTCGCTCCGAAAAGAGGGCTGCGAGCTGTTTCAAGGGAAGCCGGCGCACCACGCCCGCTTTCCGCACCGACGAGATTGTCAACACTGCCGGCGCGCACCAGTGCAACGCTTTCAATATCAAGATCCCGCGGCAAGGGGCTCAGGATGTCATGCAGGTCGAGTTGCGTCACCACCACGCCCTCGATGGTACCGGTGTAGGGAAAGACAACGCCCTGATAGACCGTCCAGGCAAGATGGCCATTCTTGAGCGGAACCAGTTCCCTCAGTGTTTTGCCGCCGGCGATAACCTGTTTGAACAGGGGCGAAGTTGCGCGGCAATCCGACAGGGGCGAACGCATACCGGCCAGGCGTTCGCCATTGATATCACACAGGGCCAGCCCGCTGGCCGCCACGACCGGAAACTTGTAGCTCTCCAGAAAGGGGACGACGTAGGTGTTCCGCCCCGTCGAATCGAGCAGGGCCGTTGTGAAAATCGGGTTATTCGCAAGTTCGCGAACCGATCTTTCCACCAAATCAATCGATGTCTCGACACGCTCCGCCAGCCGGCGGGATTTTTCTTGCAGGCGTTCCCGCAGGGTGGCCTGTTCGACCCCGAAGATCACCCCCAGGGAAATCAGCGCTACCAGCAAACTGCTGCCCAGTGCGATGATCGCGGCTTGTAGCGCAAAGGCATTCGCCAGGCTGCGATTGCTCCAGCGCCGCAGGACATTGAGACTTACGGGCGGGTTCACGGCAACGCCTCAACGCCTCGTTTTCAAGAGCGGCTCGATGGCGCCGTCGTCGGCAAATCGGGCCATGAATACCTCGTTGATGCTCAGGGCATCGTGCCGCTTATCGGTGAACGGTTTGTCGAGTTGCCGCACCAAACCCTGGTGAGCGCCAAGATTTTCCAGCGCGGTGCGCACGGCCTGGCGGTCCGTGCTCCTGGCCTGCCTGATGGCCTTGGCCAGCAAATGGACCAGATCGTAGGCATGCGCCACCCCGACCGGCGAAACCACCTTGCGCGGATCGTCGCTGCCCGTTACCGACTTCAAGCCCGCCAGGACGCGCTTGGCGATGGGGTCGGTTTTCCCGATGAAGGAATAGGTCTGCACCACCGTCAAATCGACCGCATTCAACGCCGGGCCGGATAGCTCGAAAAACTGTCCGCCCGTAATGCCCCAGTGCGCCACGACGGGCAGCCGTTCTTCCTTCGGCAGCTTGGCCATTTCCTTGACCAGAATGACGGCCTCGCGATCATTGGCCACAAGGATCAGCGCCTCGGCGCCGGCTTTGCGGACCGCCTGATAACGCTCGATCAGGCTGGGATCGCCCCAGTTGTACCACTGGGCGGTAACTATTTCCTGGTGCGTATCGCTTGCGGCGGTTTTTTCGGCCGCCTTGAGGCTGCTGCGCCCCCATTCGGTGTTGGGAAGCAAAATGCCGACCTTGCGCACACCGGATTTGAGGGCGTGGCGCATCATCACCTGCAAAGCCCATGAATCGCGCAGCGACAGGCGAAAAACATAGCTTGGCCTGTAGTCGGTCCCGGTGATCGAATCTCCCGCCGCCCATGGGTCTAGCAGCGGCAGCTTGAGGCGGTGGATTTCGGGCAGCATTTCGACCACGACCGGGGTATAGCGGGCGCACATGACGGCCACCACGTCCGGGTCCGCCGCCAGTTCCCGCAGGTTGTTCAGCGAGCGGGCGGGAACCGCCCGGTTGTCCCTCTCGATCACTTCCAGCTTGCGACCGAGCACGCCACCGGCGGCATTGATCTCATTGACGGCCACCTGCGCGCCATTGCGAACAGCCTGAGCCGAGGTGCTGCTGGGAATGCCGAATTCGGCATCGATGGCGATCTTGATGTTGCCAGCCGCGAAAGCCGTCGCACTCGCAAGCACCACGGCCGTCGCCAACACAAACGATCTCAAATTCCGGAAGCAAGCCATGAAGGAGTATTCCTCGGTTCGATGGAAATTCACGAATGGCGAATCCTACCCCCAGCCGACGTTGTGCAACGATCAAAACCAGAAAAAACAAGGGGCGCCCAAACTGCAATGGACGCCCCTTGTGGCTGCGGCCAGCGCGAACGCCGGCCGGCTTCAGTCTGGTTATCGCGTGCTTACTTCGTCGCGGTCACTTCGACGTCGACGCGGCGATTCGGCGCCAGGCACTCGACCACGGCCTTGCTCTTCTTGCCTTCGCACTGGCCGGCGGTGGTCTTGGGCATGGCGCTGCCCTTGCCTTCGGCCTTGATCACATCTTTGGCGACACCCTTGGATACCAGATAGGCCTTGACCGTCTCGGCACGCTTGGTGGAAAGAGCCTGATTGAACTTGGCGGTACCGAAACGATCGGTATGTCCGGTCACGACGGCGCTCTGCACCTTCATGCCCTTGAGCTTGGCGGCGAGATCATCGAGTTGCTTTTTGCCGGCCGGCTTCAGGGTGGACTTGCCGAAGTCGAACAGACCATCGGCGGAGAGGGACATCTTCTCTGTGACGCCCTGGGCAGCTGCCGGCTTGCCGCGCAGGAGTTCGGGATCGCACTCGGCGATGGCCATCGACGGCGTCCAGTAACCGGTGCGCCAGCAGAGGCCATAACCGCTCTTGACCACCGCGCCGCGCGTGTCGAGCACATAACCGGACTTATCTTCGGCGATGGCGGCGGCGGCGATGCCCATGGCGGCAACCAGAATCAACGACTTGGAGATGATGCTGTTTTTCATTTATGTATAGCTCCCTATGAGAAAAACAAAGCCCCGCAAGGGTGCGTCACGGAGCTGATTAATTAAAATATTTTTGGTTGAGTCGCGCGAATTATGCCATGCACCGGCGAAATCAGGTTGAACGGCTGCGGATGGCGGCGAGAATGCCTTGCATCAGGGCCAACGGAGTTGGCGGGCAACCCGCTATGCGCAGATCCACGCCGACCACGTTGTCCACCGCGCCGCAACTGGCGTAACTCTCGCCGAACATGGCGCCCACCTCGCCACAGCCGCAACCGCAGTCGCCCACTGCCACCACCAACTTGGGGTCGGGCGTGCAATCGTAGGCAATGCGGAGGGCATTTTCCATGTTCTTCGTGACCGGGCCGGTCACCAGTAGCATGTCGGCGTGTCGCGGGCTGGCGACGAACTTGATGCCGCGTCCCTCAAGGTTGTAGTAGGGATTGTTGAGCGCGTGGATTTCCAGTTCGCAACCGTTGCAGGAGCCGGCATCGACCTGGCGAATCGTCAGCGCGCGGCCGAGGATATTCAGGATATCGTCATGCAGGCGATCGATCTCGCGCCGCGGGCCGTCGCCGGTGTCGGGATGCGGCTCGGTGAGGATGCCGGTGCGGAAGATCTGTCCGAGGAGCGAAATCATGAATTCGAGCGGGGGGGAGTCGGGCCATGTGTGATATTCGAGCGCAGCGAGCCGCCAGTCTCCCCCTCTGCGAAGAGGGGGCTGGGGGGAGTCGGGCGATCAATCACAGGTCAACTCCGCTGTAAGAAAGATTGAACGATTTGTTGATGAGCGGGAAGTCGGGAACGATGTCATTCATCACCGCATGCTCCAACGCCGGCCAGGCCTGCCAGGACGGATCGTGCGGATGCACGCGGGCGAGCTTGCCCTCGCTGTCGAACTGGACGCCAACCAGCACTTCGCCGCGCCAGCCTTCGACCACGCCCAGCCCGGCGGCGCCGGCAACGGGTGCCGTCTCGACCCGCGTCTCCCCCGTTGGCAAGCCGACAGCCAGCACGCACAACAGGCGCAGCGACTCGGCAATTTCGCCAAAGCGCACCGCCACGCGGGCCGCGACGTCGCCACGTTCATCGGTGATCGGGCGCACGCCAAGCGTTGTCCAGGGCGACGGCGGGGTGTATTCGTGGCGATGGGCGCGGCCATCGAGGATCATGCCGCTGGCACGCGCCGCCATGCCTGAGAGCGACAGTTCGCGCACCAGGGCGGTATCGATGATGCCGGTGGTCAGAAAGCGATCCTGCAGGCCGGCGTGTTCGTCATAGAGGGTGCGCAGCTTCTTCACCTCGCCGGCAATGACGCCGCATTGCTCGACGATGGCGGCCAGCGCCGGCGCGCCGATATCACCGGCGACGCCGCCGGGAACGATACGGTCCATCATGAAACGGTGGCCGAACGCCTCGGCATTCAGGCGCAACCAGTCTTCCTTCAGGCGCAGGAACTGGGTGAGACCGAAGGCAAAGGCCGCGTCGTTGCCCAGCGCACCGAGATCGCCAAGATGATTGGCGACGCGCTCCCGCTCCAGCATTAGCGCCCGCAACAGCAGCGCCCGCCGCGGCGGTTCGACGCCGCAAGCAGCCTCGACCGCGTCGGCATAGGCCCAGGCATAGGCGCAGGTGGAATCGCCGGAAATGCGGCCGACCAGCTTCGCACCCCGACCGATATCCATGCCGATGAATCGCTTTTCGACGCCCTTGTGCTGGTAGCCCAGGCGTTGCTCCAGCCGCAACACGCGCTCGCCCACCACCGAGAAACGGAAGTGGCCAGGCTCGATGATTCCTGCATGAATGGGGCCGACGGGAATCTCGTGGGCACCTTCGCCGCCGACCTGAACGAAGTCGTAGTCGCTGGGTAAATTGGGGAAGCCGACGCCCATGCCGAAAACATGCACCGCATCGTGGCGCAGCGGATACCAGTCTGCCGGCCAGGCGCCGTGGCGCAGCCACGGCCGTTGGTCGGGGCCGTCGCTGGCGATGCCGACCATGTCGCGGGTGGCGCGCTGCATGCGATTGGCGGCCGGGAAAATAGCGGACAAATCGGGATAGACCAGCGTGGCGGGATCATCGCCCGGCAGGTCGAGGCTGACACAAGCATGGCCCTGGCTGACGCCGAAGACGCAATGCAGGCGAAAACCGGCCACTGCCCCCGTCGAAGGGCCGCCGTGGCGCTGCCGTTCGTCGCTGCCCCAGAGCGCGGCCAGGCGGCCACCCTGCAAGTGCACGGTGGCGGCGAAATCCTTCAGATCTTCGCCGCTGGCGGCTCGACCCCGCCACACCGGCGCGCCAAGACCGGGCTGCCGCGCGAACTCGATGGGGAAATCGTCGCAGAGGAACATGGTTAGCCGAGCATGCGCGCGGCCTCGTGGAACCAGCGCGTGAGGTAAGGCGGGATGTAGAGACCGAGCATCAGCACGATACCCAGATGCAGGAACACCGGCGTGATGGCGGGCGCATGGGGCAGGCGCTTGAGTTCGCTGTCGCCGAACACCATCGGCTGCACCTTGCCGAAGATGGCGGCGAAGGCCACGCCCAGCGCCAGCAACAGCACCGGCGTCGCCCACGGGTGATGTTTCATGGCGTGGGTGAGGATCATGAATTCGCTGGCGAAGACTCCGAAGGGAGGCATGCCAAGAATCGCCAGCGTGCCGAGCATCAGGCCCCAGCCGATCAGCGGATTGACGCCAATGAGGCCGCGGATGTCGGCCATCATCTGCGTGCCGGTCTTCTGCGTGGCATGGCCGACGGCAAAGAAGATGGCCGATTTGGTCAGTGAATGCATGGTCATGTGCAGCAGGCCGGCAAAATTGGCGACCGCGCCACCCATGCCAAAGGCAAAGGTGATCAAGCCCATGTGCTCGATGGACGAGTAAGCGAACATGCGCTTGATGTCGCGCTGCTTCGAGAGGAAAAAGGCGGCAACCAGCAGCGTGAACAGCCCGAAGCCCATCATCAGGTTGCCGGCGTAGTCGCCGCCAATGGCGCCATCGGCCAGCACCTTGCAGCGCAGGATGGCGTAGAGGGCGACATTCAGCAGCAAGCCGGAAAGCACCGCCGAAACGGGCGTCGGCCCCTCGGCATGGGCGTCGGGCAGCCAGTTGTGCAACGGCGCCAGGCCAACCTTGGTGCCGTAGCCAACCAGCAGGAAAATGAATGACAAAGCCATGATATTGGGTTCGAGCTGGCCCTTCACCTCGACCAGGTGCGTCCAGAGCAGTGCATTGCCCGTCTGGCCGAGCACGCGCTCGGCGGCGAAATAGAGCAGGATGGTGCCGAATAGCGCCTGAGCGATGCCGACGCCGCAGAGGATGAAATATTTCCACGCCGCTTCAAGGCTGGCCGATGTGCGGTAGAGCGAAACCAGCAGCACGGTGGTCAGCGTCGCCGCCTCCATCGCCACCCAGAGGATGCCCATGTTGTTGGTGGTCAGCGCCGCCAGCATGGTGAACATAAAGAGTTGGTACATGCTCTTGTAGAGCCGCAGGCGCGGCTTGGTGAGGCGGCCGTGGGCCGCCTCGTTCGCCATGTAGGGGCCCGAGAAGATGCTGGTGGTGAGGCCGACGAAGGCTGTCAGCGCAACGAAAAAGACGTTGAGCGAATCAATAAAGAATTGCTCGCCGAAGGCGAAGCGCGGGCCATTGGCAATAATCTCGACCGTCAGGCTGGCGGCGGCAAGAAAAGTGCCGAGACTGGCAAGAATGTTGAGATTGGGCGCCCAGGCCCGCTCGCCAAACACCGTCAGCAGCGCCCCACTGACGAGGGGAATGGCCAGCATGAGAACGAAGAAATCGAGGGTCATTAATTGTCCTTCAGCCGTTCCATATGGTGAATGTCGAGGCTGTCGAACTGCTCACGGATCTGGAAGAAGAAAACGCCGAGGATGATGGCGCCGACCAGCACGTCGAGGGCGATGCCGAGTTCGACCACCATCGGCATGCCATAGGTGGCGCTGGTAGCGGCGAGGAAGAGACCGTTTTCCATGGCGAGGAAACCGACCACCTGCGGGATGGCCTTGGTGCGCGTGATCATCATCAGGAAAGCCAGCATCACCACCGCCAGCGCGATGCCCAGCGTGCCGCGCGTGATGGTGTGCGATAGCTGCGAGATCGGCAGGGCGACATTGAAGGCAATGATGACCAGGCCGATCCCGACCAGCATGGTGGTCGGGATGTTGATCAGCGATTCGATCTCGCCCTTGACGTGCAGGCGGCGCACCAACCGGTGCAGAATCCACGGCAGCAACAGCGCCTTCAGCACCAGCGTCAGCCCGGCCGACCAATACAGGTGCGACTGCCCCGTGGTCACGGCGGCCACCACGGTCGACAGGCCCAGCGCCAGCCCTTGCAACGCAAAGAGGTTGATCAGTTGCAGCACCCGCCGTTGCGCCAGCATGGCAAAAGCCAGCAGCAGGATTACCGAGGCGAACAGGTTGATGAGCTGGGCCGAGAGCGGCACCGCGTTATTCATGCCCGACCCTCCAGCAACAGGCGCACAAGGAGGCCCAGCACCGCCAGCAGGAAGGCGGTGCCGAGAAATTCCGGCGCGCGGAAGATGCGCAACTTGGCGTTGATGGTCTCGATCAGCGCCAGCAGGAAACCACCGATGGCAAGCTTGAACAGCAGCAGCGGAATCGCAGCCAGCAGCGCGGGAAAACTGTCGCCGGCGGCGATGCCCCGGGGGAAGAACAACGCCAGGCCGAGACAGGAATAGGCATAAAGCTTAAGACTGGCGGCCCACTCGATCAGGGCCAGGTGAAGGCCGGAGTATTCGAGGATCATCGCCTCGTGGATCATGGTCAGTTCGAGGTGGGTGGCGGGGTTATCCACCGGCACGCGGGCGTTTTCGGCCAGTGACACGAAGGCGAAGGCGATGCCGGCGAAGGCCAGGCTCGGATAGATGGCGAAGTCGCTGTGGGCCAGGGTCTCGACGATGGTGGCCAGCGAGGTCGAATTGGCGATCATGGCGACGGTGAAAATTACCATCAGCAACGCCGGTTCGGCAAGGAACCCGATCAGCATTTCGCGGCGACCGCCGAGGCTGCCGAAGGCGGTGCCGACGTCCATCGCCGCCAGCGAGATGAACACGCGGGCCAGCCCGAAGACACCCACCAGGGCAATGGCGTCGGCCGCCGGCGCGAAAGGCAGGTCGGTCGACAGGCTGGGAATGATGGCGCAGGCCAGCACCATGCAGCCGAACATCACGAAGGGCGCCGTGCGGAACAGCGAAGAAGCGCCATGCGCCAGCACCACATCCTTGTGGAACAGCTTGTGCAGCATGTAGTAAGACTGCAACAGCGGCGGCGCCGTGCGGCTCTGTAGCCACGCCCGGCACTGTCCCACCCAGCCCGCCAGCAGCGGCGCCAGCACCAGTGCCAAGGCGATGGCGAAGAGTTGCCCGATCAGACCGGAAATAGAAATCATGTCGCTCCTCCGGAGCGAACACACAGTCTCCCCCTCCGCGTGGAGGGGGCTGGGGGGTGGCGGGTCGATGCGTTCATGGGCGAGCGACCAACAACAAAAGGATCAACGTAAAGAAGCTATACGTCAGATAGACCGCAATGCGTCCGCCCTGTATATGGGTAATGAGATCGGAGACCCAGCCAAGCAGCCGCGCAGTGGGCAGGTAAAGCCAATGCCAGAAATGATCTTCGACCTTGACGGTGTAATAGGGTTTGCTGTCGCGGGCGCTCGGGAAATGGCGCTCCATGCGGAACATGGGCTCAAAGATGCGGCGGATCGGCTGACTGAAACCCTCGGCCGTGTCCTGCGCCCGCGGCCCCTGGAAATAATAGCCGCAGTCCCAGGCGGTGGTGCGGCGCATCCGGCCGTGGTAGAGGCGGCGCACCAGCCAGCGGCCGAGCAGCACCGAGGCGGCGATGGTGGCGAGGAACAGCATCGGCTCGTAGCTCGCTCGCTCGGGCGAGATCGGTGCCAGCATCCACCAGCCCTGTTCGCCGATGCGCTCGGCCAGGCCCTGGCCCAACAGTTGCCGGGTGGCAGCGTCGATGCGCAGAATCACGGCCGACGGCAGGATGCCCAGCAGCAGCGTCAGCAGCGCCAGCCAGACCAGCCCGGCTTTTTCCCAGGAACCGGCGTCATGGGCATCCTTGAGCGATGGATCGCGCATCTGGCCCAGAAAAATGATGCCATGAAACTTCACCATGGCGAAACCGGCCAGCGCCGCCACCAGCGCCACCACGGCGGCGGCCACCGGCACCACCATGTTGAGCCAGGAATGCGGCAGGCCCGGCGAAAAAAGGAAACTTTGCAGCAGCAGCCACTCGGAAACGAAACCCGACAGCGGCGGCAGCCCGGCGCTGGCGATCACGCCGACCAGCGCCAGCCACGCCACCCAGGGCATGCGGTGGATCAAGCCACCCAGCTTGCCGAGGCTGCGCTCTTTCGTCGCGTGCAGCACCGAGCCGGTACACAAAAACAACAGGCTCTTGAAGCCGGCGTGAGCCAGACAGTGATAGAACACGGCGGTGAGCGCCAGCGCCGCCAGCGACTCCATGCGGTAACTATGAAAAATCAGCGCGAGGCCGGTGCCGACAGCGAGCAGGCCGATGTTCTCGATGGACGAATAGGCCAGCAGCCGCTTCATGTCCGACTGCACGGTCGCATAGAGCACGCCGAAGAGCGCCGTGACCAGGCCGACGGCCAGCGCCACCACGCCCCACCACCACAGGGTTGTATGTAACAGGTCGAAGCTCACCCGCAGCAGGCCGTAGATGGCAGTCTTCAACATGACGCCGCTCATCAGCGCCGACACCGGCGAAGGTGCCGCCGGGTGGGCTTCGGGCAGCCAGACATGCAGCGGCACCAGGCCGGCCTTGGCGCCAAAACCGGCCAGCGCCAGCAGGAATGCGACTGAGGCCCAGAACGGCGACAACTGCTGGGCGCGCATGCCGGCAAAGGTGAAATCACCGCTGTTCGCGGTCATCACGCCAAAGGACAGCAGGATGGCGATGGCGCCGACATGGGCGATCAGCAGATAAAGAAAGCCGGCGCGGCGAATCTCGGCATGTTGGTGGTTGGTGGTAACGAGGAAGAAGCTTGAGAGCGCCATGCTCTCCCACGCCACCATGAAGGCATAGGCATCGTCGGCCAGCAGCACCAGCAGCATGCTGGCGAGGAAGACGTGATATTCGAAGCAGAGCAGCCCCGGGGCCGTACCCTCGTCCTGCCGAAAATAACCAGCGGCATAGATCGAAATGCCCACCGCGACAAAGCCCACCAACATGGCGAACACGGCGGAGAGATTATCGAGCCGCAGGTGGAAAGGCAGGTCGGGCAGGCCGATGGCCAGCACGGCGGTTTGCGGCGACCCGCCAAGCGAGAACAGTGCAATGAAGCCCACCAGCATGCCAACGAGGGCGCCAAGGGGAAACAGGGTCGTGGCGATAAAGCGGGAGTTGCGCGGAGCCAGCAATCCGAGCAGCCCGATCGCCAGCCAGGCACTGGCGGCAATCAGCAGGGTATCGATGGGCAGCAGGGTTGGCATGGGCAGCGAGAAAAAGTGTGTCGATTCTATCCCTGCTGGCTGCCACGCGGTACGCCTGCTAGACTTGGCTGCCGCTCAACTTGCAACCCTGCCCGCGTGACACAACAAGAAATCCAACGAGACTTTTCCACCCTGCCGCTGTCGCCGGCCCTGTTGCGCAATCTTGATCGCCTCGGCTACCGTGTCATGACGGCGATCCAGGCGCACAGCCTGCCGCTGATTCTCAAGCAGCGCGACCTCATCGCTCAGGCCGATACGGGGAGCGGCAAGACGCTCGCCTTCGCCATCGGCATCCTGCACCGGCTCGATCCGACCGATTTTGGCATTCAGGCATTGGTGCTGTGCCCAACACGCGAACTGGCCGACCAGGTGGCAAAAGAAGTGCGTCGCGTCGCCCGCTTCGCCGACAACATCAAGGTGTTGACGCTCTGCGGCGGCACGCCGATGGGTCCCCAAATTGCCTCGCTCGAACACGGCGCCCATGTCATCGTCGGCACCCCTGGGCGGATTCAGGATCACATGAGCCGCAAGAGCATCGACCTTTCCGGCGTGCGCACCCTCGTGCTCGACGAGGCCGACCGCATGGCCGGCATGGGCTTTTTCGACGAGATCAAGGGCATCGTCCGCGCCTGCCCGAAGCAGCGGCAAACACTGCTGTTCTCGGCCACCTACCCCGACGACATGAAGATGGCCAGCGCCGCCTTCCTCGACCGGCCGGAAGAACTCAAGATCGCGGCCGGAGAAGACGCCACCCGAGTCGAAGAGTATTTCTACGAAGTCGCCCACGAAAAACGCAACGCCGCCGTCGCCCATCTGCTGGCGCATTTCCGCCCGGAATCGACCCTGGCCTTCTGCAACACCCGCATCCATTGCCGCGAACTGGCCGCCGAGTTGCGCGCGCAGGGCATTTCGGCGCTGGCGCTGCACGGCGAACTGGAGCAGCGCGACCGCGACGAGCTGTTGGTGCAGTTCGCCAACCGCAGTTGCGCGGTGCTGGTCGCCACCGACGTCGCCGCCCGCGGCCTCGACATCCGCACCGTCGATGCCGTCATCAACGTTGATGTCGCCAAAGACACCGAGATTCATATTCACCGCATCGGCAGGACGGGGCGCGGCGACACTATCGGCCTGGCGCTCTCGCTGTGCGCGCCTTCCGAGCGCAAGTGGGTCAAGCTGATCGAAGCCTGGCGGCGCGCCCCGGTTAACTGGTTTCCGCTCGCCGACCTCACGCCCGCCGCAGGCTCGGCCCTGCAGGCGCCGATGACGACACTGCGCATCCTCGCCGGACGCCGCGACAAGCTGCGCCCCGGCGACCTGGTCGGCGCGCTGACCGGCGTGGCCGGCCTGAACAAGGAGCAAATCGGCCGCATCGACGTCTTCGACGAAACCTGCTATGTCGCCCTCGACCGCCACGCCGCGGCGCGTGCCCTGCGCAGCCTGGCCGATGCCGGCATCAAGGGTCGCCGCTTCCGCCTGAACCTGCTGGAGCAGGCTTGATCCTTAGCAATCGGAGAACACCCGCATGGCCATCCTGACCCATATCGTCGCCGCCGAAGACGAAGAGATCGAAGCCATCGGCGAGTCCCTCCACCCGGTTTCCGAGTGGAGCGGCATCGAGATGCGCGATGTCGACACCGCCAAGATCGCCATGCTCCACAGCCTGCTGACCGGCGACCCGTTCGACGAGGCGGTGACTCATTACGAGCCGGTCTATGTCTCCGCCAGCGAGGGCGCGGTGGTGCTGCGTCTGGTCGACGCGGTGAGCGAACGGCTGGCCCGGCTCGGCGTGGATGAACTCAGCGACGAAGCCTTCGACGCCGTTGCCGCCGAACTGGCCGCGACCGAGGAATTCGAGGCAACCGGCTGGGAAGAAGAAGCCATCGCGGCCATGCTGGCCGACCTGACCGAACTCGCCCGCCTGGCCGAATCGCAGGGGCAGGCGCTATTCGTCTGGATGCACCCGCTACGCACCTGACGCACCCTGCTCACCCGCTATCAGTAGCTGTTCGGGCCGCAGCAGGATAAAGCGGGCAAAGCGTCCTTCTTCCCGGTTGCCGTCATCGCTGACGATGATAATCATCTGCTGACCATCGACGATAGCGGGGCCGACCCCTTCCGCGTGCTCGAACCCCGGCAAACCTGGAACGCTTACACGACGGGCCGGTTCGCCGCCGCGACCGCTCCAGAACCAGAGCTGGAACGGCACCCGCTCGCGCGAGACGGGACCGCCGAGGATCAGGTAGCCCCCCATGGCGGGCATATAAGACATCCCCCGAATGCCATTGCCATCCAAGTCCAGCGACTCCAGGGTAGCGGAGATCCGCGGCAGCTCGCCGGCATCGAAGATTGCAGCGGGGTTCTCGATAGTGGCGATTATTGCCCGCCGGTCGAGCAGCGGACTACGAAAGCCGATCAGCAAGCGCTGCCCGTCGGGGCTGCTCTCCAGCGACTCGATATTGAGGCCGCCCTCGGCCTTCACGTTCTTGATCGCGGCGGCGGCGGCCAGCACGGGGTGTGCCGCCATCAGGGCCGGTTTCAGGCCGCCGACCACCTGCGGAGCCACCACGCGCTCACCTTCGAGGCGGAAGCGGACAAGTTTTTCACGCGATTTCTTCGCGTCGCCATCGCCGTCGCGCGAATGAGAGGTGATGGCGTGGATAAATCCCGCCGGGTCGAGCGTCAGCCCTTCAAGGTCATCCAGCGCCCAGAAAGCATCACTCGCGGCACCATCCATCGCCGCCCGCGTCAGCGGAATACTGCCCACGCTACGATCAGGAGCGATCGTGACCAAACTGAACGGATGCTGCTTTTCGTCCTCGATCACCAAGAACCGCCCGTCCGGCAATTGCTGGACAGCCGAAGGTTCGTGGATACCCGTCAGCGCGACGAACGCGGGGAAGTCATTGAGTGCCATAAAGGTCGTTATCTCCTCGCTGCAGCCTGTTCAGGTTCGCAGCCAAATTTGATCGTGTGGGAGTAGGATTATCGCGTCGGAGCCTGTTTCAATCACCGGCCATCTTCATCACCGCGCTGACCGCCAGCGGGAACTGATCCAGGTGGCGTGGTGACTCCGCAGGTAACTAATATCGCTAGCGGAGCGATATGCCACGGCCGTGCAAAGCCTCGCTAGTCGAGCAGACGTCCCTGCCTGAAATCATTCACCGCCTGTTGGATTTCCTGGTCGGTGTTCATCACGAAGGGGCCGTACTGAACGATGGGCTCATTGAGGGGCCGACCGGCGATCAGCAGCGCGCGCGCCTCGCCCGCAGCTTCGATTACCACGCCGTCGGACTCGGCATCGTTGGCCAGAATTGCCATGCGTTGCGCCGGCACGGCGTCCCCGGCAACGGCAAGCTCGCCGCGATAAACATAAATGAAGGCGTTATGCCCGGCCGGCAATAACTGCGTAAAACGCGTCCCCGCGGGCAGATGCAAATCCAGAAAATGCGGCGCCGTGACCTCGCGGGTGACGGCGCCGGCGACGCCGTGGCTTTCACCGGCGATCACGGTAACGACAACGCCGGCATCGGTCACGAAACACGGCAAATCGCCGGCGGCGAAATCGCGATACCAGGGCGCGATCATCTTGTCCTGACCGGGCAAGTTCAGCCAG
>JFJP01003278.1_pt1 | contig 15845 bp, 19 predicted proteins | sample 431651 | NCBI WGS metagenome assembly JFJP01 (sample SAMN02602958, study PRJNA72255) | Microbial mat metagenome, whole genome shotgun sequencing project. | biome: fresh water; feature: sink hole; material: water; isolation source: purple microbial (photo- and chemosynthetic) mats found in... | reverse complement strand
CGCGTTTCGCCGACCGGATGGTGGCTTACGCGGTGGGTGTTCTCCTCGCGTTTGCCTTCACCAGCCTGCTGCCGGAGGCGATGGCGTTGGGCCTGGACGCGGTGTTGGTCGGGCAGATTCTGCTCGCCGCCATTGTCGTTTTCTTCCTGCTGGAAAAGGCCGCGCTGTGGCGTCACGACCATAACCATGTGAACGGCCAGCACACACATCCACCGCAGGTTTCGATGATTGTGCTGGGTGACGGCCTGCATAACTTCGTCGATGGTGTGTTGATTGCCGCTGCGTTCCTGGCTGATCCGGCGCTGGGCTGGGTTACCGCGATCGCTGTGCTGGCGCATGAACTGCCGCAGGAAATCGGCGATTTCATGGTGCTGCTCAACGCCGGGCTGAGCAAATCGCACGCCCTCGGACTCAATGCGCTGTCCGGCGCGGTGATGATTCTGGGCGGCGTTGCCGGCTACTTCGCGCTCGACGGCGTGCAGGCCGCCGTGCCTTATGTGCTGGTGGTTGCCGCCGCCAGCTTCATCTACGTCGCCGTCGCCGATCTGGTGCCGGAACTGCATCGCCAGCGGCGAGTCAGCGATGCCGCCGCGCAACTGCTGCTGTTGCTGGCCGGCATCGGCACGGTGCTGTTGATCGGGCTGCTGCTGCCGCATACGCATTGATGCAGACGACAAACATGGCTTTTCCGATATTTTTGGTCTTGCTGGAGACACAACCATGACAGAGTTGCTGACCCTGGAACGGGTTTCCGAGAAGGTGGTTACCGAGAAGGTGGTTACCGATATCGCAGAGGTCGCCAGCCTGACCGGTCTGGTGCGCATCTTCGAGCCGGACATTCAGCTGTGCCATCTGCCACGTTCCCCTGACCCACTGATCGAACGCTATCTGGTGGCGGCGGCCCCGCGTCTGGGCGAAGGGTTTCGCCAGGTGGTGGATGTGCAGCAAGGTTGCGCTGCCAGCGCATTTCCTGACCTGCCTGGTCGCCAGGCGCTGGTCAACGACATCGCTTTTATCGTGGCGGTGTATGGCGATCTGCTCGGTTGCCAGCGCGTCGCCTTGCGTCTGGAGGTGATTCGTCGCGCCATGTGTCCGCGCTTCCATGTTGATCGCACCGGCATCCGCCTGCTTTGCACCTACCGCGGCCCCGGCACCGAATGGCTGGAGGAAGGACAGGCCGTCCTCGCCAAGATGGGTCATGGCGCTGGTGGCATGGACGACGAACACTCCGGCTTGATTCGCTCCCGCGCCGGCGTGGGTCGAGTAGCGCCGTTTGCCATCGCCTTGCTGAAAGGTGAACTGTGGCAAGGCAACGATCATCGCGGCGCCATTCATCGTTCACCCGCCGTGCCCGAGCAGGACGCTCCACGCGTGCTGCTGGCGCTGGACGCAGTTTGGGATTGATGTCGAAGTCACGATGAAAACCGACTCCCCGTCACCGTCCTGTCCGGCTTTCTTGGCGCCGGCAAGACCACGTTGCTGAACCACATCCTGAACAACCGCGAAGGCCGCCGGGTAGCGGTGATCGTCAACGACATGAGCGAGGTGAATGTGGATGCCGCGCTGGTGCGCGACGGCGGCGCGGCGTTGTCGCGCACCGAGGAAAAGCTGGTGGAAATGTCCAACGGCTGCATCTGCTGCACGCTGCGCGAGGATTTGCTGCTGGAAGTCTCGCGCCTGGCGAAAGAGGGGCGCTTCGACAATCTGGTGATCGAATCCACCGGCATCGGCGAGCCGCTGCCGGTAGCGGAAACCTTTACCTTCGAGGATGAGAATGGCGTCTCGCTATCGAAAATCACGCGGCTCGACACCATGGTCACCGTGGTCGATGCGCGCAATTTTCTTGACGACTACGCCAGCGAGGACTTGCTCGGCGATCGCGGCGAATCGCTGGGCGAGGAAGACACCCGCACGGTGGCGACGTTGTTGGTCGATCAGATCGAGTTCTGCGATGTCATCGTGGTCAACAAGGCCGATCTGGTCAGCGAGGCGGAACTGGGCCGGCTGTTGTCGATCCTGCATACCTTGAATCCGCGCGCCAAACTGGAACTCGCGCAATTCGGTCAGGTGGAACTGAGCAGCGTGCTCGACACCGGCCTGTTCGATTTCGAGCAGGCCGCGCAAGCGCCCGGCTGGCTGAAGGAAATGCGCGGCGAACATGTGCCGGAAACCGAGGAATACGGCATCGCCAGCTTCGTCTATCGCGCCCGCCGTCCCTTCCACCCAGCGCGTTTTTGGGACTGGATTCATACCGAGTGGCCGGGCGTGATCCGCGCCAAAGGCTGGTTCTGGCTGGCCAGCCGACCGGAATGGGCCGGTGTCTGGTCGTTGGCCGGATCGACACGCGACCACAGTCCGGGCGGATTCTGGCCGGAAGGCGTGGACAGCCAGGGCAAGCTGCGACGCGATGCGCGGCAGGAAATCGTGCTGATCGGTATCCGCATGGATCAGGCGGACCTGAAGGCCTGCTTCGATGCCTGTCTGCTGGACGATGCAGAAATGGCACTGGAAGAAGCTGGCTGGTGCCAACTTGAAGACCCGTTCCCGCGTTGGCGGGTGGCGGAACAGACGGATGTCGCGTGAAGTAGCGCGAGTGCCAAAATCCGAATTCCGATCCATGCCGGATCGGGATCAATTTGAAATGGAGATCACCATGAAAAAACTGCTTACCCTTTCCTGTCTGATGCTGGCGTTGTCCGGCAGCGCTTACGCCGGCGATGCCGATCCGCTGTTCATCAACATGACCAGCGACGACAACCATCGTGCCAACATGGCCATCACCTTCGGCACGAAACAACATGCGCGCGGCCATGCGCTGACGATCTTCCTCAACGACAAGGGAGTGCTGGTCGGTTCCAAAGCGCATGCCAAGAAATTCGCCGACCGGCAGAAGGATTTGATCGACGCCATGAGCAAGGGTGCGACGGTCAGCCGACCTGCTGCCCGGCATCAAGGTCGGCAGCCCCGAAGTCACCGGCGCCGCGCTGTTCAAGGACAACGGCAAGACGCTGACCTGGTAAGCCATCAACCCGCCATCGCCGCGCGGTGATGGCACGATCAAGGAACCCACAAGATGCCCCCGATGCCGCACCTGATGTTATTCCCCGTTGCGCTTGCTGTGGCGCTGGCAACCCCCGCATACGCGGAAGAACACCACGCGCATGTACACCATGCCCATGTGCATGGTGTCGCCAAACTCGAGGTCGCGGTCGAAGGCGGCAGCCTCAGTCTGCATCTGGAATCTCCACTGGAAGGCGTGCTCGGCTTCGAGCATGCGCCGGGCAACGACAAGGAACGCGCCATCGTGGCCCAGATGCGCAAGGCCATGGCCAACGGCAGCGCCCTGTTCGCGCCGACCTCGGCCGCGAAATGCAGGTTTGTCGACAGCAAGCTGGAAGCGCCGACGCTGGATGCAAAGCCGGCAAGGAAGCCCGAAAAGCAGGCCAAGCACGCAGAACAAGCGCATGGTGATCTCGACGCCGATTTCCGCTTTACCTGCGCCGAACCGGCAAAATTGACCGGCATGGAAGTTCGCCTGTTCAACGCCTTCCCCAAGATGCGCCGCATCGATGCCCAGGTCGTCAGTGACAAGGGCCAGAAAGCCACACGCCTGAGTTCGAAGATGCGTTTCCTGAGTTGGTAATCGACAAGGTAAGTTCAAGGTAAGCTGATTGGCATGCCGCAACCCGTGCTGTCCCTGGAAAACCTGTTGTTTCGCTGGCCGGATCAGGTGGGGGCTTGCCTGGACATCGCGGAGTTCAGTGTGGTGGCGGATGAACAGGTGTTCATTCATGGCGAGAGCGGCTCCGGCAAAAGCACGCTGCTGAATCTGATCGCCGGCGTGCTGACGCCGCAACAAGGCAACATCACGGCACTCGGGCAGCCGCTTTCCGCGTTGTCCGCCGCCGCGCGCGACCGTTTCAGGGTCGATCACATCGGCCTGATTTTTCAGCAATTCAACCTGATTCCTTATCTGTCGGTGCTGGATAACGTGCTGCTGCCGTGTCGTTTTTCCGCGCGTCGCAGCCAGCGGGCGGGCGATCCCAAGCAAGCCGCCGCAACGCTGTTGCAGCATCTCGATCTCGATGCCGGTCTCTGGCAACGCAAAGCCACCCAGTTGTCGGTCGGCCAACAACAACGCGTTGCGGCAGCGCGGGCCTTGATCGGCCGACCGGAAATCGTCATCGCCGATGAACCGACCTCGGCGCTGGATGCGGCGCGGCAAACGGCTTTTCTGGATTTGCTGCGGCGCGAATGTGCGGCGGCCAATGCAGCACTGTTGTTTGTCAGCCATGATCTGAGGCTGGCTGATGGTTTTGGCCGGCAAATTGAAATGAGCCAGATCAACCGGGTGGCGGGTTTCTCCCCTCCCCCTGCGGGGGAGGGGCCGGGGGAGAGGGAACCCGGCGTGTTCCAGCGGAGCGGATCGATCGACCGTCTTGCCCTCTCCCCGACCCTCCCCCAGAGGGGGAGGGAGGAAAAATCATGAGCCACCTTCTCCCGCTCGCCTTGAAAAGCGCCTGGAACCGGCGCTACACGCTGGGCCTGACGCTGATCGCCATCGCCTTGTCGGTGACGCTGCTGCTCGGCATCGAACGCGTGCGGCAGGATGCGCGCGACAGTTTCGCGCAGGCGGTGTCGGGTACCGATCTGGTCGTCGGCGCGCGTTCAAGTCCGTTGCAGTTGCTGCTTTATGCCGTGTTCCGCATCGGCGAAGCGAGCAACAACATGGGTTGGGACAGCGTTCAGGCGCTGGCGGCGCATCCGGCGGTGGCATGGACGATCCCGTTGTCGCTGGGCGATTCGCATCAGAGTTTTCCGGTGCTGGGCACCACCCCAGCGTACTTCGAGCATTTTCGTTTTGGCGTGTTCGATGTCGTGTTGGGCGCCGAAGTGGCGGAACGCCTGGGCTACTCCCTCGGCGACAAAATCGCACTGACGCACGGCATGGAAGCCGGTGCAGGCGCGGATCACGCCGACAAGCCGTTCAGCGTGGTCGGCATCCTGGCGCGTACCGGTACGCCGGTCGATCGCACGCTGCATATCGGCCTGGAAGCGCTTGAAGCCATCCACCTGGATTGGCAAGGCGGCGCGCCGATTCCCGGTTTCGCCATCCCGCCGGAGCTGGTGAAGAAATTCAACCTGACGCCGAAGTCGGTCACCGCCGTGCTGGTCGGCCTGAATACCCGCGCCGGCGTGTTTGCGATGCAGCGTTACGTCGCCAACTATCGCGACGAACCCTTGATGGCGGTGCTGCCCGGCGTGGCGTTGAGCCAGTTGTGGGAGATGATGGCGATCGCCGAACGCGCGCTGTTGGCGATCTCGGCGCTGGTCGTCGTGGTCAGCTTCGCCGGCCTGGTCGCGGTGGTGCTGGCCGGTTTGGGCGAACGCCGGCGCGAACTCGCCATCCTGCGCGCCAACGGCGCCCGGCCGCGCGACCTGTTTACCTTGCTGGCGCTGGAAGGCGGCGCGGTGACGCTGGCCGGTGCGCTGGTGGGTTTGCTGCTGCTGACGTTGCTGACGGCTGCGCTTGGTCCCTGGCTGGAAGCGCAATATGGCCTGCTGCTCAAGCTGACGCTGCCGAGTGTCGAAGAGTTGCGCCTGCTCGGCTGGGTGATTCTGGTCGGCACCCTCGCCAGCCTGTTGCCGGGTTATCGCGCGTATCGCCTGTCGCTGTCCGATGGATTGACGCCGAGGGTGTAACGATGCGCTGCGCGTTCAGACATCTGCTGCTCATCTTCCTGTTCCTGTTCGCTCAGGCAGGCGGCCTTGCCCATGGCGTCAGCCACCTGCACGATCAAACCCTGGGCGACGAACCGGTGTGCGAGCAATGCCTGGCTTTTGCGCCGCTGGGTGCCGGCCTTACCAGCACGCCCATAGCCTGGTCTGCGCCCAGCCAAGCCATCCCCCACGACGCGCCAGTTCCGGTCGCGTCGCCTTGTTGTTTCCGGCGGATCTACCAGAGTCGCGCGCCGCCCCGCACTTGCTGACTCCCTCAAGCCTCGCCGGGTAGCACGCCGCCCGGTACCCCGGTGCGCACGCCGCACCCTACTTGATCAGCAAGGATTCAACATGTTCAAACCTACCCTCCTCGCCGCCGCCCTCGCGTGCGCGCTCCCCCTGCCGGCTCTGGCCGCAACCGATGCCGACCTCGCGGCCGAACTGCTCAAAATTCGTGCCGAGTTCGACCAGAAACTGAAGGAAATGCAAACCGCCTACGAGGCGAGACTGAAGGAAATGGAAGATCGCGTGACACAGGCCGCCAGCGCGCCTGCCGCTCAACCCGCAACGACCGAAGCGCGCGGCAACGAATTCAATCCTGAAATCTCGCTGGTGCTGGCCGGCAGTTACGCTCAGCGCGAGCCGGGCGAACGCCACATCACCGGCTTCCTGGCCGGCGGACACGACCACGGCGGTTCGCGTGGCTTCAACCTGGATCACTCCGAACTGACTCTGAGCGCCAACATCGATCCGACCCTGCGCGGTTACGCCAACATCGCCTTCGCCGACGGAGAAGCGGAAGTCGAGGAGGCCTGGTTCCAGACCCTGGCGCTCGGCAATGGTCTGGCGATACGCGGCGGTCGCTTCCTGTCCGGCATCGGCTATGCCAACGAGCAACACCCGCATGCATGGGATTTTGCCGACAACAGCCTGATGTACAGCGTGCTGTTCGGCGAACATCTGGCGCAGGATGGCGTGCAGGTGAAATGGCTGGCACCAGCCGAAAAATTTGTTGAACTGGGCGCTGAGATTGGTCGTGGTGCCAACTTCCCCGGGTCAGATGACGGTGGCAACAAAAATGGTGCCGGCGCGTGGTCGCTTTTTGCCCATATCGGCGACGACGTGGGTGAATCGTCATCCTGGCGCGCTGGTCTGTCGTATTTGTCGGCCAAACCGGAGAATCGCAGCAGCATCGTCGATGACCTGAATGACATCGAAGCGGAAACGCTGTTCAGCGGCACATCGAAAACCTGGCTGGCGGACTTCGTCTGGAAATGGGCGCCGGACGGCAACCCGAAAGCGCGCAACTTCAAGTTTCAGACCGAGTATTTTCGGCGCAACGAAAGCGGCAATATGACGTGTACCGATAACACCGCCGATGGGGGCGCGTGTACAGCCGGTGTCAACGACAGCGCTGGTTATGCCGTGAAGCAGACGGGCTGGTACGCGCAGGGCATCTATCAGTTCATGCCGCGCTGGCGGGCCGGTTTGCGTTACGACCGCCTCGACAGCGGCAGCGTGAATTTTGGTGCGCTGCCGGTTGCGTCGGCCGACTACAACCCGAGCAAGTGGAGCCTGATGGCCGATTACTCGCCCAGCGAGTTCTCTCGCTTCCGTCTGCAACTGGCGCGCGACCGTTCCATGCAGGGCAGCCCGGATGACAACCAGATCACACTGCAATACGTGCACAGCCTGGGCGCGCACGGGGCGCACAAGTTCTGATCCGGAGGGTGCGCGCCGTGCGCGCCTTTTCGCGTTGGATGCTGCGCACGGTGCACCCAACGACGCGCAATTAAGGGAATTGAAATCATGTTGATTCGACTGTTGTTGTTAACCCTGCTCTTGGCGGCCAACCCCGCTCATGCCGCCCTCAACGTCCTTGCCTGCGAGCCCGAATGGGCGTCGCTGACGCAGGAACTGGCCGGCGACGTGGCCAACAATCTGGCGCGCGTCACCTCAGCCACCACGGCGAAACAAGACCCGCATCACATCGAGGCGCGGCCATCCTTGATCGCCCGTGCCCGTAATGCAGACTTGCTGGTTTGCACCGGCGCCGAACTGGAAGTCGGCTGGCTGCCGCTGTTGCAGCGCGAATCCGGCAATGCCCGCATCCAGCGCGGCCGCGCCGGCTATTTCGAGGCGGCGGCGTTTGTCCGCCTGCTGGAAAAATCCGCCAGCGCCGATCGTGCTCAAGGCGATGTGCATCCCGGTGGCAACCCGCACTTGCAGGCTGATCCGCGCAATCTGCTGAAAGTTGCCAATGCACTGGCGCAGCGGCTGGCACAACTGGATGCGGCCAATGCCGCAACCTATGCCGCGCGCAACCAGGACTTCCAGAAACGCATGAGTGCCGCGATCGCCCGTTGGGAGAAAGAGGCCGCTGGTTTGCGTGGCGTGCCGGTGGTGGTGCAGCACAAGAGCTGGAGTTATCTGGCCGACTGGCTGGGCCTGAAAGTGGTCGCCGACCTGGAGCCGAAGGCCGGTATCGAACCTTCCGTGTCCTCTTTGTCGTCGTTGCTTGAACGGCTCAAGACGCAACCCGCGCGCATGGTTTTGCGCACGGCTTACCAGTCATCCAAGCCTTCCGAGTGGCTGGCCGAACGCGCCGGCATCACTGCGGTTGAGTTGCCCTACACCGTCGGCGGTTCGCCGGCGGCAAAAGACTTGTTCGGGGTGTTCGACGACACGCTGGCGAAGCTGAAAGGCGGGTTGAAATGAACTTTGCCGGACTCGAACCCGGCATCCTGCTACCCGCTTTCGCCGCCGGCCTGCTGGTGCTGGCCAGCCATGTGCCGCTCGGGCAGGCGGTGCTCAAGCGCGGCATTGTGTTTCTCGACCTCGCCATCGCGCAGATCGCCGGTCTCGGCGTGGTGATCGCGCACAGCCTGGGCGGCGAGGACATGCCCTGGTTGACGCAGCTTGCCGCCGTCAGCGCCGCGCTGCTGGGCGCGCTGTTTCTGCATCGTATGGAAAAGCTCAGTTCTACGCGCCAGGAAGCGATTATCGGCGTCACTTTCGTCGCCGCCGCCTGCCTCGCGCTGATCCTGATGAGCTATGACCCGCACGGCGCTGAGCACCTGCAAGACCTGCTGGTCGGGCAGATTCTGTGGACGACGTGGAGCAGCTTGTTACCACTGGCGGCGGTGACCGCGCTTCTGCTGGCGACCTGGTTCGGCCTTAACTGGCGTGCTTCGTCGCTCGGTTTTTACCTGATGTTCGCGGTCACCATCACCGCCTCGGTGCAGGTGGTCGGCATCTATCTGGTCTTCGCCAGCCTGATCGTACCGGCGCTGGTGTCCGGGGAACGATTGCTGCGCGGGCTGCTCATTGGTGCGGCCGGGTATGCTCTCGGTCTGACTGTTTCCGGGCTGTTCGACTTGCCTTCCGGTGCCGCCATCGTGCTGGCGCTGGTTGCAGTGGCTGGAACGGTAGCCATGTTGAAGAGAGAGACGTAAATGAATAAACGCTACATTGGACTGAGTCTTTACGTGTTATTCGGCGTGCTGCTCGTAGCCCCCGTCTGGAGCGCCGACTACAAGCTGGGCGATCGCCTGCCCGCTGCAAAAGCCAAAGTAGCGGCTGGGATCCGCTGGCGGTGTTGAAGGGCGTCGACATCGCGAAACTGAAGGACGGCGATCCGCGCGCCGACGAAGCGCTGGCCAAACTCAAACAGGCCTGGGACGCCGCGCCGGCGAACGAATCGATCAATCGCAAGCCGATCCGCATCGCCGGTTTTCTGGTGCCGCTGGAATGGGGCGACAAGAATCTGAAGGAATTCCTGCTGGTGCCTTATTTTGGCGCCTGCATCCACACGCCGCCGCCGCCGGCCAACCAGATCATCCACGTCATCGCCAATCCGCCGGCGAAAGGCATGCAGGCGATGGAAGCGGTCTGGGTGGAAGGCGTCATCGAAATCGGGCTGGCCGATACCGACATGGGGCGTTCCAGCTATCGCATGCAGGCGAGCAAGGTGACCCGCTACAAGCAGTAATCGGGGTGTGATTTTTGCCCGCGCATTACCCGCGCATACGCCGCTGGCGAATCCGATAGACCCAGGCGTAGATCGCCAGATTGACCAGAATCACCAGTGTGCCGAGCACCTGTTGCACGTCCAGGGTCAGGTTATCCGGATACAGAATCGGCAACAGGTAGTGTTCGACAAAGCCGCCGCTGTAAGCATCCTGGCCCGCTTCCAGGCGCAACTGGTTTTCCAGTGGCGTCAGCGGACAGATGCCGCCGCTGAACTCGATGAATACGCCCCAGGCGACCGCTGGCAGATGCAGCCAGATCAATCCGGGCCATCGCAGCAGCAGCAACCCGCCGATCACAACAAAGACAACGAACAGCAGATGCACCGCCACGACCAGGTCGTGTGTGCTGATCATGCGTCATTATCTTCCCGGTTTTGGCGCCAATGCTGCCAGGCCAGCACCAGCAAGATCACGGCGACCAGTGGCAGCACAAAACTCATCGTCGTGCTGTAGACGCTCAATGCGGCATGGCCGGTGGAATGCAGGATCAGATACACGGTGTACGCGACATACAAGGCGAGGAACAAGAGGCCTTCGCCGCGCGTGATCAACGAGTGGTTGAAGAATACCGGCAGGCAGATCAGCGCCACACCCACCATCACCGGCAGATCGAACGCCAGCATGGCCGGCGCCACGGTGAGATCTCCGGGCGCGACGCTGGCCGAGATACCCAGCACGGCCAGAATGTTGAAGATATTGCTGCCGACCACGTTGCCGACCGCGATGTCACGTTCGCCGCGAATGGCGGCCATGATCGAGGTGGCCACTTCCGGCAGCGAGGTGCCCGCCGCGACGATGGTCAGGCCAATGACCAGTTCGCTGACACCGAGCTGTTTTGCAAACGCCACCGCCGCCTCCACCAGCCAGTCGGCGCCCAATACCAGCAAACCGAGTCCGACCAGGATCAGCAGAATCTGCACGCCCCAGTGGGCATCCCAGCCGCTTGGCGCGGCTTCGAAGGCTTCGTCATATTCGGCCTTGATGGCCGCCGTCTCGCGCCGGCTCTGGCGAATGATGAAGACCGTGTAAGCCACGATCAGGCCCGCCATCAGGAAGCCTTCCCAGCGACTGATGCCGCCGTCGGCGGCCAGCGCCCAGAGCAGCAAAGACGCACCGATCATGATCGGCACTTCCTGGCGGATGATCTGCTGATGTACCACCAGCGGCACGATCAGCGCGGAGACGCCAAGGATGAACAGCACGTTGAAGATATTGCTGCCGACCACATTGCCAAGCGCGATATCAACCTGGCCGGCCCAGGCGGATTGCACCGACACCGCCATTTCCGGCGCACTGGTGCCGAAGGCGACGACGGTGAGGCCGACCACCAGCGGCGAAATGCCGAATGAAAGCGCCAGTTTCGATGCGCCGCGCACCAGCAGTTCAGCCCCGGCAACCAGGGCGACGAGTCCTAATACAAACCACAACATTGGAAATCTCCATTTAAAAAGGCTTGAGGAATTGCTGGTTTATTCGGTTTCGTCGTTCCCGCATTCGCGGGAATGACGAACTGATCAGTATTTCTTTAACTGGTTTCCTCGCTCGCCGCATCGTCCAGATGTGCCGCCCATTCGCGCCACACCGCCCACGCCACCGCCAACACAATCGGACCGATGAACAGGCCGACCAGACCGAAGGCGAGCAGGCCGCCCAACACGCCGAACAGCACCAGCAGGAAGGGAATTGCGCCGACGCTGCTGATGAATAGCGGGCGCAATACGTTGTCGATCTGGCTGACCACCGCCGCGCCCCAGAGCCAGACGCCAATCGCGGCGCTGGTCTCGCCCTGGAACAACAACCAGGCGCCGGCGCCACCCCAGACCAGCGGTGTGCCGAATGGAATCAGCGCGAGCAGTGCGGTGAGCACGCCCAGTGTGACCGGCGACGCCATGCCGGCGACCCCGTAGCCGATGCCGGCGAGTGTCCCCTGCACCAGCGCGGTGAGCAGAATGCCGTACACCACAGCGCGGGTGGTGGCGCCGGCGGCGGCCAGATAGCCATGCGTGCCAGGACCGATGAAGCGGGCCATGACATGGCGCAGTTCCAGCACGATGCGCGAGCCATCGCGGTAAAAGAAAAACAGGATCACCAGTACCAGCACCAGCTTGACCAGATTCCGCCCGACGCCGCCGGCCAGTTGGGCGGCATCGCTGGCATGCGATGCCAGCCAGGCTTTGATGGCGGCATCCGCGCTTTGCGGATCGGCCAGCAGGGCGGCGCGCTGCTGCGCCAACCATTCGCCCAGCCAGGGCAATTCAAGCAGCCAGTCCGGTATTGCCGGCGGCGCCAGCAAAAAGGCTTGCAGCGCCGGGTACAGCCGCCCGATTTCCTGTTGCGCCAGCCAGCCCAGCCAGAGCAAAGGGGCGAACAGCATCAGCGTCGCCAGCAAGGTCGCCAGACTGGCCGCCAGCGTGTCGCGGCCGTTGCACTGCCGGCGCAGTTTCTCGGCCAGTGGCCAGGACGCGTAAACCAGCACTCCGGCCCAGGCCAGTGGCACAAGAAAGTGCTGCAGCACCAGAAAAGTCAGCACTACCAGGCCGGTCAGCGCCAACCAGGGTGTAATTCGGCGGCTGAACGCAGAGGCGATGGGCATTCGGGATATTCCGCGAGATTGGGTTGGCGGGATATTAAAGCGAGACGCTGACTTATTCGTTACTCCGTCTTTCGCCTGAACGGTGAATTAGTGCCGGATCACTAGCGAACCGTCGGTTGGTTTTCCCCGATCCAGCGTGTGATGCCATCACGTACGTTGTAAATCCGGGTGAAGCCCTGCTTGGCCAGTTCGTAGCCCAATGCTTTGGTTCGGTTGCCAGTAGACGTAGGTTGGGCAAAGCGAAGCGTGCCCAACAGCTTATGTGGGCAAGTTGGGCACGCTTCGCTTTGCCCAACCTACCCAGTTCAAATCCGCCGACAGAATAATCACGTTTAATTAGTGCCACATTAGCGAACCGTCGGTTGGTTTTCCCCGATCCAGCGCGTGATGCCATCACGCACGTTGTAAATCCGGGTGTAACCCTGCTTGGCCAGTTCGTAGCCCAATGCTTTGGTTCGGTTGCCGGTGCGACAGATCAGAATGACCGGTTCATTCTTGTCCACCTCAGCGACAAAGTTGCGCAAGAACTCCGGATTTTCGCGTCCGCTGGCATCAACGTAAGTCAGCTTGCGGCTGCCTTCGACGACGCCGGTCTGCTGCCATTCGTCCGGCCGACGCACGTCATACAGCGGCGTGCCCTGTTGCAGCAGGGTTTTCAACTGCGCGTTGTCGATGTTGGTATAGGGCGGTTCCGAGCAGCCGGCGAGCAACAGGGAGGTGAGTGCGATCAGGGTAAAGAGCGATTTCATCATGGCGAGATCTCCAGTTTCATCAGGGGGGCATCGTACAAAGTCGGGCGAATAAGAAAAATTCGAATTAAAGGGGTAATAATTTCGAGTAATTCGATTTCACACGGCAGCTGACATGTTGAATTTCAAACATTTGCATTACTTCTATACCGTCGCCAAGACCGGCGCGGTGAATCGTGCGGCGGAAAAACTGCATCTGGCGCCGCAGACCCTGTCCGGCCAGTTGAGCCAGTTCGAGGACCGGCTCGGGGTCGAACTGTTTCGCCGCACCGGCCGCCGTCTGGAACTCACCGATACCGGCCGCCAGGTATTGTCTTATGCCGAGGAAATCTTTCAGGTCGGCGCCGAACTCGAGCAGAGCTTGCGCAATAGTCGCGAGGACCGGACTTTTCCGTTCCGCGTCGGCATTGCCGACGTGGTGCCCAAATCGATTGCCTACCAACTGCTGGCGCCGGCGTTGACGTTGGCCGATCCGGTGCATCTGGTGTGCCGGGAAGACCGGCTTGACCACCTGCTGGGTGAACTGGCGATCCATCGCCTGGACATGGTGCTGGCCGACCGGCCGATGCCGCCGGGCATGGATGTCAGAGGCTATAGCCATCCACTCGGCGAATGCAGCGTTGGCTTTTTCGCCGCGCCCGCGTTGGCGGCGCGCCTGACCGGCGAATTTCCGGCCTGCCTGAATGCGGCGCCGCTGCTGTTGCCGGGCGAGGACAGCGCATTGCGCGCGCCGTTGCTGCGCTGGCTGGAGCGGAAGAATCTGCATCCACGCATCGTCGGCGAATTCGATGACAGCGCGCTGAAGAAAGCGTTCGGCAAGGCCGGCGCCGGCGTGTTTCCGGCTGCGGTGGCCACCGGCGAGGAGGTGGAAAGTCAGTATGGCGTCATCCGGCTGGGCGAAACGCGCGATCTGCGCGAGCGCTTCTTTGCCATTTCAGTCGAACGAAAAGTCACCCACCCGGCGGTGCTGGCCATCCTGCAAGCATCGAATCTGGCTTTGCTGGCTTGATCCAGGCTAAAGCAAACCCGATCAGAACAGTTCGATCTTCTTGCCGACGATCTTTTTCGGCAGACCGAGCGAGTTCTCGTAGTCCAGTTCCGCCTTGGCGACTTGCGCGGCATCCGGCTGCGTCGTCGGCAGGCGGCGGCAGAAGGCTTCGCCGGTATTCGGCACAAAAATGATCTTGCGTGACCAGGGGCCGCTGAAATCGGAGGCGAGTAGCGGAATCCCCTCGCGTGCCAGCCATTCCTGGGCGAACTCCGCGTTGCGCTCGCCGATTGCCATCCGGATCGAACTGACAATGGTGCCGCCGCCAAAGGCTTTCGCTACCAGGCGCTTCTTTTGCGCACCCTTGTTGAGCAGCCCATTGACCAGCACTTCCATCGAATAATCGCCATTCAGAATGACGTCCTGATCGTTGGTGTTGACGTTGCTGCCTTTGGGCAGCAGAAAATGGTTCATGCCGCCGATCATCAACTTCGGGTCGAACAGACAGACGGCAACGCAGGAGCCGAGCAGCGTCGCCAACGGCCGGCTGGCTTCGATTGCCCAGCCGCCCGGATTCAGGTTGAGGGCGATGCGCTCGAGCTCTTTGCTGCTAAGGTTGGTTGGAAGGGGCAAGATAATGAAGCAAGGAAAAGAGGCAAAGAAAGAAGGGCGCCGGACTGAGCACGATGTATGCAAGGCCGGGCTTACAATTCTACCGCCGCATCCCATAACCGCAGGATGATCAAATAATGGATAAACACGAGATATTCCGATCCATTGCCGCTGACGCAACAAAGGGCGAACTGGCATTCCCGACCAGCGCGCAGGTGGCGATGAAAGTGGTGCGGGCGCTCGATAACCCGGACTGCCATATCGAGGCGGCGGCAAAACTGGTGCAGGCCGAGCCATTGCTGGCCGCGCGCGTGGTGGCGATGGGCAACTCGGCTGCGTTCAATCGTTCCGGCCACGAGATCACCGATGTCCGCAGCGCAGTCATGCGACTGGGCTTTCGCGCTGTACGCTCCCTCGCGATGGCGTTGGTGACACGGCAATTGGCCGGCAAGCCCGCCGCCCCCGCGCATCAGGCGCTGGCTGCCCAGTTATGGGAACACACCGCGCATGTCACTTCCCTGGCGCATGTCATTGCGCGCCGATTTACCCATGTCGATAGTGAGACCGCGCTGTTTGCCGGCATCGTGCATGAGGTCGGCGGCTTCTATATGTTGTCGCGTGCGGATGAATATCCCGGCCTGCTGGAGGGTAATTTCGATGAATGGATCGAAACCGGTGAAGCCGATGTCGGCCGCGCCGTACTGAAGGTGCTTGGTGTGCCGGAGATCGTGGTCGGAGCGGTCGAGAGTTACTGGAATGGCTACCTGGCGATACCGCCGGTTTTACTTGGCGATACGTTGTTGATCGCGGAAGAACTGGCGCCGGTCGCTTCGCCGCTGCACAAGCTGGGCGGCGTGGAAATAGGCGAGGGCATGACCGCGCGGATGGATATCACACTTGGCCAGGACGTGCTGTCCAGCATCCTGGAAGAATCCGCTGAAGAAGTCGCCTCGCTGACCCGGGCATTGCAGTTCTGAGTTGTCGTCGGCTGGCATGGATTGGTACGGCACTGAAGGGCGGGTTAGTGAGCCAAGCAGTCTAAGAACTGGCTATCCAATGCCGGTTAGTCGGCCGGAACCAACAGTGGCACTGGACTCCATGGAGGGCGGCAAAGTGTCGGACACCTGCCGCTCGTCTACAGTTTGCGTTGA
>JFJP01038768.1_pt1 | contig 15846 bp, 12 predicted proteins | sample 431651 | NCBI WGS metagenome assembly JFJP01 (sample SAMN02602958, study PRJNA72255) | Microbial mat metagenome, whole genome shotgun sequencing project. | biome: fresh water; feature: sink hole; material: water; isolation source: purple microbial (photo- and chemosynthetic) mats found in... | reverse complement strand
CATTGTCTTAACATCCCGGCCATACGGAGAGGTTGACGATTTCATACCTTCCAGGGTAGTTGGGGCCATCTGCCCCCCTGTCATTCCATATATACCATTATTAATAAAAATTATTAGTATATTTTCACCACGGTTACAGGCATGTATAGTCTCAGCGGTACCTATCGCAGCCAGGTCTCCGTCGCCCTGGTAAGTAAATACAAACTTATCAGGTAAAAGTCTTTTTATTGCGGTTGCCACAGCAGGTGCACGACCGTGAGCTGCCTGTTGAATGTCAACATCAAGATAGTTATACAACAGGACTGAGCATCCAACAGGGGAAACTCCAATTGTCTGTGACTGAAGTCCCTCTTCATCAATAACTTCCGCAAGAATACGATGGGCAGTACTATGACCACAACCAGGACAATACGACATTATGTTGTCGGTCAGCAGGTCGGTTCTCTTATAAACCAGGTTTTCAGGTTTAATGATCTCTTTTATTCCAGTAGCTTCAATCATATCTTAACCTTTAATAATATTTAATTTCAAGTTTTCAACGACCTCTTCAGGAGTCGTTACTATCCCGCCCATTCTTCCAAAGTGTTTTACAGGAACTTTCCCGTTTACAGACAGAAGAACATCTTCAACCATTTGGCCGGCGCTCATTTCCACCGAAAGTATCCCTTTAACTCTTCCGGCTAATTCATTTATTCTTTTAGTAGGAAAAGGAAATAATGTTATTGGTCTCAGAAGGCCTGCTTTAACCCCTTGTTCTCTTAAAATATGTACTGCTTTCTGGCAAACCCGTGCACTTGTACCATAAGCAACCAGCAAATATTCTGCATCATCGCATTGAAATTCCTCAAATCTTACCTCTTTTTCCCTGATAACATTATACTTTGCCTGAAGCTTATGATTAAAATCCTCCTGTCCGTTAGGATCAAGATCGAGGGAAGTAATAATATTTCTTTCGCGTGTAGGTAGTTTCCCTGTTGTTGCCCATTCCGGGAAAACAGTTGACCGGGGTTTCTGAGGGCTCAGGTAGACTTTTTCCATCATCTGCCCAATAGCACCATCGGATAACATCATAACAGGATTACGGTATTTAAAGGCAAGTTCGAATCCCAGATCAACAAAATCAGCCATTTCCTGTACTGAAGCCGGAGCAAGTACGATCAGATGATAATCGCCATGTCCTCCTCCCTTAACTGCCTGGAAATAGTCGGATTGCGCAGGCTGGATAGTTCCAAGACCCGGACCACCTCTTACAACATTTACTATCAGACATGGCAGTTCAGCGCCAGCTATATAGGTAATACCCTCCTGTTTCAGACTGATCCCGGGAGAAGATGAGGAAGTCAAAACTTTTTTCCCACATCCTGCACCTCCATATACCATATTGATAGCTGCAACTTCGCTTTCAGCCTGAAGAACCACCATCCCTGTTGTTTCAGCAGGATTGGCTTCCATCAGGTATTCCAGAATTTCACTCTGTGGAGTAATAGGATATCCGAAATAACCATCTGCACCGGCACGGATTGCTGCTTCAGCAACTGCTTCGTTACCCTTCATTAATCGTAATTCCCTTTCCATTTATTGTCTAAATTTTTGTTTTATAAACTGTTATAACACCATCTGGACAAACCATTGCGCAATTGGCACAGCCAATGCAAAGTTCAGGATTTGCAGGATATGCATAATAATATCCCTTACTGTTCACCTCTTTTGCCATTGCGATGGTGCCTGTTGGACATGATACCATGCATACTTCGCATCCTTTGCACTTCTCAACATTTACTACAATACTTCCTCTAATCTTAGCCATAGAATTACATTTTTATTCAATTATAAAGGATGATCATCAGAGAATTTTTTTAAACGAGCTCCCAGGACACCGAACTGCTCCCGTGAGACAAGTGATACACATGCCCTCAATCCTTCTGATCTTTCACTGCCTGTTGAATCAAGAGAAATTGCACTTATTCCATAACAGATAAGTTCCTCTATCAGTTTAGTTCCTGTAAGGCCCGGATAGGAGATTGTAAAATAAAATCCATCTGCCAGAGGTTCATCGGGATCCTTATCATAAACAATTTTAAAATTATTTGCCACGAACATTTTTTTCATCTCCCTTGCCTTCTCACCGTATTCCAGGACATCATTGCGGTACTTATATGTTCCGTCATTAACTGCCTTCAAAAGAGCTGCAAATCCGTACTGTACAGAATGTGTTACACCTGCTGATAAAGCGTATAGCGCACCAAATATTACAGAATGGCCGAACTTGTCACTAGAATAGTATCTTAACAGATCAGGATATGATCGTTCAAAGAGCTTGTCCGAAATAGCCATCATACCAATTCTTTGTCCGGCATAACTAAAAATCTTTGACCCCGAAATAAGCATTATGTACTGATCAGTGTAATGTGCAACAGTTGGCTGGAAGGGTGCTACACCCGGAGATGAATAATCCTTTCTGAAATCCATCCCGAGATAAGCCAGATCTTCAATTACAATAACATCATATTTCCTTGAAAGTTCACCTATTATTGATAGCTCCTCTTCAGTAAGGCAGATCCATGATGGATTATTGGGGTTTGAGAACAATAGTGAGGAGATCTTCCCTGTACTCAGATATGATTCAAGTTTATCTTTAAGCTTCCTGCCCCTGTAATTATACACATCGAAAGAATAGTAGTCGTGGCCAAGCATCTTAATCTGCTGTTTCTGAACCGGAAAACCAGGATCAATAAATAGAGTACCTTCTTTAGTGCGGTCATTCCTGTTAGCAACAAGAAATGCCGCTAATGCTCCCATCATTGAACCAACAGCCGGGATGCATCCCTGAGGGCTGACATCTGCATCAAGAAAAAGCTTAATGAATCTGGATGTCTCTTTTTTGAGAGGTCCAATACCTGTAATATTAGGGTAAACCGATGCGACGCCGGCTTTCAAGGCTGCAATTTCTGCATCAATCCCTATCGCAGGGGCAGGAAGACCGGGCACTCCCATTTCCATCCTGATAAATTTTATGCCGGTATTTTCCTCAATCTTGTTTACCAGTTGTACTATCTCACGTATTGACGATGATCCCGGTGATGAAATACCAAGGTTTTCAACCAGTGATTTTACTAATACGGGGGATATAGGTATGCCAGTCATTCAGTAGTGAAAAATTAATATTTTCGTTTATCAATTACTCGTTTTGATTTACCTTCGCTTCTTTCTATAGCTTTTGGTTCCACAAGCGTTACCTTAATACCAAGTCCGAGTGAATTCTCAAGGTTAACCTGCAACTTCTGCCGGAGAGCTTCAAGCTGGCTTATCTTATCCAGGAAAAAAGCCTCATCAACCTCTACCTTCAGCTCGAGAGTATCCAGATTATTCACTCTGTCTACAATCAGAAGGTAATGAGGCTTTATTTCGCTCATCTCGAGAAGTACACTTTCAACCTGTGAAGGGAAAAGGTTAACTCCCCGTATAATGAGCATATCATCACTACGACCGAGGCATTTCTCCATTCTCACCATGGTTCTTCCGCACTTACACCTCTCATAAGTGAGTCTGGTCAGGTCCCGTGTGCGGTAGCGTATAAGCGGCAGTCCTTCTTTGGTTAGCGTGGTAAAGACCAATTCTCCTGTGCTGCCCGGAGGCAAAACCTGAAGAGTATGAGGGTCAATTATTTCCGGGTAGAAATGGTCCTCATTTATGTGTAATCCCTCCTGAACAAGACACTCACTGGCAACACCAGGTCCAATAACCTCACTAAGACCATAAATATCAATAGCCTTTATCCTGAGCTTATCCTCTATCTCACGGCGCATGTTTTCAGTCCATGGCTCTGCACCAAACACACCGACCCTCAGCTTAAAATCCTCGCGTTTAATACCACTCTCCGCAATCGCTTCTGCAAGAAAAAGGGCATAAGAAGGAGTACAGGCCAATACCGTGCTTCCAAAGTCGTGCATAAGTTGAATCTGTCGTGCTGTATTACCTCCTGAAATTGGAATTACAGAAGCTCCGATCTTTTCTCCGCCATAATGAAGACCCAACCCTCCTGTAAAAAGGCCATAGCCATATGCGATCTGTATAAAATCATTCCGGTTGGCTCCTGCACTTGTCAGTGTACGGGCCATAACCTCCGACCATGTGGCAATGTCTGCCCTTGTATAACCTACTACGGTTGGCTTGCCGGTAGTGCCCGATGAAGCATGAACACGTACAATCTCACTCATTGGGACAGCAAATAACCCAAAAGGATAATTATCGCGCAGATCCTGTTTTGTAGTAAATGGTAATCTGGAAAGATCATCAATTGACCGGATGCTTTCCGGGCCTAGTCCTGCTTCCTGCATCCTGTTTCTGTAATAAGGCACATTAAAATAGACCCTCTCAACAGTCTCCATCAGTCTTTCACTCTGAACATGCTTAATGCCATCGCGATCCATACACTCGAAATGACGATTCCAAATTTCCATCTTAGATCCTCGTTATCAGAAAAACATATTTAAATTTTATATAAATCGCTTGCCCTTAGCAATTCGAGCTCATGCCCTTTAAGAGCCTTTATTGCATCTTCGTTATTGCTGCAGCGCAGAATGATAATCGATTTTTTCCCAACCGAAAAGGCATATGTGTACTCCACACTAATATCCAGATCAGATAATATTTTCAAAACCCTGGCATAATGTTTTGCTTCATTTGGAGCTATAACAGAAATCACATCTGTCAGATTTACAGTGAATTCATTTTCTTTAAGAATCTCTCTTGCTTTTTCAGGGTCGGATACTATCAGTCGCAGAATACCAAATTCAGCTGTATCAGCAACACTCAGAGCAGTTATCCTGATGTTCTTCTCACCAAGAACCTCAAGAACTTCTGTAAGACGTCCGGATTTATTTTCTAGAAAAACTGATAACTGATGGACAATCATGCTTTTAACAATTTTATAAGTAATTTACAGAGTTCGAATATAAACATAAAATTTATTGGGAGGCAAGAAAATATGTGAACATCACTTTTCAATTCTTATCCTGGCATCTACAACTGTAATGTCGACCGGGCCACCAATCAGCGGATTGAGGTCCATCTCTTTTATCTCAGTAGCATACCTCAACAAACTTGATAGCCTGACAATAATTTCGGCAAACTTGAGTTCATTAATTCCCTGCTGACCACGGGTTCCCTTTATAATTTTATAGCTCTTAAGGCTTCGTATCATTGATTTAGCCTCACTGAATGTCAGGGGTGCCAGACCTGATGAAAAATCACCAAGCACCTCTACGAATATGCCTCCTAATCCGCAAAGGATTATATGGCCAAACCGGGGTTCATATTTTGCACCTATAAAGAGCTCGGTACCTGAAAGCATCTGTTGTACCAGGACTGCCTTTACACCTTTGATACGCATCATTCGGTTAAATTCTGCTTCAAGATGTTTTTCAGATTTAATATTAAGAGTTACACCACCAACATCTGATTTATGAACAGGTCCAACAACTTTTAAGGCAAGGGGATAACCTGTTTGTTTTGCTACAGATAACAATTCCCTCTTCGTTGATGCTACTTTCTCCTTAACAACGGGAATACTGGCAGCACTAAGTAAGAGTTGAATTACAGCAGGCTCAAGATAGCCGTCAGGAGCACTGTCAATAATCTGCCTGATAAGCGGCACATCGATGTTCTCAAGAAAAATCTTCTCTCCCGCAGGGGACGGAGTATTTGAAATTTTTGTAAGTGCTCTTCCCAGAACAACTTCATCGGGGAAATTGATATGTCCTTTATTCAGAAAATACTCAAGCTCTTTGGATGAACTCATAACTGATGGTAAGATAGGATACAGAGGTTTGTCGCACTCCTCTATCTTTTTATGGAGGAGATCATAGATCTCAGTCATGTCATTCAGCCCGTTATTGCCGAATATAACACTCATGCCATCAATTAGTGGAATCTTCTTATCAACATACTCAATAACCTTATCGAGCTGGTCAATTGTTGCTGTGGCAATCAGGTCGATAGGATTGTCGGCAGAAGCTCCGGGATTCATCATGGCAATCAGTTTATCGTGATGCTCACCTGAAATTCTGGGGATATTCATTCCACCTGCAGATAATGCATCTGTAAGCATTACGGCTGGTCCGCCTGCGTGGGTAATAATGGCAATATTCCTTCCACTGAGATGCTTATGAAAGAAAACAGAAGCAACAGTCGTCAGTTCCTCCCGTCCCGAACACCTGACTATTCCTGCTTTACGAAACAAAGCTTCCACCGCTGAATCAGATGAAGCCATTGCTCCCGTGTGTGAAGAAGCGGCCCTGCTGCCTGCTTCTGTAGTTCCGGCCTTTATAGCAGCAATACGACAACCCTTTCGTATAAGTGATGAGGCATGGTGTAATAATTTATCAGGATTCTGAATACTCTCAACATAGATAAGCTTAATTGGAGAACATACTGCAGCATCATAAGAATTATCCCAGAATTCAAGCACCTCTTCAATGCCTGTCTGGGCACTGTTACCGACTGAGAAAACACTTGAAAAGTTCAACCCTTTGGGCATTGCCGATTCAAAGATAAATACTGCAGTTGCCCCTGAACCTGATACAAAGTCACATCCGCGGCTACTTAGTTTTGGGACAGGAGATGTAAAGACACCCTGGTAGGTCTGAGTTATAACACCTATGCAGTTTGGACCTATCAGACAGGCTCCGGCTTTATCAATAAGTTCAGCCAACTTTTTTTCAAGTACCCGGCCTTCCTCACCTGCTTCACTGAAACCTGCCGAAATGATGATGAATGCTTTTGTCTTCTTCTCATTAACCAGAGTCTCAACAGTGGTGTAACAAAATTTAGCCTGGATAGCAAGAATTGCAAGATCTGTGTCAGGCAACTCATCCATATCGCGGTACGATCTGACACCCTGAACAACATCCTGTTTAGGATTAACAACATAGAGGGAACCTGAAAATTTTCCATCTAAGATATTTTTAAGGATTCTGCCTCCTGGCTTAAAAAGATCGTCCGAGCCTCCGATGACAACTATACTGTCAGGATTTATAAGTTTTTGATTTATCATGATATATTATAAAGATGCAGGAAGGAATTATGAATTCACCTATTGGGCCGGAGAATTAACTACAACCCCGCAAATCTCTTCAGGAAGCCAACATTTAAGGCAACAACAAACAAATATTTCTCTGATATATAACTACTTACAATCAATGGACCTTTATAAATTATTAAGACAAGATAATAAAATTAAATTGAGCAAAACATAACAATTGTCATATTGGATATGAAGCTGCCATCTTCCTGCGAGGGGGAATGAGTGATAAGCAAATGAATCTCTCTTTTACTATCTTTGAAGCCTGAAACATTTAAACATGGATTGCACGGTTAAAGATATTCTTACACAGGAGGATTTTTCCAAAGCAGATATTGTCAGACTCCTTAATGCTGAGGGAGATGAGAGAACTCTCCTATTTAACAAGGCAGCTGAGGTTAAAGAAAAATATATCGGAAAGAAGGTCTGGTTCAGAGGATTGATCGAATTTTCTAATATTTGCGGAAAAGACTGCTTTTACTGTGGGATCAGAAAGGGCAATAAAAACGTTGAACGATATAACCTTTCTGACGATGAGATCCTTATTGCCGCACGCTTTGCGTATAACAACCGCTATGGATCCATTGCACTTCAGTCAGGAGAACTTGAGAGCCGGTTTGTTACTGACAGAATTGAGAACCTGCTGCACAGGATAAAAGAGTTATCAAATGGAGAACTGGGTATTACCCTGTCGGTTGGTGAACAGGATCATGAAGTTTATAAAAAATGGTTCGTGGCCGGCGCTCACAGGTATCTTCTTCGTGTTGAATCGACCAACAAGGCTCTATATTCAAAGATTCATCCGGACGATTCAAATCACAGTTTCAACCGAAGGCTTCAATGTCTGAAAAGTATTCAGGATATTGGTTATCAGACGGGAACGGGTGTAATGATCGGGTTGCCATTTCAGACCATGGATGATCTGGCCGGGGACCTCCTTTTCATGAAGGAATTTAATATTGACATGTGTGGCATGGGACCATATATTGAGCATGCTGACACTCCACTTATAAAACATTCGGAGATACTTCTTCCTCTTAAAGAGAGGTTTTTCCTGACCCTGAAAATGATAGCTATTCTGAGGATAATGATGAAAGATATTAATATTGTAGCAGCAACAGCGCTTCAGGCTATCGATCCTGTCGGAAGAGAAAAGGCAGTTAAGATCGGAGCAAACATTCTGATGCCGAATATCACTCCCGGAAAATACCGCGACAGCTATAAGCTATATGACAATAAACCCTGTACTGAAGATTCTGCAGAGGATTGCCAGAGCTGTCTCGAAGCCAGGGTAAGCCTTGCCGACTCAGAAGTTATCTATGGAGAATGGGGCGATTCTCAACATTATAACAGGAGAAGAGGCATTTGATCCAAAGATAAATCTGCTCTGTTTATGACCGGGGCAGATTAAAAATAATATGACATTTAAAAATATATTATATACCGATGAAAAAGTTAAAACTCGTTGCTGCTGCTCTGTTTATAACTTATATAATCAGCGCCCAGGTTGGTATCGATTACTTCCTGCCTGATGATATAAGTTACAATGAAAAGGTAAGAACACCCGGTGAGGTAGCCGGTCATGAAATAGGAGAATGGCACCTTACACATGACAAACTGGTCAGCTACTTCATGGAGCTTGCAAAAACATCCGACAGGGCAATATGGGAGGAGTATGGGAAAAGTTATGAGAACCGTCCTCTTGGACACCTTATAATAAGCTCCCCGGAAAACATCATGAACATTGATCAGCTCAGGGCAGAGCATGTTCAGCTTTGTGATCCTTCAGTATCTCAAACAATTGATATAAAATCTATGCCGCTGTTCATTAAACTGGGTTACGGGATACATGGAAATGAGTCCAGTGCGCAAAATGCATCTGTTCTTATAGCTTACTACCTTGTGGCGGGTGAAGGACAGACAATTAACGACCTTCTTAAAAACACAGTAGTACTTATTGATCCGGCATTAAATCCCGATGGCATGCAACGTCATTCCTCCTGGGTCAATTCTGCCAGAAGCCTAAACAATAATCCTGATCCGGCTTCATTCGAATTTAATGAGCCATGGCCCGGAGGCAGAACCAACCACTACTGGTTCGATCTTAACCGTGATTATTTAATGCTCCAGCATCCTGAATCCGTGGGACGCAATTCAGCATTTTACAAATGGCGACCAAATATCATCACCGATCATCACGAAATGGGAGCAAATTCAACATTCTTTTTTCAACCCGGAGTGCAGGAGCGCAATAATTCACTTACACCTATTGAAAATCAACAACTGACTGCAGAAATAGGAAAGTTCCATGAAAAGTACCTGAACACTGCCGGCAGCCTGTATTATACTGAGGAGAGTTTCGATGATTTTTATTTGGGAAAAGGATCATCATACCCTGACATTCACGGCTCGGTAGGAATACTTTTTGAACAGGCCGGAGTAAAAGGACACCTGAGAGAGACACCAGGGGGCTTATTGTCATTCCAATTTGCGATAAGAAATCAATTTATTGTCTCACTATCAACAATGGAAGCCGGACAAAACATGAGGCTTAAACTTCTGGAGTATCAGCGGAACTTTTACAAAGAGGCTGTCAGTAAGGCCGATAAAAATACGATTAAAGCATATGTTTTTTCTGAACCCTCCGATAATAAAAGGACAGCGGAATTTATCAGTAACCTGCTGAAGCACCACATAAAGGTATATAAACTCAATAAAGACATATCAAAAAACGGCGGTGATTACAAAGCTGACCTGAGCTATGTCGTTCCTATGAAACAAAATGAGTATTATTTTATCAGGAGTCTCTTTGAAACAGTAAGTAATTTTTCCGACAGCACTTTTTATGATATCTCAACATGGGTTTTGCCGATGTCGTTCAACATCAGGTTTGCTGCATTGAGCACATTAAAAGAGACAGAAGGACTTATTGGCCAGGAGATAACAACCGTCCCCTATTCAGAGGGACGGCTTACAGCTTCAGAAAATGCCTATGCGTACCTGTTTGAATGGAATGAATATCTCGCGCCAAAGGCATTGTATAAATTACAGGATGCCGGCATTATTGCCAGAGTTGCTACCGACAAATTCTATTATGATGATGGGGAACTTCAAAAAGAATTCTCTTACGGAACGATATTAATTCATGCTACGGGACAAAAAATGAGCAAAGCAGATCTGTCAATCTTTCTAAACTCCGTAGTAAAAGAATGCGGAATAATTATATATGGCATAAAGACCGGACTAACACCGGCAGGCATAGATATTGGAAGCAATGCCCTTGCAGTTCTGCAAAAACCTTCGGTATTAATGTTTGCAGGCAATGGTATTAACAGCAGCGATGCCGGGGAAATATGGCACATGTTTGATACACGGTTTGGCATTCCTCTTACAATGGTTTCTCCTGAGCGATCAAAGAACATTGACCTCAACAGATATAATGTAATAATTATGGCCGGATCTCCTGATCTTGGGACCGAAGTTATAGATGATATCAGGATTTGGAACCGGAAAGGCGGAGCAATTATTGGCTATAAGGACGGTAACAGATGGCTCGCGGACAACAAATTTGCTGATATTGACTATGTTCCGGTATCTGAATCCGGATTAATTAAAGGAGTCTATATCAATAAGTTCTCCGACAACCAGGTAAAGCAGATACCGGGATCAATTTTCGAAACGAAACTCGATCTGACACATCCATTATGCTTTGGTTATAAAATGGAATTACTCCCGGTATTCAAGACTGGCAACTCTGTTGCGCGGAAAAATTCTGATGCTTACGGGAACCCGGTTATTTACACTTCGAATCCGTTGCTAAGCGGATATTGCTCAAGCGGGAATATCGAAAGGGTTAAAGATGGTCCATTTGCCAGTGTTCATAAGAAAAGAGTCATTTCTATTTATGACAATACCAATTTCAGGGCAATATGGTATGGAACAAATAAGATCTTCATTAATGCCGTTTTTTTCGGGCAGTTATTGTGAAGAAATAATGTTCAGATTATTATGGTTTCATCTTAAAACATCATTGTTCTGACATGTACCTTTTTAAGTGCTTTCATGTCTTTTTCAAGAAGGAGGCGCTGTTTTTCATCACCTTTTAGTTCAAGAATGATAAGTCCTGCCGGCTGACCAAAGAAGATCTCATTAACACCTAACCGGGTGCGTATATTGCAGCCATAACAGGTGAGAAGCTTTTGAACTGATAAAATAATCTCCGGGTCTCTTTCAACGAGAATCCCCATTATTTCAGGGCTGTTACCATCTGACCCGGTCCTAATATTTTCCTTTTCATTTGAGAAAAGCATCTCCCTTACAACTATTCCTTCAAGTGTATTCAGATCATTCTTCAGTTTATCTGAATCACCAGTATTTCCATTAAGATGAAGAATAATAAATGCTTCGCGGCTGCATACAGCATCAGTTACTTCATGAAAACCCATGCGGGTAGTGATGACAGCTGCATGCTTTGTAAGGATACCCTGGGTCAGGCCAGCTTCCTTGATCCTGTCAATAATCTTAATGCCAAGAACCTTTATCATTTTTTTCGTGTTTTGAATTAAAATTATATTCTTCTTTTCTGATCAGTAATCTTAAAAATAGAGGTCCCTCTCCCCTGTTTTTATTCTCGCTATCTTCTCCCTGGTACTTGCGGAAACCTCCGGATCAAGCTTTTCAAGATTCTTCTCAATAACCTTCCATCCTTTTCCGACAGTTTCTCCCTGGGCGTAATCACAGATATACTCCGATAATGTTAGTATTGCATTGGGTGTACAGAATCTTTTTATGAATCCGGGTACTGAGAACTCCATGAAATGTTCACCTGTTCGTCCCATTCTGTAACACGAAGTGCAGAATGAAGGAATATAGTCGTTGGTCAGCAATTCATCAATAACTTCGGCCAGTGATCTGTTATCGCTAATTTTGAATTGTTCTTTATTCAGATTCTGCTCTTCATTCTTTGACTCTGAATATGATCCAAGCTCCAGTTTCGTTCCTCCATCTATCTGGGAAACACCATATTGCAAAACTTCTCTTCTGACATCAGCCGATTCGCGGGCTGTTAGTATCAGTCCGGTATAAGGAACTGCAAGTCGCAGAATGGCTACCAGTTTTTTGAAATCAGCATCGCTAGTCTCGTACTTTTTATCGAGGTTAAGGCTAACAGCATCCTTGATACGCGGGAAAGAAATTGTGTGAGGACCCACGTTATAGCATGCTTCCAGATGATTAGTGTGCCTGACAAGTCCAAGAACTTCAAACCTCCAGTCGTAAAGACCAAACAAAGCTCCAATGCCGACATCGTCAATTCCGGCTTCCTGTGCCCTGTCCAAAGATGTGAGCCTGTATTCGTAATCTCTTTTTTTGCCACCCAGATGATACCATTTGTAAGCCTCGGGGTGATAAGTTTCCTGAAATACCTGGTAAGTACCTATTCCCGATTCTCCAACAACCCTGAATCCTTCAATATCGAGTGGTGCAGCATTAATATTTACCCGTCGTATTTCACCGTTACCTTTTTTAACACCGTAAACCAGCTTCACAGTATGAGCTATAAACTCAGGTGAATAATCAGGATGTTCTCCATAAACAAGGATAAGCCTTTTTTGGCCGTTATCCTCAAGAGCTTCAACTTCCTGAATGATCTCTGTATCGCTCAATGTCTTGCGGATGGCATCAGCGTTTGAGGCCCTGAAGCCACAGTATTTACAGTTATTTACACACCTGTTGCCCACATACAGAGGTGCAAAAAGAACTATCCTGTTGCCATAAACTCTCTCTTTCAGTTCGCGGGCACCCTGTTTGATCTCATCAGCCAGGTCAGTGCCAACAGCATTAATGAGTACGGCCGTTTCCTCTAATGTAAGTCTCTGCTTGTCAAGCGATTTTGCTATTACATCTCTTACCCTCTGCTTTTCTGGTTTGGTGTTATTTATAAGATTCCATATCTCTTCAGGATCAATGAATGGTTTCATTCTTTGATCGGGGATGCTTAACTTTTCAGGCGAAAACCTCATGAATTCAAAATTTTAAATTAACTGTAAAATAAAAACTGAAAGCCGGTAATGTCTTTCAATTTACCACAAAGGCACACTAAGGATTTCACAAAGGTTCACAAAGGACTTTACTGACAACCCCCGGAGTGAGGTATATGATGTGCAAAGATAATCATTAAACTGCCTTTTTAACAGATTTTTATCAATAAATAAGGTCGGAAATCTCATCTTTTGCTAGATTAATCTTTGCAACAGCTTTACTATCTGAGAAGTTTACTGCTCCATGTATTTTTTTATGAAAGGAGAGAGTTACTTTATCATTTTTACCAAATCTGTTTTCATCAAAGATATTTAACAGTACTTCTTTTTTCCCGTCACCAGCCTTAGTAATAACAGACATTCCCTTTGAATGCAGCGATTTTGAGTCGACAGAAACAGCATAAATTCCATCTGAAGGGAGAAGTTTACACTCTTCAGTTAAAATTATTCTTACAAAGTGAGGCAAATTCAGTTCCTTATCAAAACCGGCATTAACAAAATGCCCCATAATAATATAGTAATGATCGAGGTAGGCATTTGCTCTTTGGATATAACCCTCACTTATTGCCTGCCTGATCTTTGTGGAGCTCACTGTCTCGTGTTGAACCTCCTGCTCTGGAATCTCCACTGCTTCAAAATTATAAATATCCTGCCAGCTCCAGAGTTGTTTATAATCGCCTTCCTTATTGAATCCGAAATGGTGATTAAACCCAGCGACAATTACTCTGGCATTAAGTTTACCACATAGCAGGTCCCTGACAAACTCTTCGCTTGTTATTTTTGAAAAATCCCTTGTAAATTCAATTATGATAATATTATTCAGCCCGGCTTTTCTCAGGAGCTCAAGTTTCTCTTCCTGGGAATTTATTAGTTTAAGATCCCTTCCAGCTGTCTCAGGGTAAAGAACTTTTCGCGGATGGGGATCAAATGTTATTAGCACCGACTCTCCATCGTGCTTATCAGCAAGCATCTTCAGACGGTTCAGAATTGTTTTGTGCCCGATGTGCACTCCATCGAAGGAACCGGTAGTAACAACAGGATTTCTGATAACTTTAGCGTCGTCAAAGCTTCTGAAGATCTTCATGTTACAAACAGCTCCCTATAATTTATTCTCTTTCACAAAATAGGCAACCTTTTCAATTGAGGTTATCATGTCGTACTCTTCGAGATAAACACCTGAAGGCACATTTAACGGGATTGTAGTAAAGTTGAGAATACCTTTAATTCCATATCTTACGACTTCTTCAGTGATCTCCCTGGCAAAATCGGGAGGGACGGTAAGCATAGCGATACTAATATCAAGCTCCTTAATCATCTTTTCTATGTCGGAGTAAGGATAACACTTAACTCCCGAAATTACTTTATTAACTTTCTGAGGATCGTTGTCAAATGAAGCTACCAGGTTAAGTTTTGACCGTTTTCCTTTAAAATAGCCGGCTACTGCCCTACCAAGGTTTCCGATACCTATAACAGCAACATTTATACTCTCGTCAGAATCAATAATATTTCCAATTGTATCAATAAGTTCCCTCACATCATATCCTTTTCTAAGTACACTGGAGTAACCAATAAGCATCAGGTCGCGTCTGACCTGAACGGCAGTAATATGAAGTCTGGCAGCCAGATCGTGAGAAAAGATAAAATTTCTTTTTTCTCCAAGGCATTCCAGAAGTGTCCTTCTGTACTCGCTGAGCCTTTCTACTGTTTTTCCTGGTAATTTCATCATAAAGTATTAGATTTTAATGATATGCTGTAACAGAGACTTTCAATACTGGGATTAATTGATCACTTATTTCAGGATAAAGTTAGAGTTTTTTTTGGCATTCTGATAGTAAATACTGTTCCAACATCAGGTGTGCTTTCAACATTGATAGTGCCGTGATAGAGCTCAATAACCTTCTTGACTATTGACAGACCAAGTCCGCTTCCGGAGATATTCCTTGTTTTCTCATTTTTGATCCTTGCAAACTCTGCAAAAAGATTATCTGTATCATTTTCTGCAATACCTATACCCGTGTCTGAAAAAATTATTATTGCTTCTTTTTCAGTGCTATCAATAACAATTTCAGCATTTCCTCCTATTTTGTTATACTTTACTGCATTAGAAAGAAGGTTATTAAAAACGATCTCCATATCGTCAGGATCTGCCATAATCGAAACATCTGATCTTATGTCGAGTTTTATACTAACATCCATCTGGATAGCAAAGGGCTGAGCAGTGGCTATGGCACCTGAAGCAAGCTGGGACAAACTGATCTCCTGGATCTTTTCTTCTTTCCTTTCGAGTCTTATTTTAGTAAAATCAAGCAGATCCATAATAAGGTTCCTCATTCCCTGAATCCTTTGAAGGGATCTCTCTATTGGTGTTGTATAATCCTCAATACGATCTCCAGCCTGTTTTTCCTGCATCATACGCAGATAACCCTCGAGAGCATTAAGCGGAGCTTTCAGTTCATGCGATAGAACAGACAGGAACTGATACCTGATCTTCTTTCCCTCCTGCTTCATTTTATGGGTTATCCTCTTAAGGTATTGCTGTTTTGTTATATTCTCTAAGCTCGATTTAAGTTCCTGGGGAGTAAAAGGTTTAGGTATGAAGTCAATGGCCCCGTCACGTGTTGCCCGTATTGCTACATCGAGCGAGGCATAAGATGTAATCATGGCGACAACAATATCATAGTTACGTTTCCTGATATATTCCAGAACATCCACACCCTGCATTCCCGG
>JFJP01027906.1_pt1 | contig 15846 bp, 20 predicted proteins | sample 431651 | NCBI WGS metagenome assembly JFJP01 (sample SAMN02602958, study PRJNA72255) | Microbial mat metagenome, whole genome shotgun sequencing project. | biome: fresh water; feature: sink hole; material: water; isolation source: purple microbial (photo- and chemosynthetic) mats found in... | reverse complement strand
TTTTTTAAATGGAAATTATTCGAAATTAAAGAAAAAAGAAATTATTCATTTAAAAATAAAGATTATTAAAAAAAATATAGAAAATTATTCTAAAATAAAGAAAAACATAAAGAAATTATTCATAAAAATTGAAAATTTAACTAAAATGCAGATTTTTTTCATCAAGATCAGAAAAAAAAGTGGTCATTTGTTCAAAAGCTTCAATTATTGTGAGATTTCCTTTGAAAATTGAAAGCAAAGGAAAAGTGTTCTCCTGATGATTCTTTGCATACTCCTGATTAATTTTATTCAGAGCAATCGCTTGATAATCAATTTGATTTGCTTTGAACTTCTCATTGATTTCGTTGAAAGGAAACATATCTTTCTTCATTTAATTTTTAGAATTTACTCTTAAAGAATATAATAATCAACTTCTTCTTGTATTTTTATGAGAAGTTCCTCGATTTCAGGGAAGGTTATTTGAATTTCATCATCAAAATCAACAATTTTCTTTTCTTTATATAAGAAAATCAAAAAAAATCTTGAAATTTCAAGTAAAACCTCCTGTTATTTTTTGGAAATTTTTCATAAAAACCAATAAATACATGAATAATTCGTTTGAAACGCTTTTTTGGTGAAAAATTCCGAAAATTCTTGATAAAAATTCAACCAATTTGCAATGCTTGAATAAATTCAAGAGAGTCATTATCTCTGTTAATCTGATAGTCGCCAAAATGAGGTTTTTCTCATTTTCTAGCAAATAATCAACAAATAAACTCGCAGCATTCTTCACATTTTTTTTTTCTTCATTAACTATTTTTCAATTATATACAAAACAAAAAAAAATAATATTTACGAATTTTCTCGAAAAATCCTTCAATTATTTGGATAATTTCTTCTTTATTGAGTTTTTTAATGGAATATCCTAAATTCACCTCTGTTAAATTTGTCAACAAAGCTTTAAAAGGATGATTGTAAAGGGAATTTATCAGATTCTGGTTCCTCATCGTTAAGCCGAATTCTGAAACCCTTTTGAAATTTGACTGTCTTTTCTTCATAGTTCTATTAATATCACCATTTATAGGCTATTTTTTACAAATAAAACACTTTTTCTAACTTTGTTTACATTTTCATACGTTAATTTTATCAAATTTTTCACATATTTTGTCACAGAAACCAGTTTTTCATTCTAAAAAACAATAAAACCAACTATTTTTAAAAAAAAAATACATTTTCCTCATCGATTTTATTCAAATAACCTGAAAAACTCTTGACGGATTTAAATAAATTGCTGAAATTTTCATCAGCTTTTTCGAGACTTTTGGAATCAGCTAATTCTATATTGATTTCATCCAGATCTTTTGAAAGAATCGAAATAGTTTCTTGATTTACCAATAGTTTTTGTCGAAGATTGTTGTATTCTTTCTCATAAAGCGATTTCTCATTGACAAGAGCTTTTTCATATGATTTTACTGTTTCTTTAAGCGTGTTTATCTCAAAAAGAAGAGAAGTTCTTTCAGAAAAGAAATTTTCCTCAAGTTTTCTTTGGAAACATTTCAAATGATTATCCATCAGAATTAAGAAGAATTTGAAGAAATGCTCAAGAGTTTGAGCCATAAAACCGTCAGTTTCATTGATTTTCTTTATCAAGATGCTTAAAAAAATCAGAAAAAAAATAAATAGAACAAATAAAATAAGTTATATACCTCAGTTTTTCTGCGAAATTCTTTAAAATTTCGTGAATAGCACTTTCTTTAAAATTTTTGTCATTTTCCAATAATTCATAATATTTCTATAAAATTATAACAGTTTCTTAACGATTTTTATTTGATTTTTTCCAAACTTTTTTCTCAAAATCTCGCACCATCAAATAAATCCAATATTGCAAGGTATTTTCCTTAAAATTCATCAGATTTTCTCTTGATATATTATGATAATTGATCATTAATTCCTCTTCCATATCCTTCACAAAGCTCAATTTCTTTATAATTTCCTCATGTTTCTGATATAAAACGTTATTTGTGTAAAGATCTTGGCATAATTTCGACATTAATGGCGATTCTTTCACATTTCTTTTATCTTCCTCTTTCTCTATGCTAAAACTATGAAAAGATTTGTTTTTTTTTCTTATTGTGAATTCTCTTTGTTGACCAATAACAAAAGGATTATTAGAAAAAACCTTTTTTTTATCTAAACTATTTCCACTAAAAATTCAGAAAAAAGTCATTTTTCGGAAATCAATGGAAAATTTACTTCATATTCATGATTTTCCGCTTGAAATAAGGATCTTTTTTGTGCATCTCATTTTTGTGATCAGAATAAATTTGGAATTTCGTGAGAATCTCCTTTTCTTTTAGGGTTTTCGTAATTTTTTCTTTTTTTCGCTCGCTAAAAAAACTTCGAATTGTCAAAGAAGTTTCTCCTACAAAAAATTAAAAATCAAACAACTCCCACATTTTTCAAAGAAAATTACTAAATTTCACAGGACTTTCGAAAATTATTCCTTTTTCATTCATTCAATAAATTAATTAATTATTTTTGAAATAAATGAAAAAATAATCAAAATTAAAAAAAACTTCACCTTCTCCAAAATCGAAAAAAAAATAAAAAAATTCTTCTGATTTCCAACTTCGAAATATTTTATTTTAACATTGCTTTTTAATAATTCAGCTTTTTCTTTAAAAATTAAAAAAAATCAATTTTTTTTACACAAAAAAATAAAAAAAATATTATTGCAAACAATAAAATGTTCTATGTTTTCAAAAGACGTTTAAAAACACATAATGATGCCCGACAATTCATGCTTTCCTTAAAGTCCGAGCAACTTCTTACAAAATCTTTTCCCTCAAACTACATTTCGACTTCCAAATATACTTTCATATCCTTCCTTCCTAAGTCGTTGCTCTTACAATTCAAGCGATATGCCAATATTTATTTTTTAATAATTGCAATTCTTCAATCAATTTCTATCATATCTCCTTTGAATCCATTCACAGCCCTTGCTCCTTTTGTCTTTGTGATCGGACTTTCAATGCTAAGAGAAATGTATGAGGATATTCAAAGGCATAAATCCGATATAGAAATTAATTCCTTTAAATCAACAATTTTATTAGAAGGATCCAAAAATCAAATAGATTCTTCATGGGCTGAAATCGAAGTCGGTAACATTTTATTGATAAAACAAGATGAACAATTTCCTGCCGATCTGATATTATTAGCCAGCAGTTTAGAAGATGGAATTTGTTATATTCAGACTTCTTCTTTAGATGGAGAAAAAAATCTAAAACAGAAAAATGCTCTAAAAGAAACAATTAAGCTTTTTAACAAAGATATCATTGAAGATAGAAAAAATATCAGCGAAATTGAAATAAATGCTCAAAGTCCTGATCAAAACCTTTATTATTTTGAAGGAAGTTTTCTGTTTGAAAAAGAAAAGTATTTCTTGGGACCTAAACAACTTTTATTGAGAGGCTCGCAACTGAGAAACACCAAATGGATCATTGGAGCTGTGGTTTATACAGGGATGGACACGAAAATAATGAGGAATTCAGAAAATTCCAAGCAGAAAACTAGTGAGATTGAGAAAAAAATGAATAAATTAATCTTATATCTCTTACTGTTTCAATTGATTTGCTCGACAATTTGTGCTTTGATGAACTTAGCTTTTAATTTGGTTCAATTGCCTGATATTCCTTATATAAAAATTGAATATTCAGGAGAAATAGAAGGTTTTTTAACGTTTTGGAGTTATTTCTTGCTTTTTAACACAATGCTGCCGATTTCATTGATTGTTTCTTTAGAATTTGTGAAGATTTTTCAAGCGTATTTTATTACAAATGATGTTAATATGTATGTTAAAGAAAACAGCAGATATTGTAAAGTTATGACCGCATCAATTAATGAGGAATTAGGCCAGGTTGAATATATTTTTAGTGATAAAACTGGAACTTTGACTTGTAATAAAATGGAGTTTAAAATTGCAGTCATTGGAGACGAAACGTTCGGAGAAAAAAATTTAAATTCGAATGAAGGTTATAATGCTATTAAAAAAATGAATAAATCAGGTGGCTTGAAACAATTTGAAAGCATTTTCACTTTTGATTCGCCGAAACTTACAAAACTACTTTTAAATTGTCCTGTGGATTGGGTCGAGGATGACATAAGCCACAAAAGCGGCAATAATAATTTGAGCATTTTGGTCCATGAGTATTGGCAAATATTAGCATGTTGTCATGAATGCATTTTAGAGGAAGATGAAGTAACGAAGGCAGTGAGTTATCAGGTAATATATAATGTTATTGTTTTTCTATGAATTTATTTTTTGAATTTGAAAGTTTTTGTTTTGAATTTTTTTGAATGTTTTTTTTTTAAAAAAAATAATTAAAAATGGCTCTTAGGGTCAATCTCCTGATGAAATAACACTTGTTGATGCAGCCAATCATATGGGCTACAAATTTTTAGGTGTTGCTCAAGGAAAGATCCAATTAGAAATAAAACACACTCCAAAATCGATCGATTTGTTGTTTGTTTTTGAGTTCAACAGCAATCGAAAACGCATGTCCATCATAATAAAAGACGGGACAAAATATAAATTGTATATAAAAGGTGCCGATAATGTGATAAGATCCCGATTAAACAACAATATTGATCAACCATATCTCCAAACAATTGAGAAAAAACTTGATGAATTCTCTAAAATGGGGTTAAGAACACTTTTAATTGCTTGGAAAGAGTTAAGTACTCAAGAATATGATATAATTTCATCAAAAGCAAAAGCTTTGGCTGATATTAAAAATCGTGATCAAGAAATGGGTTTTTTTCATATTTTAAAGTGAAGAAAATGCTTAAAATATTGAAAAATTCAGAAAGATTGGCAGAAGAAATAGAAACTGATCTAATTTTAATTGGAGCAACGGCAATTGAAGATAAATTACAAGAAGGAGTACCTACAACCATTCGTGATTTTTTGCATGCTAGTAATTTTTAAAATAATTTAATTTAATAATTTAAACATTTTCATTTTTATGATGTAGATATAAAGGTTTGGATGCTGACTGGAGATAAACTAGAAACAGCAGAGAATATTGCAAGATCATGCAAACTTATACAACAAGACATGACGATCATGAGCTTTTCTGATAAAACCTTGGAAGGTACCACAAAGAAAATGACCGAAAACTTAGAGATTTCCCATCTTTGCAAGAATCAAAACCGGAAAAAAACTTTATTAATCGAAGGAGAATCTCTCGGTTCTCTATTAATACACATTTTAATTTTTAAAATTTTATCACTATTTTCAGTTGTCATTCAAAGTTCACAGGTTTTAGTAGATAAATTTGTGGAATTAACAAAAGATTGTGATTCAGTGGTTTGTTGTCGTGTGAACCCAAAACAAAAGGCCGAAGTTGTTCGTCTTATTAAAAATAATCTCAACAAAATAACCCTTGCAATCGGAGACGGAGCAAATGACGTCAATATGATCCAAGAAGCTCATATAGGAATAGGAATTTATGGCAAAGAAGGTATGAGAGCTGTTCAATCAAGTGATTTCGCTATTGGTGAGTTCCAATGTCTTTGGCGGTTATTATTGATTCATGGAAGATGGTGCTATAAACGAAATGCTTATATGATTATTTATTTCTTTTATAAGAATATGATTTTCACAATTCCTCATTTTTTCTTTAGCTTTGTTTGTGGGTCAAGTGCCCAAACACTATTCGATGATTGGTATATTTCGTTTTACAACTTGTTTTTCACAGCATTGCCATTGATAGTTAGAGCTGTTTTCGAGCAAGATATTGATTATAAATTGAGAAAATATGATTTTGGAGAAGGAACACCTATGAAAAAATCTGATTCAAATAAAAAATATTACAAAACTCCAAATCACAAAAAGTTTCGGCCTTCTTTCTTAGAAGTTGAAGACCCCTATTTGAAAAATCATATTCCAAAACTTTATTATGTGGGTCAAGCTAAAACAATATTTACTTCACAAAGGTTTATAAGTTGGGTTTTATGGGCTATTTTTCAGAGCCTTATATTATTTGGTTTGAATTTCCTTGTATTTCAATCAGCTATTATCGATTCTGATGGTTTAAATGGAGATTTATGGAGTTTTAGTATCAGTTATTTCACAACTATTATCCTTTTAGTCGATTTAAAGCTTTCTATTAATACAACTTATTGGATTTTTTTGAATTGGATTGCATTGATTCCTTTGAGTTTTTGTATCTATTTTGCGTACTTTTTTGTGAGCAATTATTTAAGCAACACATGGGCTTATTTAACTCCTTTGATTTTGGTGAGGACCATGCATTTTTATGGGAGTGTTCTTTTGGGGTTATTCACGTTTTTCTTGATTGATTATTTGATCTTTTCAATTCCCAATCTTTTTTCTGAGAATTTGGTTGATAAATTAATCAATTATGCCAACAAAAAAAGAAATAATTTTCAAAAAATCAATGTGGATTCTGCTGTAAGTCATGGGAATTCCATGTGGCAATCAGGTAAGAGTGAAGATCTAGATGAGAAAATTTGTGGAACAATTGAGATTTCATTAAAAAATCATTTTTCTTTAGATAGGCCAGCGACCATAACTCAATTAAACATCAACATCATCAAATTATAAGTTTAAAAATTTATTATTTCTCGGCTGCTTTTCTACGAATTAATTAGCCTTTCTTTTCAATATTATTTGGATTATCATAAATTTTGATTAAAAAACAAATCATAAGTACATCAACAAAATCATATATTTAGTTTGTTCATTAAAAAATTTAAGTAAAAAATATATATTTTTTATTAGCCATGATGGATTTTTTTCTTTTCAATTGGCCAGAACTTTTCAAAAACCAAATCTAAACCGTGCTCAACGGGATGATCAAACCTAAAATTATTAAATATAATCAATAAATTATCCATATAATTAATTACATGTAAGGAATAAAAGGAATCAAAGCAAATCCCATACAAGTAGGCCCCCATTTTGTAAATCTCCCAAGTTTTTTAAACACTTTTTTAAAAATGCTGACTTGTGTATGAATAGTAAATGCAGGAAGTGCCATAGATGCAATGCTTTGAAACAATGATCTTTCAATAACAGTCCTTGTGATTTGTGCTCTATCACTTCCATGTTTGTAATCCTTATAACCCTCATATGAAACATCACAAATTACATAACACCAAGAGATAGCATAGGCTGATGTCACAATTTTAGGATTCACTATTGGTCGAAAAGCTTCACCAATATCACTAGTATATGCTAGATATCGAACTATTGTTCGAAAACGAGCGAGGTAACCAAAATATCGACCACCAAGACTATGTTCTTTAGGTTCTGGAGATTCAACTAATTTGGACATTTTTTATTTGTTTTGAAATTCAGATTTAATTTTTTGATTAATAATTTGTTTAGGGCTCAAAAAAAATAATATCTTTTCCTCGAAATTTTTTTTTTTTTCTTTTGAAATTTTCAATAATGTAAATGAAATTAATTTTTAAAATTTTCAATAAAAATCTTTAATTTCCAAAATAAAAATAATAATTTTCTTTTCCAGATGGTCGAATCGGTTAATCATATGATCTATCAAGCAGCATCCGAAAAAGAAGCCGATGCCTGTGCTTGGGTCTTTACTTCAGCCCAAAATTTTGAGAGATACTATTACAAACTTCCAACTCTTGATCCAAAAGAAGTCCGAGCTCGTATTCTTTATACTTCTCTCTGTCAGTCTGATGTTCACACAGGACGAGGCCATTGGGGACAGTGCATTTATCCTTGTTGCACGGGTCATGAAGTTGTAAGCGAAGTCACAGCAGTTGGCTCTGAGGTGACTCGTTTCAAGTGTGGAGATAAAGTTTGTTGGGGTCCTATAAGAGATTCATGCGGGAAATGTGAATGGTGCTTAAAAGGCTGGACTCACACCTGTGTAGAAATAGATTCAAACGAGAAATTCCTCTATGGACTTTATTTCGGAGGCTATTCTACTCATATTCAACAGCCTGAGAGCCATTGCTACAAATGCCCAGAAAATCTCAAGCTTGAAACTCTCCCACCGCTTCTGTGTGCTGGAATAACTACCTTTTTGCCTTTAGATCTTTATGCAAAAAAAGGTATGAAAATTGGTGTATTGGGTATAGGAGGATTAGGACATTTGGCAGCACAATTTGCTTCAAAAATGGAACTTGAAGTTCATGCTTTTTCGACATCTGAAGGAAAAGAAGAGTTCTATAAGAAGTTGGGGATCGTGAAGACTGTTAATTGGAAAAAAGAGAAATTATCAAATTATAAATATCAATATGACTTGATTTTGAACACTTTGCCTGTAATGATCAATGAACAAGAAATTTCAGACCTTTTGAATTGTTTGAAACCTTATGGGAAGTTCATCAATGTAGGATTAGCAGATATAAGCCAAAAACTAATATTAGGACAATTTTCCTTAGTTGAAAATAATCTTTCGATAATTGGTTCTTTGGTAGGTGGAGTTCATCATACACAAAAAATGCTTGATTTTTGCGAGAAGAATAACGTTGAATGTTTGTGTGAACATTATAAATGGGAAGATTTCCCGAAAGCTTTAGAGAAGTTGGAACATGGAAAACCTTTGTTTAGATGTGTAGTGAATGTGGATGAATTCTCCAAAGGATTTCCCAATAAATAAATCGGTTTAAAATTTAATTTGACAAAATTTTAAAAATTGTAAAAGAAATTTTTTTTTTAAAAACTGAGAAAAAATAATTTTTGATTTGAATTTTGTTAGTAAAATTTTCTTTAATTTAAAGGAAATTAAAATGAATGAATGAATGAATTAAATTCTTTTTCTTTTTATTAAAATTTAATATCATTCAACAGCTGGATTTTCAAGAGCCTCGACCCTTTGATCAACTGCGGCTGTGGCATTTTCTATTCCCTTTTTATTTTCTGCAGCATTGATAATTTGAGATTTCTGTGAAAACGCTCCGTTCCTTGAATAAGTATTAGTTCTAGGGCCCACACTTGTAAACTTTTTCAATTTAAACAAATTTTTAGAATCTTTTTGTTTCATTTGTTGTAATTTGGTCTGAACTGTGAGTTTATTCAAATAAGTTGATTTATTCGACTTTGGACGGTACTTAATTTTTCTTGAATACTATTATATTATAAAATAAATTGATCATTTTCAAAAATAACTTGATCCATTCTGCTAGTATAAATCTCCGATAATGCAACTTCTGATTGCAATCCGTACATATTCCCCATAACATTCTTAATAGGAGTTGAAGGCCTTGATTAACATAAAATCCCCGAAGAAACAAAGGAGTTTTTACCTATTAGACATTCCATAAGTGAAATCATTATCAGGAATCATGATATTATTTTGGTTTTGACCTTTATAGACGTAAAGAGGAGCTTCAGTGCTTCTTCTAAACTCACTATAACCCTTGGAGGTATAAAGTCCTGATCTAACTGACAATTTATTTAATTTTCTAAAGTCTGATTCAGCTGTTTGGTCTCTTGTTTCATTATGAAACTTCCAAATCATTGTCACTTTCGACGGAAAATGATTTTTTGGAAGAAAATAAAGAAATAACCTTCTTTGGCAGTTTCCGGATCCCGACCTAAAGGCTTTCCGTAAATAAATCGTTGATGAGGGAGATCGTAGGTTGATGGCTTGGCTCGACCGACATCATCTTTGACAAGAAGAGTATTGGTATTGGATAGCCAAGGAATATTAGTATAGGCTGATTGGGACATCATTTTCTAAGGATTGGCAAATAAAATTAAAATAAGTTATATTAAAGAAATTATTTTGAAAATGTTATTGTGCAAATACTTTTTTTTATTATTAATTTATAAAAAAACCTATTTTTTAAAAAAAAAAAATTTTAAAAAAATGAATTTGCTTCGTGTCAAAATAACACAAATTTTAAAAAGCTATTCAAATTAATTTTCTACATTAGCAAAATTACCCATCATTTAGCTCAAAATTTTAACCGATTTTTTACATAATTCAGAGTCAAAGAGGCAAGATTTATAATAGATTAAATTTGAAATTAAAAAATCCACCTTTGAAAGATTTATTTGTCAAAACTCAAAAAAAATATTTAAAAAATATATAAAAAACTTTAAAAAAAAATCTTTAACCCTCAAAAACACCTTCCAAAAATGGTAGACAAAGAAGATAATGATCTTGAAGATTATGTCTCAGAGCCTGAAGAACAAGGCTACACTGATGGCAAGAATAATGAGGGGAATGTGATCAAATCGTTGAAAACCTAAAATTCATTACAAATATTAAAGCTTCATCTTCCTCTCAAAAAATTTTTCATAGAAACTATGTTGCTTTGCATTCGAGTGGATTCACCGATTTCATTCTAAAGCCAGAGATAAGGCGATCAATAGCCGATGCAGGTTTTGAGCATCCTTCCGAAGGTTTTAATTCTTCTACTTATCCTTCCAAATCCTAAACAAAAATTCCACCTCTAGTCCAAAATGAATGCATTCCTAGTGCGATTCTGGGTAATGACGTCCTCTGTCAAGCGAAATCTGGTATGGGTAAGACCGCAGTTTTTGTTTTGGCGATCTTACAACAGTTGACAAAAGACCCTGATCCAGTTTCGGCTTTGATCTTATGTCATACCAGAGAATTGGCCTATCAGATTAACAAAGAATTTGTTAGATTGGGCAAATTCCTCAAAGACATCAAATCTAAGGTTTTCTATGGGGGAGAACCCATTGCAGATCAACAGAAGGCCCTTAAGACTGAACCACCACATATCGTCGTTGGAACACCTGGAAGAATCCTCGATCTCATTCAAAAGGGATTTCTCAAGCTAGATAAGCTGAGGTTCTTTGTGTTGGATGAATGTGATAAAATGCTTGAGCAATTAGGTTCTTTGACTCAATAATTGGAAAAATCTTATTTTTTCTTGTTTTTTTCGTTTTATTTATAAAAAAAAAAAAATTCACAAATTTTTTCATAAAATTAAATTTTTGGTTTTTTTATTGAATTTTTTCTCTTTCTTTTAATGAATTTTTTTCTCTAAAATTGGGTTTTTTCGCAAGATATGAGAGGTGATGTTCAAAACATCTTCAAAAAAACCCCTCATGACAAGCAGGTGATGATGTTTTCGGCCACTTTAAGCAAGGAAATTCGAAGCGTCTGCCGAAAATTCATGCAAAAGGTTTAAATTTGTAAAATAACGTGATTTTAAAATTTTATTTTTATAAAAGCAAGTGGAAATTTTCATTGATGATGAGTCAAAATTAACGTTGCATGGGTTGCAACAGTATTTCATCGATATCAATGAGAACGAAAAAAGCCGAAAATTGAATGATTTGTTAGATGCGCTACTCTTTAATCAAGTAATTATCTTTGTTAAATCTATACCAAGAGCTGTGCATCTCAACAAAATCTTGTGCGAATGCAATTTCCCTTCAATTGCTATTCATGCTGGACTCAAACAAGAAGAAAGGTGACTAACATTAATTTTTCTTTTTGTTTGCTTATTTTATATTTTATTTTATTTTTAAAAAAATTTTTAATTTTTTTTGTTTAATAGAATTCAAAAATACACACAATTTAAAGACTTCCAAAAGCGTATCATGGTGGCAACTGATGTGTTTGGAAGAGGAATAGATATTGAACGAGTCAACATCGTTATCAACTATGACATGCCAGAAAATTCTGACACATATCTTCATAGAGTAAGAAACCTGCAATTCAAACCAAGAAATAACTAAAAAAAAAGGTTGGGAGAGCTGGTAGATTTGGGACAAAAGGCTTGGCCATAACTTTTGTGGCAACACCTGATGAAAAGAAGATTTTGGGAGATATTCAAAGCAGATTCGTTGTGCAAATCAATGAACTTCCGGAATCAATTGACACTTCGCTTTATATGAATAATTAAAAAAGGAGACTTTTGCGAAGAGAGGAACAAACAAACAAAAAATTTTTGAAAACAATTTAAAATTTGAAAATTAAATTTAATTTTTAATTTTTTTTTTTTTTAAAAAATAAATATTTTAATAATTTACTAATTCAACTTATATTATTTTTTGAAATCATTTTTTTAAAAATTATTGTTTGATAAAAAAATTTTTTTTTAAAAAGCAAAATTTAATTTTTTCCTTTAAAAACCATTTAACTGAAAAAAATACGACGCGTTTTTTGTTTTTTCACTTAAAAATACACAAATGTCCATAAAACCACAAAGTAAACTCAAAAAAACTTTCTCTGATCTTCGAGGTTTCTACGACATTCGTTTCAAAATCCTTCAAGAAACTATTGAAAAAATATGTGGAAAAATCAAAGAAGATGAATTGATCGATATTATGAAAGAAGATGAAGATTCAGATCGTTATACTTGCGAAAGAATCAAAGAGATTTTCGAGCAGTTTATTGCTAAAGATCAAGCTCTTTTCATCAGAGAAATACAAGAGAAATTTAATTATAAAGAAAAACTTGAGCAGCTTCAAAAGGAAAATGAAGAAAAAAACCAAGAAAATCAAAGATTTTTAAATGAAGAATCAGAGGCTTTTAAAGGTCAATATGAGGCTATTAAAGGTCAATTTGAAACGAGTGAAAGCCAAAAAGAAGAGATAAAAGGCCAATTTGAAGCCTTGAAATGTATTTTTCAAGAACAAATAAAAGAAAAAGAACTTTTAGAAAGTCAAAAAGAAGCAATGAAAGAGCAATTTGAATCTTTAAAAGCTAGTTTTCAAGAAAAAGTCAAAGAAAATGATAGCTTAGAACGCCAAAATGAAACAATAAAAGAACAATTTGAAGCCTTAAAAAACAATTTTAACGAAAGTGTCAAAGAAAAAATTAGTTTAGAATGCCAAAAAACAACCATAAAAGAGCAATTCGAAGCTTTAAAATGCAGATTTCAAGAAAAAATCAAAGAAAAAGAGAGCTTAAAATGCCAAAAAGAAAGCATAAAAGAACAATTTCAAGCTTTAACAAGTGTCAAAGAAAATTTGAATTTAGAAAGTCAAGAAATATGCAAAAAAGAGCAAAATGAAGTTCTAAAAAGAAGTTTCCAAGGAAAACTCAAGGAAAAAGAAAACCAAAACCAAGCCATAAAAGAACAATTTGAAGCATTAAAAAGCTGTTTTCAAGAAAAAGTCAAAGAAAAAGAACTATTTGAAAGCGAAAAAAAAGTTATAAAAGAGCAATTTCAGGCTTTAAAAGAGCAATTTGAAGAAAAAATTAAAGAAAACCAAAGTTTACAAATCGAAAACCAAGATTTTGCGAAACAAAAAGATGATTTTATCCGACAAATAGAGAAATTGCAAAGAAAAAACACTCAGAAAGAAAAAAATCACGAAAAAATTGAGAAATTACAAAGAAAAGAGGTTGAGGAAAAGGAATTGAATGGAAGAATTCAAGAACTTTTAAAAGAAAATAATTCTTTAAAGACAGAATTACAGTTTTCTCAAGAGCAATTTTCAATTTCGAGCCGTAAACTCAATGAAATAAACGAAGAATATTCAAAAAAGATCGAAAATCTTGAAGAAGAAAAGATAAAATCTGCCGAAATTCTTCAAAAAATGAAAAAAAGCAGGGGAAAATACAAATTGAAATATGAGTTTTTAAAGCAAGAAAAAGAAAAAATTTCACAAGAAAATCAAAGAGATTTCAATGTAAAAAACCAAGAAATCATCTATTTACAAAAAAATATCAGCTTTTTGGAAGAAACTCTTGAAAACTCACAAAGGAAAAACTCCTTTGAAGAAGAAAACAAAGTCTTATCAGCAGAAAATCAAAGAATTGAGACTAAAAGAAGAGAAATATCTGAGAAATTCACTCTTTTTCAAAGTCAAATGTCAGCGAAATATCAAGAATTACTCGAATATTCTAATCGCGAAACTCTTCAGCTTTCACAACTTAAAGAAAAAACTCGACTTTTTTCAATTAAAACTAAAGAAAAACTCAAAGAAATCCTTCTTTTTTCTGAAAAAATACGACAAGAAGCTCAATTTTTCAAAAAAGAGTTTTTCTCATATTTTCTTCAGAAAATCTCAAAAAAAATCAATAAATTCGGCTGTGAAAAATCTGCTGATATCGATATATTGAAAAAAGCTTTTACTGAGCTAAATCAGAGAAATGAAGATCTTTCTACGAAATATCAGAAAAAACTCACTTTTTTCCAGAATCTATACTCAAATAGCACTTTTCCTATGAATTCTGGGCAATTGCAAGAGAAAATTCAACCCGAAAATCAAGAAAAATTAGCTCTCTTCTCAAAAAGACTGAAAGAAATGACTGATCTTTTAAATAATACAGAGAAAAACGAACAAATTCTTCGCAGAAATCTTGAAAATAAAGAAAGTGAAACGATTAAATATCAAAGTGAAATCGAAAATCTAAAGAAAAGCCAATATAATATGCGTCTTTTCTTTGAAGAGAAGGTGTATAGATTAGAAAAAGAGCTGAAAATGAGTGAAAATGCTAAATCCAAAGAGAAAATTCTCATAAACAAGACTGAAAATGATGAAAATGAAAGGGATTTGAAAGGAGTTTATCAGAATTTGCAGAAAAAATATAAAGAACAGGGTGCAAGACATAATCTTTTGAAAAAAACAGAAGAATTTAGGGTAGAAGAGACATTTGGAGAAATTAAAGGAAATTCTGGTCAAAAAGGAAATAAATGCAAAAGGAAATTACGTCTTTATGAGATGTAATTTAATAATGCCAGATTTTATTTTTTTTTCTGTTAAAAAACAGTTTTCTGTTCTTGTTTTTATTAGAAAATTAAGTTATTTAGCTGAATATTTTTAATCTAGTTTTTTTGTTTTGTTTTTTTTGAAGGTTTTTTAAAATGATAGAGTTAAAAATTTTTTTTTAATAAATAAATTTCCAAATATTCAAATTAATTCCTTCATTTTTTCAAGTAAATGGTTTGTCTTAAATGCCAGAAAAAACTGGATAAATTGATAACTCCTGATTCTTGGAAAGATGGTTCTCGAAACACTACGGGTGGCAAAGATGGTGGTCGCAAAATAGGTGTAAATATGCTTTTAGAAAAGAAAAATTTCAAGTAAATATAAATAATGCAAGAAAAAGGAACAAATTTAAATGAATTTTTCTTGAAGATATGACCCTTACGGATCAAAATGCAAGGACTGCAAGTCTAAAGTAAATTTTGATACTTTATATTGTCAATCTTGCGCTTATAAAAAAGGTATTTTTCTTCAAATTTAATTGAATAAATAATGAATTTTCCTTTAGGAATTTGTGGGATGTGTGGGATAAAAATCCTTGATATTAAAAATTATCGCCAATCCAACCTTTAATTTTCAAAAGGCTCAACAAAGAAAACAACCTTAAATAAAGACTTGCTTCTTCATTGTAAATGAATTCTTTTATTGATTCCAAAAATTTAAGTATTAATTAGACATTTAATAATCTCATAAATTTCATAAACGAATCAAATTTCAAAAAAAGTCCATTGATAATATAATATCTATACATTTAAAAACCTTTAAAAAATCCAATTAAAGAAAAATGCATTAAAATTCATCAAAAATTGCAATAATATCACCTTAAAAAATTCAATTAAATTTTCATTTTTTTGTATTTCACAAGAAATTGATTTTTAAAACTTTTCAAAAATGAAGAACTTCCTTTTAAAAAACAATAAAATCCATCCAATTCCTGTTCCTTTAGACCCCTCCTCCAAAGACGAACCAGAAAGTCCTTTGCTTCATAGTGCTATGCTTCCTTTAGACTCAAACACCCCGAAACTTTCTAAAAAGTTTTCGCTTCAAAGCCAATCTTTTTCTCCTCGTCCCATTCTTAAAAGAAAAAGCGGAAATACCCTGGCACCAAAAAATTCCATTGACAGAAAAACTAGTTTTGTTCTTGATTCATCACCAGAAAATAA
>JFJP01038767.1_pt1 | contig 15847 bp, 7 predicted proteins | sample 431651 | NCBI WGS metagenome assembly JFJP01 (sample SAMN02602958, study PRJNA72255) | Microbial mat metagenome, whole genome shotgun sequencing project. | biome: fresh water; feature: sink hole; material: water; isolation source: purple microbial (photo- and chemosynthetic) mats found in... | reverse complement strand
CTTGCCAACGAAACGCTCCAGTAAGTACTAATATGGCTGAGTACGGAGAGGATGTGAACAAGGTTCTTTTAGAGTTTTACCAAAAACAAGCCGCAGGAGTAACCTCTGCGCCAGATCCCGTATCCTATTACATGTCCATGGAAATGCTGCCTAGACTCAGAGGAGAAGCTGAGAACATAGCTACTTACGGAGGATCCTACTTAACCCCTATGGGCTTGATTACTAGTAAAAATGCGGACTCCTTCCTACGTTGGCAAGCGGGGGGATACCAAGGTGACTGGAACGAAGGTATATTGATTCCTGGGATGGACACCACCGAACAAATCATTGAAGCATTTAGTACTCCTATGGAAGTTATACTCCCTGCTAATTCAGACAGTAAACAAACTTTCTCTAATGATGCTATACGACACTTCACAGAACTCCTTAGGAAGAGTCCAAATTCAGTAGAGCCCGAAGTACCTTATCCAGGACTCTCTTTAGATGAGACTAAACAAGCCTACAGGGAAGGACAGAAACGCTATGCTGAGTCGATCAGACCTGTTCAATCTGTAGCACAACATGACGCTGACCAAGCCGCTCAAATAGCTCAAGCTACTAGAATCTCGCAAGCACAAGCAGAAAAGCAAGTCGCAGAACAACGAAGAATAGGTGAAGCAGCTACACAAGCATTCGCAGATACTCCTTCTATGTACGACCAATGGATTGCCACTCAAGCAGCTGCTAAAACAAGGGAATCCGATGAGAAAATTGCTCAGGAGAATGCGGAGAGACTCAAGAAAGCGGAAGAGGCTAGGATAGCGGCTACTGCTCAAAAGAAAGCTGCGGATGAAGCGGCTGCTCGTAAGCAACGAGAAGAGGAACTAGCGAAACAACAAACTGCAAACAAGACAACTGAATCGACAAGCTTTAGCGGTATGCCTTCTAGCAACAGTATGTTCGGTGGAATGAGGATGAACAATAGGTGAGGTTATGAATTATACTGAATTAGTGTGTAAAGCTATATACCTAGAGGATTTCCACCTGTTGTTTAAGACGGGTGGAGACTTGTTCTATATTGACTTCGTGCGGGCACGCTCGCATGAAGCTGCGAGGGAGGTATTCGAAGCTATACGCCAACTATCCGAGGGGTATCTCCGAATAGGTGGAAGGTTCACGAATACCGAATTTAAAACAAAATTAGAAGCAAGAGGAGTTAGGTTCACCGAAGATGGAGACTACTCTGAATGTTTAAGGAGTGACGTATGGGCATAAGCCTAAAGGACTACGAAAAGTATTACACGAAGCCCGCTAACCAGGAGGTTAAAAAGGACCCAGTAGAGCCGACTAAACCAGCTGCACCAGCTACCCAAGCCCCTGCACCAGCGGCTCCAGCTCCTGCCCCAGCTGCTCCAGCTCCTGTAAAGAGTACTATAAAACCCTCTACTTGGGATTCACAATGGAATGCCATGACTGCTAGGACGGCTAATTTAAATCACACAGGGTCTGCTACACCCGAGAAGACAGCCACTACACCTATCACCACGCCAGAAACTACTGCAAGTGATTCGTACAGTAAAGCCACACAAACTATGGCTACTCAAAACGTAGGTAGGGGTAGTGAGCAAGGCTCTTTAGCTAAAGCTTATATTTCTACAGTGGGTAACGGGGACTTTAAAGCGGGTATTAAAGCGTTATTAGAAGATCCTAATAGTGGGTTGCAGACTCGCCAACGAGCTATCTTTCGTGAGTACTTGGATTCTACAGACGGTACTAAAGGTCAGTTCAGTAAGTGGATGGATGAAATAGCCAACGGTAGACCTATGAGCTACAACGGGAAACAAGTCCAAGTTTCTGCAGACGACAAGGCTAACATTATAAGAGCCATGTACAATAAAGACACAGCAGCTATCGAAGGAATCCTCAATAACGCCATGAAGCGTATCGATGTGGACTTAGATAGCGTCTTAGAACTGTCCAAGAAGTCCGAGAACTTGGGAACTGCTCTACAAGTGTTTCGTAAATCCGTAACGGATTCTGTGAGAAATTTCACTTACTCCAAAACAGAAGATGCCGTTAAGCAGTCTATTGGAGTAGACGATGCGGAGTGGTTTGCTATGGACGTTACACAAAAGGCTAAAGCCATGACTGACTTCGCAAGAGAGAATGGATACTCTGCATTTGAAATGTTGCTGTCGGGTTCCGCAGAACAAATGAGTATTAAACTCAAGGATAAGATAGTTGAGAAGGAAGCACTCCTCACTCAACAGGATACCTACATTGACGGGGTTATTACGAAGATAGCAGACACTCAAAAAGATATTCAAACTAAGTTCGAATCAGCTGTCAAGGAATCAAATGACAATATCCTTACTGCTTTCACTATAGACACATCGAGGGAGAAAGAGTTCGCACAAATCATTGGGTCCTCTCCTACCGTGTCCCAAGCTGTGGTTTCTGGAACCTTACCAGCTGACACGATGAATAATGGGATATTTGTAGCTTCCAGAGTAAACATGTTAGCACAACAGCTCCAACAACTCAACCAATATCCCCAAACACAAGGGTTCGCTTCACAAGTCGCTAAAGATATTCGTGACAACGTTATTAAGTGGGATGCTCTAAGTACCGACCCGCAGACACTACAAGTGACTGCAACCCAGATACTTAAGGACCCAGAACTTGGAAGGAGGATACTCGCTGTGTGGGATAAATGGTCGGCTACAGCTAAGAACGCAGTCGCAGCAGGAGACTACACGGGAATCGGTAGCTTTGGAGAGAACATAAAGACCGCAGAATCCACAAAGAACCAACTCCTTCAAACAGCTGAGAATGAGCTGACGGAAGCAAAGAACCGTAAGGCGGAACTCGCAAACCAACGAAGACTCGTAGACAAGATGAAGGTGGACTACGAGCAAGGCGTATATTCACCAAAACAAATACTCGACCTCGCCCTAGAAGAAGCAAGAGAAATAGAATACAAAGCACTTGGAACCGTTCAAGCGGCTGTCAAGTCCTACAACTTGGGTGGGTACGAAGGAAGACAAACTTTCGAGGAGTCCATGGACGCTTCGAGACTCATCGAACGTAAAACAGCTAAGGCTTCGACACCACAACAAGACCTAGGCATATTGGACTCAGCTATAAATCAAACTAACTTCGATATCAAACAGGGAATGAGACCAGAGTTCGTGAGTGACATCAAGCCTGGAGCTGCGAAGACACCTCAAGGAGCAACCACCCCACCTCCGTTACCTGATTTCGTACAACTCCCTAATGGAGACGGACTAATCATAGATAAATCAGATACTGAACCAACTATAGGGGTAGGGTCTGCCTACGCTCCAAGTCGCCAAGACGTAGGAGGTATGATGGTGGATGGTTATTCGTATCGTGGTGCGGATGGTCAAGCGCACTTTAGGGTGGACGAGAGTAAACTAGGAAACTTGGTGAATCAAGTATTTAATAGCTATAACAACGCAGGTAAGTTAGCCACAGCTGGGTATAATGCTGTAGGTGTAGGGCTCGCCAAATGGGTTGCGGAAACTATAGGAGCTTACGCTCCACCTACCGAACAACAAATACAGGTACTCAACCAGTACGGGGTGGCTAAAACAGATGACCTATCTGCTAAGGACGCTCACTTACTTATAAGTAACCGAGCTAAAGACCTTCTTGACAGGGCCAAGCTATCTGGCGTGGATCCTAACATTATCAATAACGCAGGTAACATGAGTCCTAAAGAATTAGCTTCGGCTGTCCAAAATACAGAAGCCGCCACTATTAACAAGAACATAGACACATTGAAACAACTCACAGCTCAAGGACAAATCACACCAGAACAAGCCTCTCAACTAAACAACACCCAAGTTCTAACCAATCCAAATACATTCAAGGAACAAGTTCAAAGAGCTATTCAAGCCAAGAAGACTCAAGAAACAATAAAAGAACAAGAAGCTACCACAAAAGCGTGGGAAGGTAAAGGGGATATGACTCAGCAAGAACAAGACGATATAGAGAGGGGCAGGAGTAAACAACGCCCTGCGAGCTACACCCCTACTAAAGTGAATGAGGACGGAAGTGTCACAGGAGGAATGTACGCATGAGTTACGCAAGCCAATTACGCAGGGGTAATTCTCCTGTACAAAACAGTGACTACGATAAGATGCTAGGAGACCTAGAAACGGTCTCGGGTACAGCTACTAAAAAATACGGTGCCTTAGGTGAACCCCAACGCACTACCGACTACGCCTCAAGAGAATCTGGTCGTAGAGGCACGCTTGGTACTGACACACAAAGACGTGTGCAGAACCAAGCTGCCACGGGGCAGATAGCACAACAGGCAGACGCTCGCCGTACCCAAATACAAATGGGTGTGGACTCAGCTATTAAAGCTAGGGAGGACGCACCTAAACAATACCTAGAACAACAACGTCAATCTAGGCTTAGTTCGGATATGGACCAAAAGATGGAGCAACAACGCTTCGAGGATAACTGGCGTAACACTCAACTAAGGCGTGAGCAATCCGAACTCACTAAAATGGATAAGATGGGGGCAGCTCTCGAAGACAAGAACTTAGCTTGGGAGATGACACAGGACGCAGTAAAGAATAAGTTCAGTATCCAAGACATAGAGAACAATTATAAGATACTCATTAACGCTATCGAACTGGACCTTAAAGAAAATATGCAGAACCAAAAACTGGACTACGAGAAATGGGTACGCACCTTTGAAGCCGCTTCACAGAATGCGGCTACCACTACCCAAGGACTCTTTGGTATCATTACAGAAGTAGCTGGATATTTCAGCGAGGACTTGGTACAATGGGGTAAAGGGCTATTAGGGGGAGGTAAAAGTACTGACTCTACAAGTACTTTCGGCTCTCCAGGAACTACTGGTGGGTTTGGAGACTACAACACAGGCTATGTTCCTACGGGTAGCTACTCTGGAGACTTTACCACTCCCGCTACTTCGGGATACCAATGGATGCCAAAAAGTACTAACTGGAACCTAGGAGGTTGAGATGTTTGAGAATTTACAAGGCTTAATGAGATTGCGAAGGAAACCAGAGTATATGTACCAAGCTCCAAGCTCTGTGCCCGTTGACCAACCTATAAAGCAGTCTCCTTTCGATGTGCTTGCACAGAGTCCCGAAGATGCTGCAGCTGGTATGCCACCACCTCCACCACAAGGTGGAGGTGCCATAGACCCAGGTGCCATGGAACAGATGAGCAACACGCTTAAAACAAATATGAGCTTAGAGAACCCCTCTCCATTGGACCCTAACGCATTGGACTTAGGAGCCCAAAAGATGAGGCTAAAAAAGAAAGGGCAACTCCTCGGAGACCCTAACGGAGGTGCGGTATGATAAGCCCTACAGTAACCAAACCAGCTGACGTGAATAAAAACATCCGTGACACGACCCGTGAAGCGGACACGGCACTTGGTGATTTAAAAAACATAGAGGCTTCACAGGACGCAGCGCAACGCTACCAAAAAGCTGATGTTCTTTCGGAAGTAGGAAGTGCGGCTGGCTCACTCGCACAAAAAGGCGGGTATGAAGGACGTAAAGGGTTATCCCGAATGTTCCGAGAAGTAGCCCCTAAGGCAGGGGAACTACTGGTTAAACAAGCCAGCGAACAGGATAAACTAAACTTCCAAGGAGCCCAACAAGAAGAGGGTCGCCTACTATTAAAACAGAAAGCGGCTCTCGACAAGTACAACCAAGAGACCAAGGAAAAAGAAAAAGACTTAGCACTTATTACGATGCGTCAAGCTTTTGACGCAGGGTATGACACCAAGCAGATGATTTACAGCAATAACGCAGCTCTAGCAGATTTGGCATTCCAACAATTACAAGAGGACTATAACAATGGTAGAGTCTCTAATAAAGAGATCCAAAGTATTATGAACTCTTCAAAAGCAGAGATGGCTCGCTACCAACAAACAGCCGAGAGAGCTATGACAGAGATACAAGGTCTCTTCAACAAGGGCTTGACTGATTTGAATGCTAATGAAGCTAAGAGGTTAATGCGAGAGTACTTAGAAGCACAGAAGCAAATCCAATTGGAAGCGGCTAAAGCAGCCAATGCAGCAATGGTAACAAGGGGAACAACGGACTTCCTAGGGGAAGTGGCTTCTTGGTTCGTTCCTGAAAAGGCTTCTGGACTGGTGCAGTCTGGCGTTACTGCTGGTGCTAATTTTATAAAAAACTTGTTTTAAGGAGTTAACATGACTAACCAAGAACGTATAAAGGAGATATACGCTAAGTATCCTCCTAACTCACTACTAAGAGACCTTAGCCCTGCTGATCAAGAAGAGGTGACTAAACTAAAGAGTGGTCAAGGACAGGACATCATCAATAGACTTATGCAAGGAAGAGAGACACCTGCAGCTGGTAAGATTCCTGATAAAGTTCCAAGGTATGGCGAGGTCCCTAAAGTGCCTGGGTTCGATATGGGAAGTTCCTCTTCTCAAAATTCTTCACCCAACCCCTTGACAGGGCAATCTAGTTCTGCTAACCTAAAGAAAGGAACCAGCACCTCCTCGTCAAACACCCTTCCTAAGAGCACCAGTTCGGCTAGTGCGTCCTCTGTATCTTCCAAACAAACCTCTAAAAACCAATCACTTTCGAGTAAGGCAGCTGGCTCCTCTTCGTCTACTCCAAAAGTAACTGATGTTCTCCCCCCTAAAGATGAAACACTATCCAATATACCTGCTGCAGCTTCTACAGATATTCCAAGGTACGATGCTAACGGGGATTTCACTAAAGAATTTAGAGACCAGCTCCTGTGGGAAATGAAAGCAGAAGGCGTTGAACTGGAAGACAGGGGGGAGTGGCTAGAAAATAACTCCCCAAACTTTGCTACAGAACGTAAAGAAGCTATTGGCGGGGTTCCTAGAGAGCTTAAAAGAGACCAACAAAATATGGAAGAAGCAGAGAGAACCACACCTAATGCTCAACCTGCAGAAGATACTCGCAAGCCATATTCACTCGAAGGAAGAGACTTCAAGAAGGAGTTTCACGACCAGTTGGTACAGAATAAGTTCAATGCCAAGTACGACCCAATTCAAATGTTCGATTACGCTTTTGATGAGAATGCGAAGATTCTAAAGAACTCTAAAATAGCTAAACTCCCTGCACCAAACCCAGATGGAACAGATCCACATATTGATAAATTACTAAACCACTTAGGGAATACTCTACTCAATGCAGCTCAGCCAAGAATGTCTGAGGACATAGCAGATCCAAGAATGTCTGAGGACCTAACAGAAACACTTATGGTAAATGGCATCCTGTCCTCAACTGTGATACACCAATTAGAAGATTCTCGGGGACCTCTACCCGAAGGAATAAAGCAGCGTATAAAAACTGCAGCTAAGGTGGATTTACCCAATCCCAACTTCGATAAGGGTATGAGTCTTTTAGGAACCACTATCAAAGAATACTACAACCAAAAGCAACCAAAAGTTCTCTCTGGAAGTAGTGCGGGAGGTGAAGTAGCTACTGTGGCTCCCTCTGAAACTATCACAGAGACCACTTTTGAACCAGCTCCGCAAGACCAGATGGAGTTTGTGCCAGACCAGAGACCAGACTTTAACTTCACTCCTGACCAAGGAACTTACTTAGACCCCTTGAGGAAGTCTGTAGGAGATTTCTTTGCAGCTTCTAACTCGGATCCTTACGCCTCCAATCCCGTGTTGAATCGTGGGATTCGTGAGGACCTCCTCTCGGGTAAAGAGGATTCTAAAAACCAATATGTAACTGCACTTAAGGAGCTACTTGAGAAGTCTGAGGGTAAAGCCCTCACCAAGAATCTAGTAAGAGCCATAGGTGAACTTACAGCTGGTTTGGTTGGGCTAAATACTGGACTTAATGTTGGGGGTAACTATAAAGCAGGACCACTAAGCACTCCCGATGAATATTTCAACCAGATTAAACCAGCACTAGACGCAGCACATGAACAGGAAATGGGAAAGTTCGATGACTTGACAGCACATTGGCAGAAAGCTGGTGACTATTACGCCCAAGGTCCTAAGCTGTACGCAGACCTAGCCCAAGCAGAATATATTTTAAGCCAAGCTAACCTCAGTCGCTTGAAAGCAGAGGCTGACTTGTATAAAGATATGTACGGTAAAGATGGTACTTTCAATGCGGAAACTGCTAAGAAAGCTGGAGAATTGAAGAATGCGTTAGTGCACTACGAGGCGGAGGAAACAGCAGCTCGTGAGCAGGTGAAGACCGTTCAATCAGAAATACGAGAAGCTCTTAAACCTCTTCAAGAAATATCTAAAGACCCAGTTGCTAAAGCTAATGTGGATGCTGTGAGGAAGGTGTACGAAAGTAAAGCCTTAGGGGGTATACAAGACCCTATCGAACAATGGAAAGCGGTGTCTGAAATACTTCGTGTAGGAGGCTATACAGGAAACTTCGAGAAACTAAACCAGCTACAAGCTAGTGGTGCTTCAACAATGCAGATACTCAATGCGGTAACATTAGCCAACTCCGATGCTGGGGCTATCTTTGCACCCTTGTTTTCTGGGACGATTGACGCAGATCAATCCGAAAAGCTCACAGAGTATATGAATGCAGTAGACGCAGTAAACTCACAACCACTCTATGATAAGCAAGGTTATGTGGTTCTTGCTAAAGACCTAGCGAGTGCAAAGGAAAGATATGCTAATGCTATAAACCAAAGAGCAGCAGCCATGCAACAATACTCAACCGAGATGCAAGGAGCCCCTAAAGGACGATGGACCACTAGAACTTTCACTCGTGCCCAGCCACAAATTCGTTCAACCAAGACGGTTTCCCTCCGAGCTCCCGAAGTAATAGCGGGAGAGGCTAATGATATTGCGTTTGTGAATCCTCCTGGAGGTGGTCGAAGAGATATGAGTAGAACTAGCGTTCCTGGAACCATTAACAAACAAGTACTTCCACTACATGGAGTATCCACTAAAAACTTAGACAGAGGAGTGTTAACTGCTAGCGGGGAATACTACGCTCCTACACACCTCGTACAAGACCCTCCATTTTTTGACAAGATGAAACAAATGGGAGATAAATATAAAGTAGATCCTTACGGGATGCTATACTTCATGCACTTAGAGACAGGTGGTTCATTCAACCCAGCTGTAGTAAATCCTAATGGAGGAGCAACAGGTATGATTCAGTTCATGCCTAAGACGGCAAGTGGGATGCTAAAAAACCTACACGACGGTAACGGGAACCCCATAGATGTTGCACAATTCGCAGCAGATGTTCCTAACTTGTCTCCACTACAAGCCAACCGCTTAGGGGCTCAGAGATACATGGCATCTTTATCTCGTAACGAGCAGATGGAATTTGTGGAAGATTACCTAGACCAATCACTCAAAGAAGCACGATGGACAGGTAAGCAACTCACTCCAGGACATTTGTATGCCTTGGTACTGATGGGTTCTGGTGGTGTTCGTACGGGTTGGAGAAAAAAGGATCTTTACGAGAGTAACAACCCAGGCATTTTTGCTAAAGCTTCTCGGGATGGTAAGACCATGAGTGCCGAAGACCTAGCCCTATACATAAACAGCACTCCTCTCAAAACTGTAAAACCTAAGCAGGGTGCTCAAATAGCCAATCCCGTAGACGTTAATGAGATTATGGCAGCTGCAGATAGTTTCGCTGAGGAAGACGCATCTGAAGAGGAGGCGGCATATGCCCAATAACTTTCAGGACAACTTAACAGAAATAGACAAGTTGTTTGGAATTAAGACTCCCACTACCGAAACACCTCAAACATTTGAGCAACCCCCTAAAGAACCTAAGGTTTCTAGGTTCGACACCAAGACTCGGGATATGTTGCTCGATGAGGCTTTTGCAGGTATGGAATCTCTAGCAGCTCAGCGGGGTAAAAATAAAGACGCTTCTGACGAACCCGTTGTGCGTGAAGGCTACCTCGAATCAACTATTATGCCGTGGGCTTTAGATGCCTACTCTAAGTTCTTTGGAGGTGCTTCTGCTAAAGAACAGGGGTATAAGAGATACGAAGAACGAAGCCCATTAGACTTAATCTATGAGAAGGACTTGGACCCTATTAAACTTCGTCAAACCAAACTATCTGACAGAGGGATGAGAGATTTACTTACAGCTCACTTCAAAGATACTCTACAACTCCCTGCAGAAGAAATAGCACAAGTGATAAAGAACACTGGATTTGATATCGATAACGAAGATAGTGCTCCTGAGAGGGTATTCCACACACTCCAACGTGCTGCAGATGCTGTACTCACCTCATATGTAGTCACGGGTGCGATGCGTAGACTCAACGAAAAAGAGCTGCAGATGCCTAGCACTTTTAAGTACACTCCTGAAACAGAATCCATCATCAAAGCAGCTGTCGAACAAGCTAAGAAAACGGGAGCACCCGTGGACCTTGGACCACAGCACGGGTTACAGGTTCCCATAATGGTAACTCCCGACATGGATGCGGAGGACGTTAGAGAGATTTCGTGGAACGCCGCTGTAATTTACGCTCGTAACGTAACCTCTCAACAAATGCAACATGGTAAAATGGAGGACGTAGCTACTGTGGCTTCGTTCTTTATACCTGGGGCTAACGTAGCTTCCGCTCTAAAACTTGCTGGGGGTGTGGCTAAAACTACTGTGGTTGGAGCTAAAACCGCTGCCAACGCAGCTCGTATAGGTAACAACCTGTTAGCGAGAGTGCCCGCTAGACTCCAAGGAGTTGTAACTACAGCCTTGAAAACAGTTGACAATGCTGCGAGTATCGGAGCAATGAGTGCGTTCTCAAACCCAGGGCAAGAGAAACAAGCGGGTGTGGCAGGTGCCGTGGTTGCTGGTGCTTTTGGAGGGCTGCTGGGTGGAATTTCCGTGCTACCTTCCATACTCCGTCCTGTAAACGTAGCTACTCGCATCACAGGAGATGTAGCCCAGAACCAAGCTAGAGCGGCTACTAACGCAGTTAACCAACGCATACAATCCCTCGCAGGAGATGCGGACCTTAAAGGTATGGACTTTAGGGCATTCGACCATACCATTAGAAAAGCCATAGACGACCCTTATGTAAATAAACAAGTTCAAGAACTCCACGAACTTATCAATCCAGAAACCACCATCCATGGATCAAGACACCGTGAGGTGTTAGAACAGGCTACCAACTCTTTACAAGAACGTAGGAAGTACTTGGAAGGTCAATCCAACATACGGAGACTAGACGCATCCGAACAAAGAGAACTTACTGACTTGATAGACTCATTTAATGCTATGCAAAAAGGACGTAACCAATTGTTTGCGTCAACGGAACTTCCTACAGGGGAGTTCTTGCAACACATTAAAACCCACGCAAGGTGGCTACACAATCCCGTTCAACGTTACTTAGAGCAAGTTGAACACTCTGAGAATAGTTACCTTACACGCTTCATGGTACAAGTGCTCACTAACCCTTTCAGGGATAGTGGAGCCCGAACCCAACGATACCTGGGAACAGATGTGGGAAGGTGGTCACAATATGCAACCCATACCTTGGGTCTGCAATCCACGGATCCATTGTACAAGTCCTTAGAGAAGCTAGCTGACTCTCCTGAGTTCGCACAATTACGTCAAGCAGGGGAACAATACGCCAATGACTTAGCTGACATGCGTGCTTATTCTAATGCGGTGGTAAAAGAACTGCAAGACCAAGGAGCAACTCCAAGTGAAATAAGGGCATTCGAAATATCCGCAATGGAAGGGAAACCACTTATCCAACAAGGCAGAACCGTTACAACCAGTCACTTGGATGTTATCCGTGATGCGGCTAACGCAATCAAAGGAACAGGGAAGAACCAACAAGGAAGCGAGGCTACTGCTCGGCAAAGGTTATCCGCAGTAGAAGCTTCGGTTGGTAAAGAAAGAGAAGTAAATAAGTTAGGACTCACAGCTTACCTGTCTGTACCCCAACAAGAGTTACACGCCGCTGTAGGTGTAGCCCAATCAATAGCGAGGTTCCAACAAAACTACGGACCACAACTACAGTTGTTGAGAGACCTTCCAGACATGCTGGCTGTTGGAGACTACAGCTGGTATAGACCAAGACAAGTAGCCAGACTATTCACTCTCGCATCTGAGTTGGAGACCCTCATTGGAGCTTCTGGCGGACCTAATATGAACCTTGGCTTACAGTTCGTAAGGGAGAATGCCAACCTTATAGCCACCCACGCAAAAGCTATGTATGTGTACGGGGTGCGTTGGGAGACAGATTTCTTACAGACTGCGAGTGTAGGAAACCTACAAAACAGAGCTGTACGGCTACGAGCACTATCCGCAGATGCTACAACGGTGTTACAAAAATCCAGAGCAGATCAAGAACTGGCTGCCATCCGACCTCGACTGGTTCAAGAAATACAGACCAACCTAGGAATAGATGCGACTTCCGCAGATTTCGTAGTAACTTGGAAGTATGGCAGTTCAGATGACTTGATACAACAAGTTGCCCAAGGAGGAGACCTCGAACACCTCGTAACACTCCAGCTCGACAACTTAGACCGCACCTACAGTATGTTAGGGAACATGACCCTAGACAGAATCGTGAACAACCTCAACCAAAATGGATTGGTGGCGAACAAACCATTCCTACAAGGATGGTTCTTGAGAGTATCTGACCCAGATGCACTTATGCAGGTGTTCGCTATGGAAACACCAGCTTACCAACGTACTTTACTAGCTTCGGGTGCACTCTCCAAACAAGGTCGTGAGGCTTCTATGGGAACAGCTTCTTGGATAGCTCAAACCCAAACTCTTGAGAACGTCATGGAAGTGTCTACCATGCAATCCATGGCGGCTATGTTGGGAAGATACCAATTAGATGCTCGTATGGCTATGAACTCCGTTGGTAGTTTCTTCAACCATAATGAAGTAAGGGCACTACATAGACACGCAGAATCACTCATCACCCAGAACCCACATATTGATGCTACGAGTAAACTATGGGATGGTGTTGAGGGATTCCGTACTTTGTTGGTAGGTGCGGAGGCACTTAAACAAGGGGGTTTCGATAGTGTCTCGGCATTGAACGCAGTATCGCTCACACCAACTGGGAGACTCGTAGAGGGCATACTCACTCCCCAACTATGGGGAGATGTCGCAGCAAGTGCTCAGAAAATTACAGATGACCTCATGGCTAACCCAGCAGAACTTTCATCCTTACTTAGACACATGAGAAGAGAGAAGAGTGACTTCGGGTTGATGTATTCCTCACTAAAGAAGAGACTCGGAAAGAACATTGATGCTACCTCCATAAGTAGGCTAGATCAAGTGGTTCTTCGTAGGGAAGTTGATAACTTCTCTAAAGAATTTGTGGACTGGGCTCACAGATACTTTTCCCAAACTCCCGCAACAGTAGAAGAAATATTGGCGGGGTTAGAGTCTTATAAATACCTTCGTGCTGTGGATGTTCTTACTTCGGCTACGGTGAGTAATGACTTATCTAGGCAAAAAGCTAGATACGGAGGACTCACTTTGAACCCCCACCCCCATAGGACCCTCCGTGTGTTTGGAGCTACCCTAGAAGAAGTGAACATGTCTAAGGCACTTACACTCACGGTTAGTGATGTGTCTGGTATCGGCAGGTACTTCGGGAGTACCGAGTCTAGCCAAATCGCTAAGGCACAAAGTAGGAACTTAAGTTCTACGGACTCGCTCATTAACACCTTTACAAGAAACTCACTTGTGAGAATACAACAAGCCAACATCGCACACATGGAGACTCTCCTTAGAGACAAGACCAGTAGGTTTATGTCCTTAGGTTTCGTAGAACAGGGTAAAGCTATTCAAGAGTTCTTGGATTATAACCTCAACAATCAAACTCTAGACAACCTCCCTAACGAGATCTATAAACTCTTGTTCAGGATGAAGGGTATTGGTAAGACTGCACAAGTAGCACACACCGTGTCTGAATCACTATTCAGTTACGCTGCTATTTTAGGTCGTTCTATAAAACCTCTTAAAGAGGGTATGCAACTCATGTACTTGGCTACTGCGAGTACCAGCTTGTTTAGTAGCACAGCTGGGCTAAAAGCTTATGCAAAGATGTTAGTGGCTCCACCTGTGAACTTCCTTAAGAGCCTTGGAATTATCAGTAAGGGAATATTTAGGATGGGTGATGCTAATACGGTGGGCATGCCAGACCCTTTAGCATCTAAACTTTATGGAGCTAGAAAGGTTTCTGGGAACCCTATTGATGCTCGTATGGTAGAGCTTGGTAACGAATTAACACAGTACTACAGAGATTCGGGTAAATTCGCAGAGGCTAGAAGAGCTGGTACTCGCTCCATGGCTGGTGGTAATACGGTTAACTGGAACAAAACACCTTTCAGGTCTTCTGTGCGTAATACGTTGGACTCTATAACCCGTGCTGGTCAACACATCTATGACGTAACTAAAGAAGCACAAGAAACGCTTTCAGTTCAGACCGCACTAAGTGCTGGGGAATCTATCTTCCGAGCTATCACTCGTGAGTACATCGAAGGATCACCCACCCCTGACCTAGCTAAACGCACCGCTAAAATGTTTGAAGCATCTACTTCGGAATATCGCTTATTTCAAATACTTGATGAGTTGTTTGAAGGTGTTCCTCACACGCAAGAAGGAATATTCGCACGACTACGGGACCCCGCTGGTTCTCAGCTGTACACGGGGCTCATGAGTTTAATGGTTGATACTTTCGTGGGTAGGTACGGAGGAGCTGCGGGTTCCCGTATATCCCGTACCATGGCTAGAATAGTTCCAGCCTTAGGAATGTACTCCGTGCCTAAGTCATTGTTCCTAGATAGGTTCCTCATCAGACCGTTTCTATCTACAGCTGCGAGTTCAGGAAGTTATTCTAGGAGAACTGGAACCATACTCGCTCCAATGTTAATGCCCTATTTTACATATTTGGGTATTTCTAAACTCTTTGAGGTACTCGAAAGGGGTACGGAAGGTTCAGATTCATGGCTCACACCAGATTCGTTTGACGGGGCAATTGTGGACTATTTTGAGGCATTAACGGAACATGACCCCCTGCTCCAAAAGTTCGTGACCAAAGGAACTGGGATTCCATTTACAGGGGCAGAAATTGCACCAAAATGGCTTTCAGGTGGGAAGTTAAATCAGCAAGCGTTTGGGGAATTTTCTAATGAGTTGACGGCTACCTCGGGTTTCGAAAGAGGAGCATCAAACGTGGTGGGGTTGAATCCTTATAGTATGTTACAATCTATAATGGATACTAAAAACATGGCTACGTTATTGAAAGTAAGACATCGATTAAATAGCTACGCAGATATGGAATTTGAAACCAAGGAACAGTACGATTCGTTTGTGAAGGATACTTATTCACAATTGATGGGTGTGTTACCTGAGAGGTCTTCTGCAGCAATACGAAAGAAAGTAGAGGCTGGTCAATCTATTACAAATGAGGAGTTGGATGAAATAGAACAGGAATTATTTGTGGAGTTTATGGAGAAAGCAGAGGGCATCCTTTATAGAACACCTTTAGCTGCAATCGTTTACACTCTCAATCCTACGGTGCTCATGAACACATATAAAGAATTTTATGTAAAGAAAGACTTAGAGGGTTCTGAAAACTGGGATTTGTTTAATAAAGCTATTGGACTTCCTCCAGGTGCGGACCACATGAAATTCGCAGGAAGGATGTTAGGAATCTGGAGAGATTCGGGTGTTATTTCCGAGGATACCATGAAGAAAATCATGGAAGATTACGAAGAAGTCTGGACTCTATCTAGCGACTCATTACCTCCAGGACTCCCTGTGGGTGGACCATCACTCGGTAAATAGTTTTTGGATCTTAAATAGTATATTATTTACACGGAAGCTTATTGCTTCCCTGTCTT
>JFJP01021755.1_pt1 | contig 15847 bp, 5 predicted proteins | sample 431651 | NCBI WGS metagenome assembly JFJP01 (sample SAMN02602958, study PRJNA72255) | Microbial mat metagenome, whole genome shotgun sequencing project. | biome: fresh water; feature: sink hole; material: water; isolation source: purple microbial (photo- and chemosynthetic) mats found in... | reverse complement strand
AGTTTCTTGGCGTAGGAACCGTAAAACTACAATAGGGAAACCCCTCATTTCTCTTTTATACCATTTGCCGTTTTGGACAGGAATGCAGTTAACCAATAAAAAAAGGCCGATCACTCGGCTTTTTTTACACTCTCTCTATTGGATTAGTACTCCCCAAACTCATCGCCAAAGGGGATAAGATCGCGCCCTGCCGTTGCCTTTGGTTTCGGTGTGGTTTTTGTCGGTGATTGTGTCGATCCCTTTTTTGCCGCCGGTGTATGTGCACTTTGCGGGGCCACACTTTTGGGAGCAGGCTTAGCTGAACCGGGTTGAACCGGTATCTGCTTTTTGGCAGTTTCTGGAGCTGCCAGTGCCGCCTGCCGTTGGGTGATTTGTTGTTTGTGGTCCAACGTGGAACTATTTTTCATCGCTAGCTGCGGTGAAACGGTTCTATGGGAAACACTCTGCCGTTGTGGCACTGGAGTAATCAGTTTGTTCATTGGTCGTGAAACTGGTTGCTGAGGTCGGATCGGTGGCACCGGTGATGTGCGCGGAACTTCTTGATCTGCTACACGGGAATCTCCAAAAATACTACTCAGTTCATGGCTGAGAGTTGCCACCCGTTCAGCCAAAGCGGTCACTTCACGGGATAAGTGGCGGCTCTCTTCGGCTTTCTCTTTCGAAACGTCGGAAATCGATTCGAGTTCTGCCGTACTGGCGGTGATCTCTTGGGTTCCCGAAGATTGTTCTACCGCCGCCGCGGAAATCTCTTTTACTAAGTAGCCCACTTGCGAAGAACTGGCAACGATTTTTTCAATGGCACTCTGCATGGTATTGGTCAGTGCAACTCCACTGCGCGCACTCGATTGAGCATTTGAAATGAGATTTGCCGTATTTTTTGCCGCTTGAGCTGATCGTTGTGCAAGATTGCGCACCTCTTCGGCCACCACTGCGAATCCCTTGCCGTATTCACCCGCGCGAGCTGCTTCCACGGCTGCATTCAGCGCGAGTAGATTTGTTTGAAACGCGATTTCGTCGATCTCTTTGACAATTTTTGCGGTGCTGTCCGAGTTGACCTTGATTGCCTCGATCGCCTTGGAGAGTTCTATGATTGAATTTTTCCCGTCGGCAATATTCGAAGCCGTTTCACACATTAATGCATCGGCCTGCAGTGCATTATCTGCGGTGGTTTTGGTCATCGATGAGATCGATTCGAGTTGTGCTGAAATTTTGCCGATGTTGTTCGACTGAACTGCCGTGTTCTCTGCTAATTTTTCACTGAGATGGGTAATATCTGTCGATTCGCGCACAATCGACTGTGACTCTTGGGTGAGTTTCAGTGCGATAACTCCTATCGATTTCGCCATGCTTCTGCGGATGAACAAAACTGAAATAACAATAGAGATTATCATGAGAATGAAAAGGGTGAGCGCTGCTGCTGTAAATGCTTTGGAGAAGAGAATCAACAATACAAAGGGAACGATACTTGAAGTGGTAAATGAAATGGCGAGTTGTGAATTGAACGAAATTTTGGATTGCATAGATTCTCCTGATTGATGCATAGATTGTTACGAGAATCTATTGTACCGTTCGGGAAGCAGTAAGGGCAATAAAAAAATGCCGAATTTCTCCGGCACTTTAACTGTTCGATGTTGTTGAATCCTAGTACACTTGCGCAGGTTTCTTTTTCCACGCTTTTCCACCGCTCGTGGTAAAGCTAAATTTGAAAAAATTCTCCTTGTAATCGGGAAGGATTTCACTGCGCCGCGCTCCGCCTTCGAATGCGATATCTACGAGTCCTGATGTTCCTAGTGGAAGACCAAGTCCTGCATTAAGAGCAAATTCGAAATCTCCTTCAACAGGGAGTTGCGAGAAACGAACACCGCCACTGTAGCGCATTTTTTCGAAATAGCGAGGAGAAAGTAGTTCCGGTGCGGGAATAAACTGAGCACCAACTGAAGCGGAAAGCGCATTTTGGTAGGTTGTATAGAAAACCGATTTCGGTGCATCTGTCCACGCTTGTTCCCACATCTCCATGGAAGCATCTGCCGCTACGACAAGTTTTTCTGAAGCTTTATAAGACACACCCACGCCACCACTCGGCGGAAGTTGCAGTGTATAGGTCTCTGTTGCTGGAGCATTTGCGTGAATTGATTTTGAAATAAACGAATTCGAGACCTTTGACTTGCTGCTGTCAATGTCGAGGACGGTGGTTTTCAATGTAACATCGCCAGAGAAATTATAGGTCGCATTGACGCCATAGCTTACTTTGCCGATAGTCCCAGAAATCCCCCCGCGAATCGCATTTCCCGCCTGCTTGATATCGAGCGAATCGCTCGTTCCGCCAAAGTTGTTGATCTTCGTAACGCGGCTATCTTCAACTGAATAATAAAATCTGCGATAGGAAATACCTGGACGAACCATTTTCAATGCTGAATGTCCCCAACCTGCTTCCCAGATGGTAATCCCACTTTTGCGATTAAAACCGGTCCATCCGGTGATTGAATCGTTCGTAATGGGATTGCGAGCTAAAATGCCTTCTGCACTTTTATAGTAGTAGTCATTTCCGCGCTCTTTTGAAAATCCGACTCCCACGGTTCCTACTGGTCCGAGAGGAAAAGCAAATCCAACCAAGTCGGGAACAACTCGCAGAAAATCATTTTGCAAATCGTTCTGTTTGATCCGATTGTAATCGATTGAAAGTTTCAGAGTATACACGGACTGATTGATATTCCCCAAGTTCCCCGGGGTGTGAGCCATGAGAAGGTAAGGATCTTCCATGCCGATTCCTGCTCCGCCCAAACGAGACGCGAGTCCTGTTTTGGTCGATGAAAGACCGCCGGGATATTTCAACCCAAAAAGAGATTGTGCGGATACCAATGCCACAGAGGTAAGGAGTGCTATTCCAGTTGCTTTATTCACGTTTTACTCCTAATTCTGTTTGTTTTGAACTATGTAGGTAAACTGGTACTCATTTGTTGCATCGATAGCGACGCGTCCCATTTCACCACCGTCGATCCACAGATAGAGATAGGTGTCCGGTGTTGGCGTTGATTCGCCATATCGCTGATCAACAAGGAAATCGGTAATATCCAATTTGATATATGCCGAATCTTGATGATAGGTGACACTTTTGCTCTTTTTCGCGGGAGTCGCAAGCAATTCGCCGTTCAGTTGTTTTGCTCCATGAAGCATATAGCGGATAGTGATGGTCGAATCGCGATAGGCAGGAATTACTGCTTTCGACACAGGAATCTGAACCGTGCTAAAGAGAATGCTCTGATATTTTGCAACATTCATCATCTGCCAGAACGATGCTGTGTTCATTTTCAAGCGAACAAATTGCTCCAGTCCACCGGACATGGTTGGTTCGGTTCCGGTCAATCCTGTCGATTTGTTAAACACCGTCATAGTTGAACGTTTGGGCGAGATAGTTAACGTATCTTTCGCTGTTCCTTTGTGACCGATAATGCGAAGTGTGGCACCTGCCATGTGGAACAGGGGGTCGGTTCCCGCGGTGATGTTTTTGAGAATAATGTTCAACGTGTCGAGTGCCGCCGGGTCGAAAGTGTCCTTGCCGGTATAAGCGCGACTGAATACAATGTTTTCAACCTTTTTTACTCCGCTCTGATAAACAGTGTTGCTCGTATAGACGCGAACGGTGTCAGTAATTGTATAGAATGAATCTACTGATGTGCCATATTCTTTAACAGTATCCCTCAGCGTTACCGTTGGTTTCGGATACTTGATTGTGTCCTCGTACGAAACTGAAACGATCTCTGCGCCGTTTCTTGATACATCTGTTTTTGAACTGTGGAACACTGTGTCGTTCACTGTTACGCCGCTGACGGTACGAGTGCGGAAGAATTTCTGAGTTGAGACATCTCCCACAAGAACGGGAACGGTCGAATCGGCAGATTCGCTAAATCCCGTGAACAGAGTGTGGTGGCGAACAGAACTTTCTTGAAATTTCAACGTGTCCGTCTTAGCCAGAAGAATTGGCTTTACACTTGTTGAATCAACCGTTTGTGTTCCATTTTTCCATGTAACTTTAGTCGTTTTAACAGTGTCGACATAACTTGAGACAAGCGAACCATTGATTTTTGTGAGCCACGCGGTATCAGCCCCCGTTCCCTTTTTCTTGTAGAAGTGGAACGGCAGATCTACGGTATGACGCGATACATTTCCCGGAATTAACACATTCTGCATCACATGACGTTTGGTCGTGTCTAATTGAGTTGAATCGGCTACAAACAGTCCCGTGGAGAGTTCCAAGTTGTAATACTCTTCGGAGTGTTTTTTGTGAGAAATGGCAAATGTCAACGCCGTAGTAACCGAGTCTTTTCCACTTTTGAGAAGTGAATCGACGTAGTGAGCAGGCGAATGAGTTTGTATCGTGGTATCGATAGTTCCGCCAGAGAGCGTGTCCAGTGTCAGTTTTGGAACAAAGGTGAGATAGCCAAATGACTCTTCACCCTGAAACTGCCCAACCACGACTTCGCCTTGAATGCCGCCGTTGCGAGCGAGCGAATCTGTGTAGCGGTGAAGTCTGGAGAGCGGATCGGTGATACCGAGTAGCTCTTCGCCAGAGGGAATGTACTTTTCGGTATAAAAGGTACCATCATAGGCGATTGCTGAAGAATCGAGCTCGCCGATGACGTCACTTCCGAGGGGGGATGTGCGATCAAATCGATTACACGATGAGATCGCAAGGAGTGCGGTGATAAACAGTGTTGCTTTACTTGAATGTTTCATTGACTAATGTACCTCTTCCACAGTCGAGATTTAATTCCGTTGAAAATACCTCTCTGTGGAAGTGCTGTCAATCAGCTTCGGACTATTCTGCCGATTGAAGTCCCATGAATACAAAGAGAGTGGCTGTAGCACCCAATCCGAGCAGTGCAAAAAAGAGCTGCTGAATCGGCGTATCATGCTGTATACGTTCAACACTTTCATATCCGGGAAGTTTTAATTTCTTTTCAAATGCTTTGTCTTGGTTAAGTTTAATACTTTCGCCGTTGATTTTGAGACTTACTGCATTGGGGATTGTTCCGCGGAACTTATAGTGGCGTGAAGTAGTAAAGGCTTCGCGCCCCATAATTGAATCGTTCATGTCGATAATTTCATCAGCTCCGGTGTAGAGCACGATCGCTTCGAGAGTATCTTTTGAATTATCTGGATTAATCGTCACTAGGGCAAGTGCATTGCGGTCGTCTTTCAGCATGAACTTATGAGAAAATTCACCTCGTTCGTTCGTGGAAATTGCGGTGGAATCGAGGAATAATTTTACCACCGGATCGGCGATTCCCACAAGGGTGAATGGTCGGTTCGGTGATACGGCAAAGAGTGTATCCTTGAATGGATCCGCCAAAGTTACAGCCTCTTTTTTGGTCACAAGAACAGAATCGACACTGCTCCAGAGAGAACGAAATCCCGGAGCATTTTCTGCCTGAATTTTATAATACCACACGCCGGGAACTGAGGCGAACTGGATGTTCGTATCGGCGGTGACTACCTCTTTCAGATTGGTACTGAACGATGGCGAAGTGCTCAGCATATAGCGAAATGTTTCTCCTGATTTGTTCCAATTGATCGCCGTTGAAGTGCCGGGGATCAGAGCGATTGTGTCGGCGCTGGCAATTTTGGGTGCTGACGGAAGTTTTGTTGTGACAATGGTCGAAGATCCGTTGAGTACGGCAATCCCTTCCATTGAGTTACATGCCTTTTTCCCAAAGGGCGATTGAACTGCTCCTGTGCCTGAAAAAACAGACACGAAAAGTGAACTGCGTTTTTCAAGCTGAATTGCACCATTTCCATTAATAATTATTGAACTTTTCAGCGAAGTAAACTGAGGAGCTACTTCGTCGGAAGATCGACGATTGATCTGTATCGCTCCGTTGAGTACGACTATTTTTTTGTCGGCGATCGTGATCAAAGTGTTTCTGTCGAGGTCGATGGATGTTCCGGTTCCGTAGGAGAGTCGCGCAAAGCCCGATTCGCCCACGAGGATCGAATCACCCTGTTGAAGCTGAGTTGTCGATTTGTTTGAAAAAGTGCACTGTTCGGTTTCCACCACGTTGAGCACCAGAGGTATCTCTTTTTTTTGCATCCGTTTCACCACGATTTCTGCACGGCGATTCAGGCGGCGACCTTCGGTGGTGACTGTGAGAATATGGTAGTTGTGCGCTGCTGTTCCGCGGATAGCGATGCGATCAGCAGAAATGTTTTTTGCCTTTCTGATAAAGGCTGCCACGGTTTCGGCGCGGCGTTGAGCGAGAAGTGTATCGAGAGATTCGTCGCTACTTTGATCAATAAATCCGGTGATTACGATTGATTCATTTGACTTGTTGAGCGTTTCTGCATCAAGCGTAGCGATGAGCGACGTGAGTTTTTTTTCTGCATCTGCCGAAAGCGAAGCACTTCCTTTGTCGAAAAGAATGTTTCCATAGAACGGTGCCGCGGTGAGTGTCATTGCCAGTGAAAAAATGGCTAAGGTTGACTTGATTAGCTGTTTCATGGATTGCTCCCCATAGAAATTGATGTTTGTTCCCCTACCATAGTATCATGAACAGCTTTGGGTGGCAATAAAAAGATTGGGCTGTTTCAAATGAAACAGCCCAATCTCATTTTAATCCATAGTTACAGAATTAGCGCACATTAACACCCACAGTTTTGATAAACTGTTTCGTGATAACTCGACTCTTTTCACCTTCGTCTGTTTCTACTGATGCATCGATTGCCAGAAGGTAACTTCCTGCTCCGACAGGGCGGCCTGTTTTGTTGCGACCATTCCACACTGCGATCCCTGCAAGATTTCCACCCTCTTTTGTTCCGAACACAAAGTCGAACTTATCAGAAACCATATTACCGGTTTGGTCAAGGATCTGAGCTGTTGCAGAGTGTTTACCCGTTGGTGAAAGTGGCCCCGTTGCTTCGACTACAAATGCCACACCTGATTTCTCATCGATTCCATTGTCGCTGAAACGGTAGTGATCTCTCATGCGGGAATCAAGTTCCGCTGCTGTCACACGATCGTCCTCATCTCTTGTCAACACGAGCGGCTGAGGGAAAATAAGAATGCGTAGTTCGATTCCGTAATCCAATGAAACACGGATCGGGGCCCATACGCTCATCTCCTGAGCATTTCCAACTGAGTCGTATACTGCAAGATTCCGTTCGATACGAATTGAATCACCATCTACCACATAATCGATCGACTGATTGGTCACCAAGAAACGGTTCTCTTTTGCATCATTCGTGAGATCCATGGTGAACGGCGAAGTAACGCTTACATCGTAGAATCCAAACGGATGTGAAGCACCGATTGCAGGCACTTGTTTCACCGGTTCAGAGTAGAGCACAGTGAGAATAGTATCAATGCCACCGGTTGAACGGGTTTCAATTTGGTACCAAGCCGAGTTAATCACCGGAGCGATACCATCAAGAATTTTCAATCCGGATATTTTCCCGATTGTTCCACCGTTGATCGAACTGATACTACCCGCGGTCGAAAGAGTGTCTTCAACAGAAACCGCTGTAGAAACTTTTCCAGTAGTTGCGCTGTCTGTTACGTTGAGTACACAACCGTTCGAATCAGAAACGATCGATACAAATTTCAATCCGCGTGGAAGAATCAATCCTGACGCAAGACCAGCAAGCAGTGTCGAATCGGAAATTGATGTTCCCGTAGCAGAAGTCAATTTGATCTGATCGATCTTACCGTCCGCAATGCTGCTGGTATCGCGATAGATCGCCGAAGCAATGTTATTCTCAAAGACGAATGGACGGCGGATGTTGTTAGGATTTACCTGAACATTGATACCGTCGGAAACCGCTCCGAGTACATTTACGAAGATCGAGTCGTTTGGCGCGATAGCCAAAGTCGACGCTGGTAGAGCAAAGGTGTAGCTTGTTCCCGTGGCAGGAGCAGTCGCTCCAACCGGTACGACTAACTCTTTTTTGTTGAGAATGAAACTGAACGGAACTTCGCTGTTCCACTGCATGGTTTCACTCATGGTAACGGTTAGAAGAGCATTGGCTCCCATGACCTGGTAGAATCCTGAAGCGACTACAGGAGCCGCGCTGTCTTTTATCGTAATGCTGTCATTCTGATTTCCAAAACCGCCGTGAACTATTGAAAGCTGCATAGTGCCAGCAGTTTTGTTCAACGTCGATGCAATCACGGGAATCACCACGATATTTTTCGCAGAAGCGGTTTCAAAGGTAGCCGTGCCCAGAACCGGTGCAGTGGCATCTGACCAGGTTGCAGCGAAGGATGTTTTGCTCAGATCAACCGTGTGATTAAACACTGCGCGGATTTGGTCAACTGTCCCGTCGGCGTTGAGGTCAAGATACGATGCAGTTTGAACTACCGGTGCCTTTGGAGCGATCACTACGGTCACAGTCGCTGTATCAAAATGAACGCCATCTGTTGCAACATAGGTGAACATATCGCTGTAGATTTCCGAACCGCTGTGTACATACTCAAATGTTCCGTCACTGGCAAGCGCGATCGAACCGGTTGTGGTCGAATCGAGAAGAGTTGCAGTAAGAACATCTTTGTCGAGATCGGCGTCATTCGAAAGTACCGACGATGCTCCACTGCGAAGAATCACCGCTTTGCCAGACTCGATCACATCGATTGTATCGTTGGCAGAGAGAGGCTTTTCATCATTCACATTTGATATCATAAGCTCTACAGTAATCGGACTTGAACTGTGTATTTCGGTTTCGTAGGTCGAAGAGTCAACCACGATATAGGTGAACGAATCCACCGCGAATTCAGTTCCCGCCGCATTTGGTTCGTAGGTAAACGATCCATCTGCAGAAAGAGTTACTTTCCCATTTTTCGCCTGTGTTCCGAATACTGCTTTCAAACGATTTTCAGAAACAGGAAGATCCGCGTCCACGTCGTTAGCAAGAACACCTGAATCTGCCGAAACGGTGAGTAGTACATTTTCTACTACCGGGTAGGAGTTGCGAACACCCTGGGCAGGAGTGTCGTTGCGGTTGAGAATTTTGATAACCACAGTTCCACTGATTGATGTGTCTGCATCGGAAGCGGTAAAGGTAATCTGATCATAGACACCATTGAGCACCGCCGGTTCTGCGCCGAGATGGGTGTAGATTACCGCATCAGTCGCTGAAGATGCCACTGTTCCCAGAGTTGTATTGCTGGAGAAATTGATCTTCGCAATTTCGCCGTCCGCATCGTTTACAAGAGCGCGAAGGTTAATCGTTGAAGATGATTTCCCTTCATATACAGAAATCGTATCAGCTGTGGCGATCACCGGAGTGTGGTCGTTCACCGGAGTGATCGTCACAAATACTGTGTCTTCTACGCGATTGCCTACGGTTGGATCATAACTGACCGTATCGGTAACAGTCACAACCACTGTATCGCGAAGAACCGCAGTCAGTTCAAGGTTTTTCGTGTGAACATAGGTGACAACACCGTATGCATCAACACTTGCTGAGCCATTGGTACCATTGGTCGCCGAATATTTCAGCGTTGTTTCCACATCGGCATCGCTGCTGTTGTTCAGAGAAACATTGACCTGATTTGTTCCTTTTTCAGATACTGATACAGAATCGTTCTTCGTTGTAATTTTGTTGTCATTCTTTTTGAGAATTTCAACGGTCACAACTTTCGGTGAACTTTTGAACACGCCATCGCTCACGGTATAGGTAAACTGATCCGCAAACACTTCATCGTTGAGGTTGTGTTTGTAACTGATCTTCATTGTGCCCGGAATTACCTTCGCCGTGCCAACTGATCCCTGTGTTACTTCTACGGTAAGAACATCCTGATCGGCATCGGTCACAATAGATGATAGATCGAGCGTATCTGTTTTACCCGCTGCCGAAGTGGTGTCGACGTTTTCGTCTACGGTCATGGTCAGATCAGTCGCGCCGGAAGGCGTGTTGTCGTTCAGACCGGTGATCGTGATCGTTACCTGATTGTTCACGCGGTGTGTCGCCGGTTTGTCATAGGTGACACTATCTGACGTTTCCACCGTGAACACATCAGTTTTGATCTCACCTTTTTTGAGCTGATCGGTTTTTGCCGGATCAACTACATAAAGGATTGATTTCTTATCCGCATCGAACTTGACTGTACCATAGGTAGGAACTGACGAAACGCCGGTAAGAACGATGTTGGTCGGTTCGGAAGGATACTGGTCAATATCAGTATCATTCGCATCGATAACAAGAATTTTTACTGAATCTTTTTCGTTTACCGAACCGGTGTTAGCTGCTATCACCTGTGTTTTTTCATTTCGAGGAGTGATCGTTAGATACACGGTTCCTTCAAAACTGGTCTTGGCCCCGGCATCTGAAACGGTATACGTAAATTTATCCGTAAAGAGTTCCACATCCTTGTGCTGGTAAGCAAACGTCCCATCGGCATTCAGGGTGAATGTACCACTGTGATTTACCGGTGCTGTCACGAGGGTAACCGTTGTAAGCGCGGGACCGGTATTGGCAACGCCGCCAACAGTTGCTTTGAGATCATTTGTTTTAACGTTGCCGTTAAATGTACCATCTTCGATAAGAGTGAAATTGTCATCTACTGCAATTGGTTTGTCTTTTGAACTCTGATCGAGATCAATAACTATCCATGCTTTTACACGATGGCGATTCACTGCATCGTACACCAGAGAGTCGAGCACCTGATATTCAAAACTGTCGCGAAGAGCAATTGCATTGATATCAGGGGTGTAGGTGTACTGGCTTTCAGAAAGCCAATTAACCGTTCCGTGAAGGGGGAGAATGGTAACACCTTTTTTCCCGCCAAGAGAGATCGTTGAATCTATTCCGGCAATATTCATAAGTGAAGGTTCATCGCTGTCGGCAATTGTAGGAAGCGGGATTGTCCTAGCTTTCCCGAATGGTACAGTTACCGTTTTCTTCGCCACAACCGGAATATTATCGTTCAATGTATCAATAACAACACTGTACGTTTCAGTGTCAGTTCCCTGAGCAGTTACCGGTGAACGCGAATCAGTCGCGGAAATCGAGAAACTTCCGGTGAACTGTTCCGTGGTGACCGCCGCATCAGTGTAGGTATAGCGAAGATAGGCCGAACCGATATTCGCCTTGTTCACTTTTAGCGTTGTCACATCGCCGGTGAAACTCGCTCCTCCGTAGCTGTCGTTGTTGGTAATTGTCAGTGTCACTTCATCGCCATCGGCAATATCGCCATCACTTAAAATCGAAGAAATCACCACTGAATCGCGGCTGCTCACCTGTTCTTTTACTGCAAATGATCTCTGTGCGAGAACCGGTGGGTTCTTGCTGAAATCGGGAATGATTTTGATCGTCAATACACCAGTTCCGGTATGCTTTGCTTCTCCATCATAGCCAAATGTCGTATCCTTTGTTGTATAGGTTACGGTAATAATAGAGTCTGCACCGATCGCATTGCCATCGTGAAGGTAGGTAACAACACCTTGGTCGGAGACTGTAGTGCCGGCGCGATGGCGTGCGGGAAGGATTGTAAAGTTCGTAATTGTAAGTCTATTCTCTGGGGTAAGCTGGTCTGCATCGGTATCGTTCGCGAGAACGTTCAAAGCAGTCACTGAACCACCGCGAGTACAGGTGGTAGATTCATTGTTGATCACTGCCGCATTGTCATTCAACTTTGTAATGGCAACAGTGATAGTTGCCGTTGCTTTGTTATTTCCTTTGTCCGTTACGGTGTAATCAACCGTTTCCAGGAATGGGAGTTCTTTGTCAGCAGTTGCGGTATACACGTAGGTCAGATTTGTTCCAAACAACGTGAACGTTCCGTGAAGACCGGTAGTTTTCGAAATCGCATAGGTCAGACCATCTTCCGGTGCATCGCTGTCAGAAGCGAGAAGGATCAGATTCTGTGTCGCTGTTCCTTCTGCTCCGGTTTTTTCTTTAACAGTAAGTGTTTTTGATGTCGCTGTTGGAATAGTGCTGTAGTTAGGCGTCACCAAAATTTTCACTGTCGCACTGTCAACTTTGTCATATGAGAAAGGAGACTTGCTAGTCGCTTTGTAAGAAATACTGTCATCGAGATAGTAGACAAACTGATCTTCGGTAGTTCCTGAAATGACACCGGCGGGATTATAGGTAAATGATCCGTCTCCATTCAGGGAAATAATACCACCTTTTGCAGTTGTCGGACTTCCCTTGAGAGATACGGTCATGACATTGCCGTTATTCGCTTCGGTAGGATGGCGGTCTGCATCGGTATCATTTTTCAGAATACCATCTGCCACTGAAAAACTCACCGCTGAAGTACCGCGCTGAACACTATAGCGTGTTCCGTCAGCTTTCGTTGAATCGTCGCTTGCATCAGCTTTGTTGTCATTGATCGGTTTGATCGCAACCGATACTGCTACCGCTGCTGATGTTCTTGTGCCATCTGTCAACGTAAATGTACCTGCATCGGTGAACGGCGATTCGTTCGATCCGGTGTGAGTATAAATGATGCTTTTTTTGTCTGAAGACATAGAGAAAGTTCCCTGTGTTCCACCTGATACGGAGGCAATCAGAAGAGCGTCGCCATCGGCATCGGTTCCGCTTACTGCGATTGAATTAGCTTCTCCTTCAAAAACCGTCGGAACTGTGGCTGCGTTTGCGACTGGTGTATTGTCATTCTGATTGACAATCGTCATGGTTACGCGAACCACCGAATCGTGATGTGCCGTGGTATACTCATAATCAGCTGTATCGCGAACCGTGTAATAGAACACTTCGCTGAAAGGTACCTCGGTAGCCGCTGGAGTCGTCCCGTCATTATACGTACACTGAGTTCCATTTGTCGCGACAGTGGCACCGCGAACTGAAACATAGCTAAGAGTGGTAGAAACGACCGAGTCTTTGCTTACACCAATGATTTTTTTGAGATTTGTTCCAAGGTCTGCATCAGGAGTGTCATTTGCAAGAACATCAATAGTTGCTGATGCACCTTCATTTACAGTTTGGGCATCCGGTTTCACTTGGAGTTTGTTGTCATTCCAAGGGGAAATACTGAATGAAATTGGGAGCGGCGCCCCTGTCAATGTACCATCGGTTGCAGTTGCTGTTGCTGTGAAACTTTGCTGAGTAGCAGTTTCGTAATCAGCACGGTAGCTTGATGTTGTTACAAGTTTGTTTGTACCTGGCTGTATTTCAAACCAAGCATCGCGAGCAGTGTTACCCGCATCTTTGATTGAAGAAACTTGATACGTGATCGGATTGTTTTGTTCATCCACCGCACTGAATGTCCCCACTGTCTGCACTGGTATACCAACATAATGCTCAATTGTGCGTTGGGCCGTGAATGCTAGATTTTTCGGTGCTGTATTATTGGGGTCATCGCTCACGATTGTCATTGTCCGTACTGTATCACCACCAAGTTTGATTTCAAATTTGGTTTTGTCATAAGACTGCGCATTTGAAAATTTGATACTGAATATCTCACCAGGTTCTTCATACTTCTCATCGTCGTAAATTTTAATAAAAAGTGTTTTTGCAGTTCCTTGTAGTACTAGCTTTTTCTCAATATCGCCTCCTGCAAAAGGTACTGTTCCACTAGTTGCAAACACTAAGCTGTCTTCTATTACTTTTACGGTTTTTCCTGCAATCGTGGAATCTTTGACATTCTTAACAAGAAGATCAAAGTCAATGGTTCCGTCATTAGCCCGGAGAATTGTGCGCCATAGGGTGTCCTGCACTGCATTGAAGGTGTTTGCATACACCACGTCTACAAGATTTGAGGTGCCCCGTTTTGCTGTTCCTTCGATAAATTCATAATCAAAGGAAGCCCACCCCCCTGTAGGAATTTTTTCGGATAGTGTCGCGACAATGGTTGTGTCTGAAGTTCGGTTTGTAAACAAGTTGTCAATGTTTTTTCTTGACGTTAAATCTTCGTAAAGTGTATCGGGTGGGGTAATAGAAATGTTAGATTGAATGAGCGGTTTGAAATCGATACCTATACCGCCATCAAATCCGTTTATGCTTACTTTCTTTTTCGAAAGAGCTTGCCCAACCAGTGATGATTGGTTGTTGAATGAAATATTGCCGTTAGGAGCAATAATTGTACCTACCATTTTTGACGTAGATATCATTGTGAAATCTGCTCCACCTGCATAGTAAATCAGAATTATGCTTTTATATTCACCATTAACATCAGGAGTGATTATAACTTTTGAGTTTGATCCAATCATAATTTTGTTGAAGGTGTATTCGCCTGCAGTGAGATATACTGTGATGTTTGACCCGATGTTTAGTTCGTTGTAAGTATTTGGACTGTATGTGCCAGCAGCAGTAATGTTGTTGGATGTAGCAACAAGGTTTGAATCTAGCGTAGGGAATGAAGGGGTGGGTGTATATACACTGCTGACCTTATTGGTATCTCCGGTAATTGCTTTGTAAGTTGTTGGTGTTAAAAGTGTGACGTAGTTAAGGGTGTCAGTGACCGTTGTTCCTTGCCATGTACCAGAGTATTCATTACAATATGTCTTTGTTTGTATCGTTAATTGGTCAGATGCATTAAGTTTGGCCGGTGTACCTACTTTGCCACTTTGTGGTGTTTTGCAGTTGCCTATAGCATCTATTCCGGCTTCGCCGTACAGTACATGGTTTAGTAGTTCAAGGTCTAGATTCTGTCCTCCCACTAAACTCACTCCTAGACATAACAGCCCGAGTAAAATCCCCTTCATTCTCATACGATTCCCCTTTTGTAGGATGTCTTAGATTTTTTATCTTTGTAATTCGAGAACAAAAGTCCCCGTGTGGTACCGTGAAAGGTACCGTTTCTCTTACTGGTATTCTACCATTAAAAAACAGTTTTGCACCTATTTGCTTCATTTTACTTGTCAAAAACACGTTTTACACTGATTTTTTCTATTTTTTTAAGTTAGTGCTGCCTATTTAAGCCAGTTTGTTGGAAAATCCAGAAAAGTGTTCCCGCGACCAAATGCAGTGTAAAGAAAAGTAAAGTTCAGTAAATTGTCAATTAAAATCTAAGCATCAGTTAAAAATGGAAAGCCTGTTTCGGTAAAGTTGAATGCGCTGTAATTGCTTGATATAGTAGGAACAGTCTTCTTGATCTTGGGAAAACGACAACTTTTCTTTCAAGGATATTTTTAGAAAAGAAAAAACAGAGATCATCCGGTGTAGGTTCCGGTTGTTGAATAGTGTCCCTGTTCTAAAGTGATCGTGAGTGATTGTGGCAAGTCGCAATGGGTGCTTTCTAAAATGCTAAGCGTATTTGAGAACAGGACTGTCTAGTCTATGATCTTGTAGTGTGAAGAGTTATCTGACGCTGGTTGACCGATCATTTTGGGCAGTTGACTACATTTATCACTCCACTCACACGAACCGGCCAGCTGCGTGATTCCTCTGCTCTTCCGCTGGATTACAACCCACTCCCGCTCGATTATAGATGTGGTGTGTAGTAACAGTCCTGCCACCTCCGGTCGGTGAGCTTGTCGACCGCTTCCCTTCGACAGGCTCAGGGGGCAAATCAGTCTCACCGCGGAGCAACAAGAGGTTTTGGGTGGATATTAAACGGGTTTGGGTATGAATTATTGCTCTACGGGGCAAAACTGATACCAATATCTAACCACGAAAAGCACGAAAACACGAAATAATACGCTTGTTTTCGCGCCTTTCGAGTTTTTCGTGGTTGTTATTGAGAGTTTCAAAAGTCTCATATTATTGCTCCGCGGGGCAAAACTGATACCAATTTCTAACCACGAAAGGCACAAAAAGCACGAAATAATTTTCTTGTTTTCGTGCCTTTCGAGTTTTTCGTGGTTGATATAGATGTTTTATAAAGTCTCATATTTGCCCCGCGAAGTAATAAGAACTTTTCCCGCTCGATTAAGAGATATTGGGTGCGGATTAA
>JFJP01000041.1_pt1 | contig 15848 bp, 9 predicted proteins | sample 431651 | NCBI WGS metagenome assembly JFJP01 (sample SAMN02602958, study PRJNA72255) | Microbial mat metagenome, whole genome shotgun sequencing project. | biome: fresh water; feature: sink hole; material: water; isolation source: purple microbial (photo- and chemosynthetic) mats found in... | reverse complement strand
CCTTCTTCTTCATGGTCACCTCTCAGGGGATCATCCCCAGTTTGGTGTCCAAAGAAATGCCGGGGCGGCGGACTCGAAGATGGCACAGGAAGGATATCTATTGGTAAAATATCAAAACATTTTCGAGGTGCCTTAGGATTTCTTGGCAACTACATGATCTACACGGATGGATATTTAGCATCATGGGATGTAAAAAGTGTTTGTATAAAGGGTGGGACACCAATCATTCTAGCGAAAGATATATATGTAAACGAAAAGGCCAGCGTCGTCGTCGATGCTCTTTCAAACAAACTGATTATTTGCCGGCATACCGGGTCAAACCTTAGGGATATCTCAACAGTTAATCCAAGTGGAGTCGCTTTAACAAAAATCGTATCGACGCCATTTGATGACGTCTTTTTGTTATCGACCAGCAACCGTTATGTTTTTGGTAGGTATGCGAGTGAACAGTGGGACCTGTATACCGTTCTATTTTCTGGGCTATCTCAAAAAACAATCGCCAATTCTCTAGGCATTAACGAGCAGGTTCCATTTGGAAAGGGACTTTTAATTTAGAGATAAGAGCATCTCCGCAATCAAACCTTACTCCACCCGAAACCTTGCATGACTTCCGGCCGGGCTGGGGATGACTTCGAGCCGTGCAGGGATGCGGGCCTTCACGGCTTCCAAATGGCTGATCAGGCCCACGAGGCGCCCGCCCTGATTCAGTTCTTCCAGGGTGAGCAGGGCGAGATCCAACGCCTCGGCATCCAGACTGCCAAAACCCTCATCGATGAAAACGGTGTCGAGCCGAATACCACCCGCGTGGCGCTGCACCACGTCGGAGAGCCCCAGAGCCAGTGCCAAGCTGGCCTGGAAGCCTTCACCACCCGAGAGCGAACTCACGGCGCGAGCCCTACCGGTGTGGCTATCATCGATCTCCAACTGCAAACCACCCCGATGCTTTTCGGGGCTGGTGACCGCGCGGCGGAAACCATACCGTTGCTTGCTCATGCGGCGCAGACGCTCTGAGGAAAACACCAGAACCTCGTCCAGAATGAAGGCCTGCACGAACCGCTCGAAGGAAACTCGGTTCCCTTCATCGCCACGCGCAGCACTGGCAAGGCTGGCAACGGCTCGATGGCGCCGTTCCTGGAGGGCAAGTTCCTTGGTCAGGCGAGTGAGATCCTGTTCAAGGCGTTCAAGCGCAGCCTGTTCGGCGAGAACCCCACCCAGCGCTTCGGCCGCCTGAGCAAAGCGTGTGTGTGCCTCATCCCGAATCAATTGAAGGGTGGGCAGGTCGGGCTCGGTAAGACCCTTCACATTAAGACTCGCTTGTTCCATCCGGTGGACGGCGCCCGATAGCTCGGCGGTGTGGGTTTCGAGGGATTTGGCTAGAGTGCGCATCTCTTCGGTGGTGCGACGAGCCAAATCGAAATCAGCACGATCATGGAAATGGGCAGTGGCCAAGGCCTCGGTAAAGATCTTGGCAAGGTTCGCAAGTTCTAACCGTGCTGCATCCAAATGGGCACCGTGAGCCTTGAGGGCGGCACGGGCCTCCAACACCACCGTTTGACTGGGCTCTCGCGCGGCGCGTGCCGCAGCCAAATGCGCCTCCGAGGCTTCGAGTTCCAACTCTGCCTCATGTCGGCGCGTGGAGAGCGCACCCGGCACCCGCAGCTCCTGGAGCAGTTCTGCCTCCAGAAGCAGCATGCGTGCCTTGGCCCCGGCTTCTCGGATCATCAGTTCGGAAAGCCGTTGATTGGTTTCAGAGAGTTTGGTCTCGGCCTGGTTGCGAGTTTCTTCGGCCAGGGCCAGACGACGCTCCGCCGAGGGCAGTTCCGCTTCGGCAGCACGACTGCGATTGAGTTCCTCGCGGTGACGGGTTTCGATGACGGTGAGGCCCTCCATCGTGATATCCGCGTGTCCGCCCAGGGCGGCGACCAGATCCTGTCGCCGGGCGTGGGCCACTTCCAGGGCTGCTGCGCAGGAAGCGGCAGTATCCTGTGCGCGGGCGAGCACCGTCTCGGCATCCTCCTGGTGTTCCATCGCTAGGCGTAGATCCTTTTCTTCCGGCAATTCCACAGCAGAAACTGCTAAGTGCGGATGGGCCTCACTGCCGCAGACTGGGCAGGGCTGACCCTCTTCCAGGCCGACTGCGAGTTTGGCGGTGTGGAAGGCGAGGCGACGCTCGTACAAAAAGCGGTGGCGCTCCCGTGCCGCTTGCACCGTTTTTCGAGCAGCCTGCAGGGCTTCCTGGGCAAACTTATGGCTGCCCTCGGCACGCTTGACCTCATCCTGCGATCGTTCGAGTTCCTCTTTCTGGGCCCGGCGCTTGCGAATCAGGAAGAGCAATCCCTCTCGGCCCGCCTCCTGGGCAGCTTCGGTCCGAGTTTCCTGCATGAGTGCCTTTTGGTTCCACAAATCCTGTCGGCGGGTCTCAAGATTCCGCTTTTGTTCTTCCGCCAAATCACCGAGTCGACCCCGTCCGAGTGCCGCTTCCCGCACCTCCTTACGGGCGACTTCTAGAGCTTCCAGCTTGGGTTCGAGATCCTTCAGCCGCAGGATGATCCAGCGCAATTCCTCTCGTCGCACCCAATGCTGCTCAGCCTCGGCAAGGGTGGTTTCCGCCCGAAGAAAAGCCTCTTCTTGGATCGCAAGAGCGGCAGAAAGTCGGGTTTCCTCTGCCTCCTGTTCCTGAAGGCTGACCTGGATCTCCTCCAACCGCTGAATGGTCGGCAGCAAGGGTTCACAGCGCCGCGCCCGATCCAATTCAGTGCGACATGCCTCCATAACGCGGGACTTTTTTTGAAGACTCTCCAGATGGGCTTGGGCGGCCTCGCATTCCGCCAATAATTCCGCCGCACGAATGCCTTCCATCAGGAGGGTGGAAGCTTGATTGAGGGACGCGCCGGCAGCCTGCTCTTCAGAGGTAAGCTCGCCCACCCTGGCCGATGCCGCTTGTATCAATCCGGGAAGCTCAAAAATCGTCTTTGCCCCTGCCATGGTGAGCTTCTGCCGGGTTTCAACCTGATTGGCACGCATGCCCTCTTTCAGACAGCGTTCCTCCTCGATTAAAGCCTCGGTAATGCGGGCGTACCGGGCGGTCTGGAAAAGCGCCTGAAGGATAGCTTGACGTTCGGTGGCCCCCGCGAGCATGAACTCCTGAAACCGCCCCTGCGGCAATAGGACCACCTGCCGGAACTGAGCGGCCTCGAAGCCCACGAGCTCCGCGACTTTTGCATCCACCTGGGCGGGTTTCTCCACGGCCAAGAGAACATCTTTACCCTGGACCAATTCCCAAAGATTCGCGGTGCACGGCTGTTTCTTGGTTCCGTCGCCGCGTTGCTTGGGCACCTGCTGCTCGGGGGAACGCTCCACCCGGAACTGACGTTGGCCCAACATGAACTCGAACCGGACACGGGTGGGCACCTCGGCGAGGGCAAAGTGGCTGCGCAGATCCTTGGTCTCTCGCAGACCGCCGCTGGTCTCCCCGTACAGCGCATAGCAGATGCCATCCAGGATGCTGGTCTTGCCTGCACCCGTGGGGCCATGGATCAGAAAGAAACTCTGATCCTTTAGGTCAGCAAAATTCAGATCCTGACACCCGGCATAGGGGCCGAAGGCTTCCAGGGTAAGCCGCAGCGGCTTCATGACCGGTCCTCGACACGAAAAGTCCGTCCGACGATCTCGCGAAAAATCGCGGATTCCTCCTCATCCATGGCGCGCCCTTGCATTTCTCTATAAAAACTTTGAAACAGGGTCTCGGGGTCCAACTCCCGTTGGCTGGAATCAAAAAGCTCTCCCGGACCCGAGGGAACCGAGGCGTGAAGTTGGATGCCCAGGATATTCGGATAGACCTGGCGACACCGAGCCATGGCATCCGGAACTGGCCCATCGTCTAGAAGATCCAGGAAGAGAAAATCCTCTGTGTTTTCGTGAGGACCGTTCAAAAGGTCTTGAAAATACCCGCTCAAATGCCGCAGATCTCGCCGGGGCGTGAAAGGCAGAGTTTCAATGCGCACAGGCCCCTTGGGGGGAATTTCCACCAGGGTCACGCCTTTGACGTGGTTGGCCTCCGAGACACTGTATTTCAGTAGGCTTCCAGCGTAACGGACATGGCTAAACCCAACCTCCTGCGAGAGATGGAGATGACCCAAGGCGGCGTAATCACAGTTCTTAAACAGCGCCGCATCCACTTCCCCAGTGCCCCCGGCCGTCAGGCCCACCTCGGAATCGCAGGTCTTCGCCCCCGCCGCAAGGACATGGCCCACAGCCACAAAGCGATGCCCTTTGGGATGCCGACTGCGTGCCAAGGCCATTTGGGCCCTTAGCGCATCCTGATGGGTGCGAATCTTTTCATTCTGGAGAACGTTTCCAATCATCACCGGGTCGGCATACGGAAGAAGATGGAAGGCCGTGGTGCCAATGATCACCGGATCAGGTTGGAAGTCCAGGAGGCCGGCAACGTGCAGGCCGCGAGCCGCCGGGAACCTGGAAGCAAATCCAAGGCGTTCCGGGCTATCGTGATTCCCGGCAATGAGAAGCACGGGCACACCCAAACCCCGAACGATGCGATCGAGGGTCTGCTCCACCAGAGCCACTGCCTCCGTGGGTGGCACGGCCCAGTCAAAGAGGTCCCCAGCGACCACCAGAGCCTCGGCACGAGAATCCTTCACCATGGCCGTCACCTGATCCAGTACATGGGCCTGGTCGTCCAGAAGGCTCGTATTGAAAAGGGTCTTGCCCAAGTGCCAGTCAGAGGTATGAAGGAAACGCATGTGGGTCCGTAGGGAGCCAAGGGGCTTAAGCCAAGTATGGCACTCCGTGCGAGGATTCGACCACCGCAGGGTCGGACGGGTTGGCTCTTCTTAAGTCACCCCCAGGCACCTGCCGATAGACAAGAAGCTGCCTCTTTTGTCAGCGTGGTACACCACCTCGTCAAACATCCCGGAAGGGTTCCATGTTCAATTTTGGTAAGTCTAAAAAAAAGGCGGATGCCTCTGTAGGGCTAGCCCCTTCCCTTTTGGGTGAGGGCACCCATTGGCAAGGTGAAATCCAGGCTGGTCCTGAGGGATTGTGCGTTGAAGGTTTTGTGGAGGGCACAATCGAATGCACAGGCCAGGTGACCATTGCGCCCAGCGGTGTCGTCAAGGGTGCCATCCACGCTAGGAACCTCACTGTTCGGGGCCGGGTGGAAGGCCTACTCAAGGTGGACGAATGTCTGGAGATCCTGGGCACCGGCTGGGTTGAAGGCGAAGTCGAACTAGCAACTCTGGTGGTCGATGAGGGTGCGACCCTTCAGGGCTCCTGTGTCAATCGACCCATAATCCACGCAAAGGAACCCATGCTGCTTGTTCCTCGCAAGGAGGAGCGTGTGGGAGAGCGGCTTTCTCCCACAGGTACCGGAACCGTTCGCCCTTCCACGGATTATTTGCACACAGCGCGAAGCCTAGGTCGCAAGCGATCCTAGGCATTCAACGCAGTAAACAGCCGACAGGGTGAAACCGAGACAAGAGCCCGGGAACAGGCTCTTAGGTTCTACCGTTTGGCAGCGGTGAGATCAGCGGCATCGAGATTGGCATCTTCCAGATTCGCCTCACGAAGATCGGCTCCGCCTAGGTTTGCGCCACTCAATTTAGCGTGAGTGAGATTGGCTCGCCCTAGGTTGGCGCCGCTCAAGTTGGCCCAGACCATATTCGCGCTGTTGAGATTGGCGGCATTGAGATCAGCCCCATCCAGACTGGCGCCAATCAAATTGGTGTGACTGAGGTCGGCCCCGGCAAGGTTCACCCCGGAGAGATTTGCCCCTGAAAGGTTCGCGCCATCCAGATAGGCATCCTGAAGGATGGTTTCCCGCAGATCCGCACCACAGAGGTTGGCGCCATCAAGATTGGCTTGGCGGAGATCCGTGCCCATGAGGGAGGTAAGGCGCAGATCCACCCCGCGCAAGTCGGCCCAGACTAGGCTGGCGCCGGTCAGATCTGCGTTCACGAGATTGGCTTCGTTCAGATTGGCCTGATAGAGATTCGCACTACTGAGGTTGGCACGGCTCAGATTGGATTTGCTGAGATTGGTGCGGTATTCACCGCGGGATTCCGTGGGAAGGGAAGCCAGATTCGAGTCATGCAAATTGGCGCCTTCCAGATTGCATTCAAAGAAATTCGAGCCACTGAAGTCGGAATTGCGCAGATCGGCGCTGGCCAAATCACTGCCACTCAAATCGGCACCGAGAGCCTGAACCCCGCGAAGGACTGCCCCTTTAAGCTTCGTCCCAGTAAGGTTCGCACCATCCAAAATGGCGTGATTAAGGTCCATACCTTCCAGTAAAAATCCGCTGAGATCCACATCGGAAAGATTCGCACCCGTCAGAATGGCGCGGTCCAGGGTTGCACCGCGAAGGTTCGCAGCAATGAGATTCGCGTCGTGCAGATTGGCGCTTAGGATGCTACCCGCCAGGTCCGCGCCAGAAAGATCGGCACCGGAAAGATTCGCGCCACAGAGATTGGCCGTGCGCAAATCGTTGCCGCTCAGCTTAGCCCCTTGAAGGTTCGCACCACCGAGATGGGTATCGTTGAGTTTTGCGCCGCCAAACTGCGCACCGGTGAGGTTCGCACCATCCATGTTGGTCTGGGTAAGGTCAGCCTTGGAAAGGTCGGCACCGTTCATGTTTTTGCGGGAGAGATCCACGTTGCTAAGATTCGCACCTACGAGCAGCGTGCCTGCCAACACTGCGCCCTCTAACTGAGCGCCCGTGAGGCTTGCTCCCGTAAGGTTCGCATTGGACAGATTCGCACCCGCAAGATTGATATCCCGAAGATCAGCACCCGAAAGGTCAGCACCACGGAGATCCGTGTTGCCAAGCACAGCGCCGCCCAATTGGACCCCACTGAGGTTGGCACCCGCGAGAACCGCGCCACTAAGGTTGCAACCGCTGAGGTCGGAGGCTTTGAGATTAGCCTCGCGGAGATCAGCACCCTCCAAATTGGCTTGACGAAGCACGGCATCGGCGAGATCCGCGCGGCTAAGGTTCGTACGGCCCAGGTCCATGGCCCGCAGATTGGTGCCATGCAAATTCGCGCCGCTGAGGTTTGCGCCCTTGAGCTTGGGCACATCGTCCTTCTCGTATTTCAGAACATCCAGATGACGGAGATCGGCGCCCGAGAGGTTCGCGCCGCTAAGGTTTGTGCCCTTCAGGTTGGCCCGACTCAGGTTCGCGCCTTCCAAATTGGCTTCCGTAAGGCTGGCCCAAAGAAGATCCGCATCGGCGAGGTTGCTGCCGCCCAGATTGGCGAGATTCAGGTTGGCCCCGCCCAGGGTCGCCCCTTGAAGATTAGCGCCAGAGAGGTTGGCTTTGGAAAGGTTGGCACTCACAAGGTCGGTCTGACTGAGGTTAGCGCCCTCGAGGTTGGCGCCTTCGAGCACGGCCTGCCGCAGATCTGCCCCGCTGAGATTGGCCCCTCGAAGATCCTTGCCGTGTAGATCCAGGCCCGTGAGAGTGACCCCGTTGAGGTTGGCCCCCGCAAGATTTGCCCCAGCGAGATTGGGCATCGTTGTTGGATCGTATTGTTGGATATCGAAAAACGTAAGATCGGCCTTGGAGAGGTTGGCACCTGAAAGGTTGGCACCAGCAAGCCTAGCGCGACTAAGGTTGGCACCCTCGAGATTAGCCGCATCCAAATTGGCCAATCGCAGATCAGTACCAGCTAGATCTGCGCCGCACAAAAGTGTTTCGTTGAGCACGGTGCCAGCGAGATTGGCCTCCGAGAGGTTGGCCCCGGAGAAATCAAAGCCCCGCAAATTGAGGCCGCTTAGGTCGGCTCGCTGGAAGTTCTTCCCCGACTCGAGGATGTAGATGACTTCCTTCCGGGTAAGTTCGCTCATTGAGCTTCCTTTGCGAGTTTGTCTAGCATTCGTTATGGTACCGAGTTTATCCGGTGCTGAGCGTGGGCAGCAATAGGATTTCACCCTGGAAACGGTATCGAGGGCAAGCCTGCAACTCGGCACAATCTCGACGATCGAAAAACAAGGGTGGCCTTTGCCGACTGAAGACCTTGGGGCAGTGCCGAATTCCCCCAAAGGTCTTTATGCTGGGCTACCATGACGGCACACATCCCAACCCAAAGGAGGCACTATGGTAGGTTCCAAGAAGCTTCGTCCAGTGATCAAAAGGATCACCGTGGAGTTTGAAGGTAAGCACCCTGCGCTCGTTCTGGAAGGCAAGGGACTCGTTGAAAACGTGGCGCTGTGTTGGGGCACACTCGATGAAACGAAGGAAACCTTAACTGCCTCGTACCACCGCAAGAAGGGCACGAAGGAATCCATCGCCAAGGCCGATGCGCTGGATCATTTATGGGAATATGGGGATGAGAAGAAGGAGACCCTTCCGGCGATCCTGATGAAGCGACCTTCGTGCGCCAGTGGGGATTGGCCTTGAACTTAAGGCAAAATGCGCTGTGCACGCATTTTGAGATTGCCGTTTATTTTAAGGGCCCGCCGAATCGAAGCGCGGGCCTTTTCTATAGCCAGCAAAGACTTTGTTTTTGGCCCCAAACGCGATTCCTGAACCTCGAGCGCGCCTAGATTCAGCCAGGCCTCGGCATGATCAGGGTGGGCTTGCAGAGCCAACTGCACAGCTTCCTTCCCTTGGGCGAGGGTCTTTCGAGAAGGTTTCCACCGCCCCTTGGTGAAATAAAGATCTGCAAGCTGAACTTGACTATCGGCCCATTTACCCAATTCCCAGCTCTTTTTGAATCGCTTCTCGGAAGAAACCAAGTAAAGGTTAGGGTCCCTTCCCTGCTGATGGGCTAGCTTGGCTTCGAGGAAAGCGATGCCACCTGCGAGGTGATGGGCCCAGAAATCATTCCCGTGCGTCTTCAGTCCTGAGCCCAAGCATTCTTCGGCCCGGGCCAAGAGATGATCACAATTCCGCCCCTGTTCGAATTGGCTCTCTGCGTTCAATAGCAGCACCGCAGAAAGGTCCAGGGAATACCCTCGTTCGGGATTCAAGGCGCGGGCAGATTGGAATGCGCGTTCGGCTTCCATTAGTGACTGTGCAGGATCTAGAAACATCGCGATTTCGTGCTGGGCTTGGACAACATGAATGTATCCCTTCATTTCCAGCAAATAGGGATTGTTGGCATTTAAAGATAGAGCCTGACGATTCGCGGCCATCGCTCGATCAAGTGAGGGCTGAGGGTCCATCCCGTGGGTTCGCTCAAAGTCAGCTCGTTCGACAAATAATGCTGCAATTTCGCGATAGGGACCGACCAGGATCGGGTAGAGCTTTTGAAAGCGATCCACGAGCTTCAGACTTGCCTCGAAGCTGAGCCAAGGGCTCCGTCCATGGTGCATCTCGAAGGTCATTTTTCGACGTGTAATCAGGGTCAAAACACTGAGCAACGTGGCATCATTTGGATCGAGAGCCAAAGCCCTAGAAGCAGTCTGGATGCCCTGATCCGAAGTAAAAAAAGGGTCCTTGCCCTGGGTAAATTGCCAGTTTGCCAGCACTTCAAAGGCCGAGGCCTGTGCCGCCATGGATTCGAGATTCGTGGAATCAATGGCAAGGCTTTGTTCCGCCTTTTTCAGCGTTGTATTCAAAAGGTGCTCTGGATTCCCACCCTTTTGAAGAAGGGATTCTGCCGCCCTTCCCATGGCCACCGCGAGTACCCCGAGGGGCGCGGCATTACTATCACGAATCGTCATGGCCGAAGCCGCTGCGACTTCGCAGGCTTTGAGAGGAGTTCGCCAGTCTTCACCACTGGAGAGCCCTGCAATCAAGTGATCCCGCCAGACGCGCGCCTCGCCGAGATAGGTAGCATCGTCGCTGGGTGCCAACCTTCGAGCCTCTCGGAAGGCTTCGAGCGCCAAGGGAAGGTCGCGAAGCACCTGCTTGGGCAAGTTCGATTCTTTGGCCTTGGCTTGCAGAATTTCACCTTCGAGCAGTTTCGCTTCGTAGAACCATGGGCGCTGAACGAGAGACTTTCGGCAAAGCAGCACGGCATCGTCATGTCGCTGCTCGTAAAACGCGAGCAAGGCCCCGTAGTAATTGGGCGATTCCAGGGCCACCCCAGCACCGGTTCGCAAGAAGTTCAGGGCCGGGTCCCGGAGTTGATGTTGAAGTTCTCGAAGGCGAGCTTCACGAACTTCCCGGTCAGGAATGCGGCGTGCGAGTTCCAGTCCACGCTGGTATTGCTGGCCAAGAGCCCGTCCCAAGGCAAAGGAAACTTCTGGTGTGCGCAATCCCTGCGACCAAGCCCGATCCAGGTATGTGCGAGCCTTGGCCGAGTCCCCTAGCGCCAAATGACTGCGCCCCAAGGCGTAGGCAGCAGGCCCCTCGGCCAGCCTTCCGGACTTGGAGGATTGCTCCTGCAGATGACTCAGCCGTTCAGCCACCTGCTGCAATTCGGAACGGATATCGTGAAGCGGTTGCAGGTGGGCATAACGCACCAAGGCCTCGATGCGTTCAGCTTCCTGACCGTAATGCTGCGCCCAGTATGCGCGTCGCGAGGATGATACCCACTGATAGAGACCGAAGGCGCCCACGCTCAAAACGGCCACTAGACCCACAGCCGCGACAACGACCGCAGCCTTGTTTCTTCGCGCAAACTTACTGGCACGGTACGTCAAGGTTGCGGGGCGCGCCAGAATGGGTTCGCCATCACGAAAGCGCCGCAGTTCTTCGGCCAAGGCTCGGGCCGAGGCGTAACGCCGATCGGGATCTTTTTCTAAACATTTGGCGACAATGGTCTCCAGATCCACTGCGATTTGAGCATCCTTGGTGCGCAGCAGGGGCACCGCTTCATCGAGAATCCGGCGCAGGCAGCCCACACCTTCTGTTTCTCCAAAAGGTGGCGTGCCCGTGAATAGCTCAAAGAGTGTGCAGCCCAAGGCATACACATCCGTGCGGCGATCCAACTTATCGTGATCGCCCTGTGCCTGCTCTGGTGCCATGTAGTGATAGGTTCCAACGATGCTGCCCTGAACCGTTTGCCCCGTCGTCTCCATCCCGCGAGCCAAGCCGAAATCCAGGACGTAGGGAATGGGATTACCATCCTCACCGCGTTCGATCATGACGTTGCTTGGCTTTAAGTCTCGGTGGATCAAGCCCTGCCGATGGGCGGCATGCACCGCTTCGGCCACGCGTTCCATCACCGAAAGTTTCTGTTCCTGGTTCAGCGATGTTTGGCAGGCCGCTAGGGATTCTCCCTCAATAAGCTGCATGGCCATGTAAGGCTGACCCTTCCACTCGCCCACTTCGTAGACTTTGCAGACATTGGGATGGTCCACCTTGGCCTGACTCTGGGCCTCCAACTCGAAGCGCTTGGCGAGATCGTAATCATCCTGCTGCAGAAATTTCAACGCCACGGGTCGCTGCAGATCTGGGTCGAAGGCGCTGAAGATACGCCCCATGCCACCCTCGGCCAGGAAGCGCAAATCCCGATAGTGCTTCCACCTGGGAAGCCTCAAAACCCTAAGCACCTCGCGCCCGTCGCAACTTCCAAAGGACGAAAAATGCACAGGATTCAGGTAGTCCACGGCTTCGGTTCCAGGATCCGTGGGTTCGTCTGCCGCATCGAAACCTAGGACTCGTGTTGGGTCTGGAGCCAAAGGGACAACTCGCAAGGCATCCAGGTTCACCGCCCCTTGAGGCAAGGCCTGGCCGAGAGTGCGGGCTTGCGAATGCTCCTCCACGTAGTCACTCCAAAGGTTTACCCCATGGTACTCGCGGTACCGAGAAGCCCCGACAACCTATTACAGGAACTGAGGAGGGCCGCTGAGAAGTTGGCCCCGTGTGCTACCGCACCAAGATTACCCGAATTGCGCTGCGCACTTCTTCGTCGGATTCCTGGTCAAGCACTAGGGCCAGGGTTTCACGAGCTTCCCGAGTATCCATGGTGGCTAGGGCCTTGACGGCCGAAAGACGGATGGCGGACCCCTCCCGGGCACTCAATAGGCTGCGCTTACGAAACAGAGCCTGAAGCACTGGTAAAGCCTCGGGGCTATCTAGGTATCCGAGTGTTTCGATGGCTCGTAAACGAACACGGGCAGCATCACCCGAGGCGGATTTCAGGCCCGCTAACAGATGGATGACTCCCTGGGCGGCACTGGAGCATTTAAGTTCGCCGAGCACGGTCAGGCATTCCAACTGAGTAGCCGTGGTGGTTTCCTGGAGGAGTTGCGCCAAGGCTTCGGCCACATCGTTGGGCTCTCCGAGAACCAGGGCCGTACGAATGGCAGCGCTGCGAACACGCGCTTCGGCGTGCCCCAACACCATCACGACGTTCGGGAAGGCGGGTCGATGTCCAATCTCGGCCAACACAACCAACGCATCACACACCAATCGCCATTCAGAGGATGTCAGCGCATCCAAAAGCGCGGGTACCGCATTGCGCCCAATGGCGCGCAGGGCCTCCATGAGGTGATTGCGACGATGAACGTCCTCCTCAATTTCCAGACAGGCGACAACGCTCTGAGCCGCCGGACGGCCCATCAGAGTGAGAAGCGCGTGCAATTGAGGAATGGGTATCTGCCCCGCCTCTTCGTGCAACAGCGGCACCAAACCTGCAAGGTTGGGAGGGCTGGCAAGGCGCATGAGCAAGTCCCGCACAGCCTTAATTTTCCATTCGGGCGCGCCGACGTGGGGCAGCGTGAGCTCGCCCAGGGAAAGCATTTCCGAATAAACCACGGAAAAAGAATGGGCCTTCATCCAATGGGCCAGAAGTTCATCCATGGCCTGACAACACCACTGCGTGCCCCGAGAATCTTCCTCAGACACAATGGCCTGATGAACCACGATTTGAAGGCGCTGCTCAACCTCCAGTGGAAGGCCGGGATCGCTTAGGCAGGAAGCAACCTCGGTGAGCACTTCGGAGGCAAGGCGACGCCGTTCCACATGAGGGCTAGCAAACCCTGTTTCGAGCTGAGTGAGAAGATCTTTAAGGCCCTCAGTCCGGCGGCCCCGCGCCAACTGACGCACCAGGGTGGCAAGTTGGTGCGCATCCAGTTCAAAAAAGCTGCGATCCGAAAGACTCAGGTGCAGTTTGGTATCCGTGCCATGACATTCCCACCGAATGGCCTTTTCTAGCTCATCGGCATCCCCCATGGACCAGCCTTCCAGCATCAAACGCCCCTTCAATGCTTCGATGCCAAGATCCCGATCACGCACGCATTGAAACATTCCGGCCGCAGCCAAGGCCAAATCGAAGCGCGAGCCCTTGATTTCACCCTGAGCGAAGGCCAGTGCGTGGGCAGCTATTTCTGGTGCAAGGTAGTCAAGTGCACGACGAAGGTAGATTTCCCCTTCTGGGCAGGAGGGCACACCCAAAAGAATAGCCCCCTGAAGTAGGGGATCGATGGCCGCCAATGCCTGACGTAGCGTCGCCCGAAGGGCCGATGGTTCCATGGTTTGGAGACCCAATTGATCGCTCGTGCCGGTTAGGGCGCTCAAATCGGCGACCATGAAACCATAGTGATCCAGCGTCGTACGCTGCTCCATGGTCCAAGGGGCATTCGGATTGGGGCGCAGTGGCACAGAGGTCATTTGCGCTACGGCCATGAAAAGGCCCGTCAGGTCTTCGGAAATACCCCTGGGCGAGGAGACGGCATCCACCAAAGGCGCACAAGCAGCCAGGGCACTGGAAAGACGAATGGTGTGTCCCTCCGGAAGGAGTGAATCGGGCCCTCCCATTTCCTCCAACCGCTGGGGCTGGAGTCGCAAAAGAAAAAATAGCAGTTGAAGATCATCCTCATCGAGGTTGGACAAGAAAGTAATGGAACCTAGCCCGTGGCTTGTCAGAAGCTGCACCAAGCTCTGGGAAGCATTCGGAGCTCCCTCGACGGGGGCACCATTTAACAGAAATTGTTCTCCAAAAACCCGCAGCTCCAGAGGGCCAACTTCGCTTACAAGTCGCTTCGCGAGATCGTTAAAGGCCTCGAGGGCATGTCGCGCCTGGGGATGGTCCTGGGCATAGTGAGCCTGAGCCATATAGGCTCGGTGGAAATACTCCACAAAACTCGCAAAGGCCCGGGGCTCCTTCATACCGTATCCAGAGGATATGGGAGATGCTGGAAGGGTCGGACAACTTCTCGCAAGGGTTGCTCCAGAAAGGGCCGACGCGCTCTATTGAAAAATTTCAAACTAGAGGAATAGCACGTCCTATCCAGGATAGCGGGAATCGTGTATTGGCTATAGGCCACGTCTCACAGCACGAGTAGCCATTTCCTTAAATACAAAAGAGCCTCCCATGACTGGGAGGCTCTTTCTTAAACCGGAACGGTAATTAGATCTTATTGACGTTGGTCGCCTGGGGGCCCTTTTGGCCCTGGCCCGTGTCAAAGCTGACGCGCTGGTTCTCGTCGAGGGACTTGAAGCCAGATCCCTGGATGGCGGTGTGATGAACGAAAAGGTCCGCACCACCACCATCGGGGGTGATGAAGCCGAAGCCCTTTTCGGCGTTGAACCACTTGACTGTGCCTTGATTCATGATAGATCCCTGAGATTTGCCTGGAAAAGTTTAAAGCGTTGACATTCCCCAGACAAAGGCCGTCAAAGCGGTTGAAGCTTGGTAAACGATCCTAGATGGATCACCTCAACTAGAATGATCCGACTTTCCTAGATTGTCTCTGATTAAATTTAAAAATATTCAGGTCCAAGCAATCATTGGTGTTATGCCAGCTTTTCCCAGAGCTTTCCGAAATGGGAAGCCTCTTGGAATAAATCTTTGCCATCACAAAGGGCTCCCTTTCCGCATCCAAGATGCACGCAACAAGGAGTTGCCCGTGGTTTCTTCGAAATTTTTTGGGTTGGCGGTCGTCGCGGCTCTGGTCGCAACCCTCGGACTTACGGCATTTTCACGAACCCCATCGGGAAAGGAGGTCTCTGTGACCGTCCCCAAAACGAACAAGGATGAATTGAAACAAAAATTAACCCCCATGCAATTCCGCGTGACCCAGGAAGCGGCCACGGAACCTGCATTCCAAAACGAATTTTGGAATGAGCACCGTGAGGGAATCTACGTTGATATTGTCAGCGGCAAGCCACTGTTTACCTCGAAAGACAAGTTCGACTCGGGCTGCGGTTGGCCCAGTTTTACAAAACCCGTGGATGCCGATCAAGTCATAGAAAAGCGCGATATGACCCACGGCATGATCCGCACTGAGGTCCGCTCGAAGGATGCAAATTCCCATCTTGGTCACGTTTTTGATGATGGCCCCGCCGATAAGGGTGGGCTTCGCTACTGCATAAATTCAGCCTCCCTTCGTTTCATTCCCATTAACGATCTTGAAAAGGAAGGCTACGGAAACTTCCTGCCCTTATTTGGCCGCCCTGCTCCAATAGTCAGGGAAGAAATTGCCACCTTTGCAGGCGGTTGTTTCTGGGGCATGGAAGATCTCTTGCGCCGTCAGCCAGGCGTAACCGCCATCGAAGTGGGCTACACCGGTGGTGCGATTTCCCACGCCACCTACGAAAACCATGAAGGCCACGCCGAGGCCGTCCAGATTCGTTTTGACCCCACCAAGACCAGCTACGACACGCTGCTGCGTTTTTTCTTCCGCATGCACGACCCCACCACCCTCAATCGGCAGGGCAACGACCACGGTAGTTCCTATCGCAGTGCCATCTTCTTTCATAACCCCGAACAGAAGCGCATCGCGGAGAAGGTAAAGGCGGAAGTTGACGCCTCCGGAAAATGGAAGAGCCCCATCGTCACTGAAATCACTGCCGCCGGTTCATGGTGGAAGGCTGAGGACCACCACCAGGGTTATCTTGAAAAACATCCAGGCGGGTATACCTGCCATTACGTGCGGAACTAGTTGCAACAGGGCACAATCGCTTGAGTCATGCGTTTCAGACCAAGGAAGGGTTT
>JFJP01041278.1_pt1 | contig 15849 bp, 13 predicted proteins | sample 431651 | NCBI WGS metagenome assembly JFJP01 (sample SAMN02602958, study PRJNA72255) | Microbial mat metagenome, whole genome shotgun sequencing project. | biome: fresh water; feature: sink hole; material: water; isolation source: purple microbial (photo- and chemosynthetic) mats found in... | reverse complement strand
GGGCTTGAAGAAAAAGGGATCTCTGTAAAAACAAAGATCGGTCTTTCCGCAATTAGTGAAAAAAACGTTACCCTTTCTGACGGTTCCACTATCGAAGCCGACTTGGTATTGCTTTCCGTTGGTGTTCGTCCTGAATTATTGTTGGCAAAATCTACCGGACTGACAATTGGTGAAAGCGGTGGTTTAGTGGTTAATGAATATATGCAGACCAATGATCCTGATATTTTTGCGGCCGGCGATATGGTTGAGCTTGTGAATAAGGTTCACGGGAAGAAAGTAAGAATTCCGTTAGCCGGACCGGCAAACAGACAGGGAAGAATTGCTGGCACAAATGTTCTGGGTGGAAAAATGAAATATAATGGGGCGCTCGGAACTTCGGTTGTAAAATTATTTGATCGAACCGCAGCATCTACCGGACTTTCAGAAAAAGCTGCGCGCGATGCAGGATTCGATGTTGGAGTTGCGTATGTTTTTAAGGACAATCACGTTACATATTTTCCCGGAGGGAAACCGCTTGCACTGAAGATTGTGTATGATGGTAAAACAAAATTGCTTCTCGGTGGTCAGGCGTACGGAGAAGTTGGTGTAGAAAAACGTATTGATGTTTTGGCAACCGCACTCCACGGGAAAATGACTCTGGAAGATCTGTCAGAATTGGATTTAGCATATGCACCGCCATATAACAGTGCGAATGATCCGGTGAATATTGCATCATTTGTCGGTCTTAACAACATTTCAGGATATAGTCCTTTAAAAACTCCGGCAGAGACATTGTTCGAGTTACACAAAGAACAAGGATTCATCTTGGATGTGCGAACAATGGGTGAACAATCAAAAGCACCGTTGGAAAATGTATTGCATATCCCTGCTGATGAAGTTCGAGATCGATTGGTTGAGATACCGAAAGAGAAGAATATTTATCTGATGAGTAAAGATGGATTTTTAGGACACACTACACTCCAAATTCTTAAAGCAGAAGGGTGGAAAAATGTATATAATATTGCAGGCGGATATTATGCTGCAAAATGGTTCGAGGGTTGGAAATTTTCAAATTAATTTATAATCAAATATAAGGAGAAACAAATGTCTGTGTTATTGAGCAAAATCAAATCGGGTGCAAAGATTGTTGACGTGAGAAGTACTGAAGAGTTCGGTGAAGAACATTATCCCAATGCAGTTAATATTCCTGTGGATGAGATACAGTCAAGGACCAATGAAATAGGAGAAAAAAAATCACCCGTCATTCTGTATTGTGCTTCCGGCGCTCGAAGTGCGTATGCTGCAAGAGTTCTAAAAAATTTGGGATTTACGGATGTTGTTAATGCCGGCGGTCTTTACGATATGCCTGAAATGTAAATTTCAAATCATTATTTAATGAGAGAGCGAAATATAGCATGAAAAAAATATTTTTATTTTTACTGATAGTAATCGCGTATTCCAACATTGCATATGCAAAAGATCTTCAATGGAAAAAATTCAACGAAGGAATCAGTGAGGCAAAAAAAAGCGGCAAGAAAATTCTGGTTGATGTGTATACCGATTGGTGCAAATGGTGTAAAGAGATGGACAAAAAAACGTATGCCGATAAAAATGTCTCTGCTTATTTGAAGAAAAACTTTGTGATCATCAAATTAAATGCTGAAGGAAATGAGAAAGTAATGTATGAAGGTAAATTGATTACCCCTCAGGAGTTTGCTCAAGGAATGGGGGTTGATGGATATCCTGCAACCGTATTCCTGCAAAACGATGGAAAACCTATAACATTGCTTCCCGGTTATTCAACGCCAGATCAATTTATCCATGTCCTTAGCTTTATAGGCGAGAACCATTATCTGAAGAAAAAATTTCCAGATTATTTATCGGAAAAAGGCGTAAAACAATAATGAATTTACGCTAATTCAAGAATGGTTTTCAATGAAGATCGTAAAACTGAACGAGCGATGGTTACTTTTAAGGTGCATCATTCTCTGGCTCAGAAGTTTGACAACATAAAAATAGGAAGCAAAATGTCTAAAAGAACAATCGCTCGAAGAGTTTTCATTACCATCGGTGTTGTAGAGCTTTTGTTGTTTGTTGTGACGGGATTGACCAATTCTACTGCGGGTGTTTCAGGAATAATGTTTTTGTTCATTGGTGCAACGAATTTTTGTTCGCAATGCCCCCTTTTATCGGCATTTAAACGTATGTTTAATAGATCGAAATGGAATAAGATCCCGACGCATAAGTTGTAACGAAAGGAATTCACATTGGTATTTGATGAATTAACAGATGAATCTTCATTTATCCAGCTTCCTTTTCAGGAACAGACTGAATTGATTGCACTCTATTGCCACGATATAAAAAACAAGATCACTGGTTCTCAAACAATGGCGGAAGCGCAAGGAATTGTCGATGAACATTGTTTGCAATTTCAACGATCTTGCTCTAGTGAAGTTCTCCGCAAGGCAATGACCGAATATGTTCAAGGGTTAGTTCGGCGAACGTGGATGTAACGAACAGTACAATGACCAATGAATAATTTATCTATCCTTATTGTAGACGATGAAGTATCCCAGCGGGATATTTTAGCCGGTTATCTTAAAAAGAAACGACATGGTGTTCAGCAATCTTCTTCAGTTCCGGAAGCCCTTCAAGTAATCCGTTCTCAACACGTTGATCTAGTTCTCACCGATTATAAAATGCCCGGTAAAACCGGGTACGATCTTTTGCAAGAGATCAAAAAGATTGATACGGAAGTAGTAGTAGTATTGATGACTGCATTTGGAACAATCGAAGGTGCGGTGGAAGCAATTCGTGCCGGAGCGTACGACTATCTTAGTAAGCCAATTGAACTTGACGATATAGATCTGCTCATAAAGCGTTTGCAGGAACGTCAACAGTTGATCTCTGAGAATAAACTGCTCCGTGAGCAGCTCGTAGAAAAATATTCCTTTGAAGAAATAGTTTCGCAATCTTCGCAAATGCAGGAAGTGCTTACCACCGTCTCCCGAGTTGCGCAAACCAAAGCACCCGTTCTTATTCGCGGAGAAAGCGGGACAGGGAAAGAATTGATCGCTCGTGCAATCCACTTCAATAGCCCTCGAAGCGGAAAACCTTTCATTACAGTAAACTGTGCTGCATTAAATGATAATTTGTTGGAAAGTGAATTATTTGGTCATGAAAAAGGAGCATTTACCGGAGCTGAGAAACAACGCCGAGGAAGATTTGAACTTGCAGATGGAGGTACGATTTTTCTCGATGAAATAGGGGATATCTCTCCGGCAACGCAGGTAAGATTATTGCGTGTTTTACAAGAGCAGAAATTTGAACGTGTAGGTGGTTCTGAGACATTATCAGTAGATGTTCGGGTGATTACGGCAACACATAAAAATCTTGAAGAAGCGATCGTGAGCGGTACGTTTCGTGAAGATTTGTTCTATCGTTTAAATGTGGTTGCAGTAGAAATTCCGCCGTTACGTAAACGGAGAGAAGATATTGCTGTATTGTTGGATCATTTTCTTTCATCGTTTGCAAAAGAACATAAAAAAAAGAAATTGAATTTCTCTAAAGAAGTGTGGGAATATCTTAACAGGTATGATTATCCCGGAAACGTTCGTGAATTGGAAAACATTGTCCAGCGTTCGGTTATTTTCTCTCGAGGAGACACAATTACAACCGATGATCTTCCACAAATTGTGAAAAGTAATAAGAGTGAATCACCAACTGTAAAACAATCAATAGAGAATTTTTCTGAACAGATCGAAAAATTGGAAAAAGATCTGATTTTTGAAGCCCTGCGAATTCATGGTAACAACCAATCAAAAGCAGCCGAACAGCTTGGATTGTCTGAGAGAAACTTACGTTACCGACTTAAAAAGTGGGGAGTGAAATAATCGGATGTCAATACTTACCACTGCAAAATTTTCCTTAACCCATTTCTGTTATCTCGATATTTAGATTGCTTCAATTGCTACATTCCATTGCAAGTCCTTTCGTTGTACAATTCAAATAATTGTTCGACATTATTGTCGAATCATATCGACAGAAGTGTCGTAGTTGTTCCTCTCTGAATGTAGATTCTTAATTATTCTCAATAAAACCTCCAAATAATTTCTGGCACGGCAGTTGTAATACTAAGAGTATAACGCAACAAGCACAATCAACTAATTACCAATTCAAAATATATACAGGAGGTTTTATGAAACGCATCATTAACGCAGCACTCACACTTGCAGTTGTATTTGCTCTTGGATTAATGTTCACAGAAACAGCAGCTGCTCAAAACAAAGGGACCGGAACACCAAAAGGTCAAGGTCAATATTTTGTTGATCAGGACGGCGACGGAATTTGTGACAATGTCGGTACACATCAAGGACAGAAAAACGGAAATACAGCAAAAGGAAAACGGACTGGACCAAAAGACGGAACCGGTTACAAAGGTAACGGTCCAAAAGATGGCACGGGCAACGGTAGCGGCACGTGCACTGGCAATGGCACTGGCACAGGAACAGGTGTTTGCGATGGAACAGGATCAAAAGGAAGCATGAATCGCGGCGGCAGAAAGTAAGTGTTCAATAGTGTATGGAGAGTGTGAACCCTCCATACACACTAATAATCATCAAATTAATAATTACTATTCAATGGATAAAACAATGAAAAAAATCTCGTTCTCACTTCTAATGACCTTGGCAATAATGATTACTGCAATAGGATGCGATAAAGGAATAACAGGACCAACTGCAGATGAAAGCATGGGACAATATTCAAATTATATGGATCAAGATGCAGCATCGATGTTGGCGTCAATTGACGATATTGCGGCAGATTCAGTGTCAGTTGACGAAACAAATGGCTTGTTGTACATGCGTGAAGAAGAAAAACTTGCTCGTGACGTTTATTCTGTATTGTATGATAAATGGAACCTGCGTCCATTTTCAAATATTACCCGCAGCGAACAAATGCACATGGATGCTATTCTATCGTTATTGACCAGATATTCACTGCAAGATCCTGTTGGTGGAAATGGCGCGGGAGTATTTAATAATGAAGTACTGCAAAATCTCTATAATGGACTTATCGTAGAGGGGAACAAGAGTGTTGTCGATGCATTAAAAGTTGGAGCAACCATTGAAGAAGTTGATATTGTTGACCTTCAAAAACATTTACAAGAGACAGATAATCAGGATATAACATTTGTCTATGACAATCTTATGCGCGGATCGCGAAATCACCTGCGTGCATTTGTAAAGAACTTAAAAATGCAAGGTGTTACATATGTCCCTCAATATCTATCAACAGCCGAATTTGAGCAGATCATATCCGGGTCAATGGAACGCGGCAGAAGAAACGGTTCTAATTAATAGCGAGTGATTTATGAGACAGTTAATGTTCAAACAAGTTATCGTCCTAATATCTCTGATGATTGTTCAATCAAGCGTTGCTCAAACAATGCAGAGTTCGGAACAACAGAAAAAGAAAGAAAAGGAAACGATCGTTCCTATGAAAGACCTGAACGCAAACGGAATTGACGATGCAAAAGAAAATCAGCGTTCAGGAAAAACAACAACAGTAAAAACGCACGATCAGTTTATTGATGCAAACGGAGACGGAATCTGTGATAATCGTGAACAAGGATTGGGATTCCGTCGCGGGAAAATGGACACAGGAAAACAAACCGGTAAACGCCAACAAGGAAGACAAAAATGAAAACAATCAAATCAATTCCCGCGTTAATAATTATTTCATTGTTCGTGTCTGGACAGATACTTTCAGCTCAATTCAATATTCGACCGACAATAAGTTCAATGGCTGATGACAATGTGAATAATAATGCTCTTCAATTAAAGAGCAATGTCACCACGTTCAATCTTAACAGAGAGAACAAATCATTTTCATTCGATTAATGCGGAGTTTATTCAGTTGTATGGTGAAGAAGATCAAAATGTTCTTACGACGGGAGGATTGCTTGGAACAAGTATCAATCGTGATGATTACGTAATATTTGATCATTCACAACTCTCCGGTTTCATCAATTATAAATATTTTGCGAGTGAATGGCTGATCAATAAGTTCGGTTATTCGTTTAAATCAATAAGTTTTTCATCTCTGGAAGATTTTAGTTATACAGAACACGCAATATTTGCACACGCTGCATTTGCTGTAACGCCAACAACCACAGCAATAGTGCAATCCGACCTTGGAACAAAATTCTATTCATCGACTCCATCCGGATCTTCATCATCGATGAGAAAAGGAGTGATGTCATCTCTGCTGCCCAGCGTTACTCAATTAACGGGAATGGTTAAACTTGGTCAGCGCATCACCGATGAATTAGGCGTGAGTATTACGGAACGATATCAATGGAACATTCAAAAGCAGACCCGATATCTTAGTTCAGAGTATGGATTTATATCAGACGATGAGCTGTTTGATGATCATTATGGATATGAAGGCTTTCATACGAATGCCGTAATAACCGCGCTTCTTTCAGAATCGATCACGCTGAAATTATCCGGCGGTATACAGGATAAACTCTATTCAACACTCTCAGCATATGATTGGGATGGAAATATTGTTGCCGCTCAGCGAATTGATACTCGGTCATATGTGAATATAGGACTGCAGAAAAATTTCGATGATATCGGATTTTCTCTTAAAGGGGCGGTTGATGTTATTCACAACTCTTCGAACGACTCATTTTACAGCTACAAGAATAATGCTTTCACGTTAGAAATAAGTGTTCCCTTCTCTAATTGACCATTACGATTGAACGAATAGGAAGATACACTGGATTTGACGATTATATAGTTAGAACAACGGTCTGAAATATTGGTGAACCGTTATACAATTAGGCAGCATCATATTATCAGTAATAGATAGATAAAACATCATACGAATCCCAATATGAGCCTCATTCAGCTGCAAGATATCACAAAACAATACCAAACCGGGGAAGTACCCGTTACAGCGCTAAAAAATATCAATCTTGAAATAGATTCCCGCTCATTTGTGTCGTTCATTGGACCATCGGGAAGCGGTAAATCAACACTTCTCAATTTGATCGGATGTTTGGATAAATCCACCCAAGGGAAAGTACTGATTAATGATGTGGATGTTGGCTTATTCAGCCGTGCCGAAAGCGCTGCATTTCGCGGGAAAAACATCGGATTCGTTTTTCAAAATTTCAATCTCATTCCTGTCCTAACGGTGTATGAAAATGTTGAGTATCCAGTGCTTATGCTCGACCAGGTTCCAACGAAAGAACGCCACGACCGGATAATGCAACTCTTAGAAAAAGTTGGAATGGTTGATCAAAAAAATAAATTTCCAAACCAAATTTCCGGTGGGCAGAAGCAACGCGTGGCTGTGGCGCGTGCATTAGTCACCAATCCGCAAATTGTTCTTGCAGACGAACCGACAGCCAATCTCGATCGTGTAACTGCGTTTAAGGTTATTACCATTATGCACGAAATGAAGAATGAATTTGGTACGACATTTATTTTTTCCACACACGATCCAAGAATTGTCGGCGAAGCAGAGATCCTATATACACTTGAAGACGGAGCGATTACACACCGCGAAGTGAAGAACGAACAATAACCGAACATTATGGGAAACTTACTTAAAATCAGCATTCGTAATTTATTCCGGTACAAACGGCGTACGGTATTAACATCGTCTCTTATTGCTTTTGGAGTTGTCCTCGTCATTGTTTTTGGCGGACTGGCGATCTCATTTAAAACACAGATGATCGGAATTCTTACGAACTCATCACTTGGGGATTTACAGATACACAAAAAAGGGTACGTTGAGTCGATTGATAATCTACCGTTGAATATTACACTATCAACAACCGAACTGAAAACCGTTGAACAAAAACTGAAATCAATGTCTGAAGTTTCTGCGTACAGTCCGCGCATTAAATTTGGTGCGATGATCAGTAACTATGCACAAACATCAAATATCCGTTTGAGCGGAATTACTCCGGAGAATGAGATTGCAACATGCCCCGATCTGATCAAGAGAATAAAGGGAACCGTGTCTGATCCGCTGCACTTTATTCAACCCGGTGAAATTCTTGTTCCCGAAAATTTGATGAAAGGTCTTTCACTCCATGTCGGCGACGAAATAGTATTGATTGCAACAAACAAAGAAGGTTCGGTGAACGGAATTACAGTTCGTATTGCTGCAGTGTTGGAAAATGTTTTTGGTCCTTCGGGAAAAGACGGATACATTCATATAAAGGATGCCGCGACGTTATTGAGAATGGACCAGCCTGAAATTGTAGAAATTGCCGTGCATCTCAAAAACTTTGGCCAACTTAAGAATGTATCTGATGATCTGAAGCAACAACTCAGTTCACCGATCTCTCCAGCCGAAGTTCATACATGGGAGCAACTTTCCCCATTTGCAAGTATTGCACGTATTGTAGATTTGCTTATTATTGTCGTGAAGTTCATTCTCATTTCAATTGTTCTTGTCAGCATTCTCAATATTATGACGATGTCTGTATACGAACGTATCAGCGAGATTGGAACGATTGCCGCAATCGGAACTCCGCCATCTCGCATTTTAGCATTATTCCTTGTTGAAGGTTTTTCGATGGGACTACTCAGTACGGTGGCAGGAACTGTTATTGGACTTGGGATTCTCTGGTTGATGAATTTTATAAAGATAAATTTTTCATTCGGCGGAATGAATATTTCACTTGCTCCAAGTATTCCTGCAAGCGAAATTGTGTGGGTGGTATTTATAGTTATGCTCGTATCGGTATTTGCGAGTGCGCAGCCGGCGTATAAAGCTTCAAAAATGGAGCCCGTCGATGCATTAGGACATGTGTAGAACAAAAGAATACTCGATTTTTTGGAATTATGATTGGGTATTTCTGTATGAGAGAAAAGTTAATGGACGCTGGGAGAGTATAAAAGAATGAAAAAGATATTCATCACTGTAGTAAGCACTTTTTTTTTCAACGCATCAGTTCTTTCCCAGGATGCAAACACTCTGCTTAAAACAGTAGATGATAATTTATTGCCTGAATCGTATGCCTCGTATCGCACACTGATCAATGAGGAACCGGATGGTTCAAAAAAAGAATTTATGTTCTTTTCAATAAAGAAAGGAAAAGACAAAATTGCATTACTTTATATTTCGCCCGCAAGCGAAAAAGGAAGAGCAACACTTCGTGTGGGTGATAATATGTGGCTATATATTCCTAAAGTGAACAAGCCGGTAAGGATTACAAGCCTCCAATCAGTCGTTGGAGGAGTTTTCAACAATGCAGACATTATGCAGTTGGAATATTCTGCAGAATATAACGCAACGTTTGGCATCGGAACGGAAAAAGAGAATTTGCTTGATTTGAAAGCAAAGAACAAATCTGTTGCGTACGACAAACTTAAAATGTGGATCACGAAAGACAAAAATATACTCCGAAAAGTTGAAGCATATTCCGCCAGCGGTATGCTTATCAAAACGCTCGAATTCAAAAAGGATAAAAATTTTGGAGGGGGCTTGATTCGACCTTCTGTTATAGAAACATACAGTCCGTTATACAAAGGGTATCGATCGTTGATGATTTATCAATCTATTAAAAAACGACAATTCCCAGACGAGGTATTTACACTGAACTATATGGGTCGATTAGGAGATCTAAAATAGTGAGTCATTCCCAATGGCTTATATTGTTTTTGTTGTTCGTATCAACGGGAGGATTGTTCGGACAAGAAGAAGAACTTTTAGAAACTCCACCGGAGCAAGAAAAGAAACTTGAATGGAGTGGCAATCTTGATGTTAAATATACTCTGTTCAACATGGACCAAAACTCAGCGCAGTACAAACTTCAATTCTTCAAAGAACGATCATCGCCAACTCTAGTTTCACAATATAAAATAGAACCATATCTGAATGCCGACTATCGAACGGGTGATTTGGGATTTGTTCTAAAGACACATGCAACGTATTACAGCGATGCTAATGCACAATTTGATTTGTTTGAATCCTATGGAAGTTTCAATCCGTCGCTTAATGTTACTCTGCAGTCTGGTAAACTCATGTATAGTTGGGGAAAAGGATATGCGTTCAATCCAGTCGGCTTTGTCAATTCTGTCAAAGATCCGGAAAATCCGGAACTTGCTCAGGCAGGTTTGCTCTCTGCGAACGTTGAATACATAAAAAGTTTTGAATCTGATGTGTTGCAAAGTTTCGCAATGATGTTCGTTGTGATTCCCTCCTCTGAGTTATTGAACAGCAGGTATGGTGACGTTGAGAAAACTGATATAGCTTTGAAAACATATTTTCTACTGTGGGACACGGACATTGATGTGATGGCGTATTACAGTAAAGACAAACCAAAACGATACGGAATAGATTTTGCCAGAAATCTTAAAGAGAATTTTGAGATTCATGGAGAGGTCAGTCTTAATCTGAATTCACAGCGCTATTCAATTGTGAACGATTCTATTAATTTCAGTTCAGCCGATAATTATTCTTATCTATATGGTGCACGGTATTTAAGTGAAACCAATGTCACGATCATTGCAGAATATTATCATAACGGGCTTGGATTGACAACAAGTGAATACCAACTGTATGGTAACTATCTACAGAAGAGAACTGTAAATAATAACCCTTTGGCTATACAACAAGCGCTCGGAATCAGTCAAACATATTTTCGCAGCAGCACGCTGATGCAGGATTATTTGTACTTCAAAATCATCTACCCCGAACCGTTTGACATGCTCTACTTCACACCGTCTCTTTATACCATTTTTAATCTTGCTGACAAGAGTTTCCTTCTATCACTTCAAATGAATTACAAACCGGTTACAAACATTGAATTTATTTTCTGGCCCAGCGCACTCATCGGTGGTAATCTAACAGAGTATGGCAGTAAGCAAGTTCAGGAGCGCATAGAACTATGGATGAGAGTGTTCTTCTAGAAAAGACGCATCTTCTCTCCTTGATGAAAGTATTCTCTATTGCTGAATTGGTACCTTTTGAACCACAAACTGTATAAAACTGCTATTGGGTTCGCTTTTCGATTATTAGTCATGTATCTTCCAAAGAACTAACATCATATATCAAAAACAATCAATTCAAGTGAAGATCCTGCAAACTATCCAACCTCGATACATCATTGCTGTAGCATTTAGTATTGCAGTATTGATGTTTGTTTCCGCATACGTTGAACTACGGCAAAGCAAAACTGAATTGTTTCATTTGCTGGAAGAACATTCAGTTTCTCTTGCTGAAATTGTGGAACGAAGCAGTTCAAATATTGTTCTCTCATCGGATTATATCGAACAACAACTCGCCGAGCGTCTCTATAATAATGCTTATTTCATTGCGCGATTAGATAGTGCAAACAGTCTAAAACAGACCGATCTTGCGAGTATTGCATCTGAGAATGGAATATTTCGCATCCATATTTTTGACTCCAAAGGAAAGAGAATTCTCAGCAGTCATACTCCTCTTGGATATGGAATGGCAATGCGCGACCAAAATATGTCTTCACCAGTTTTTGCTCCAATTCTTAGCGGTGATCTGGATCGAATGACTATTGGTTTTAAAGAATCGCGCTTTATGGATGGGAAACGATTTGCAGTTGCAGTGAAACGTTCAGGTCGGAATCATGGCGCAATCGTTCTCACGCTCGATGCAAAAGAGATTGTCGAATTCCGAAAAAAGATTGGCATTGGAAGACTCATCAATGATCTGAGTAATAACAGCGGAATAGAATATGTTGTGCTTCAGGACAGTGTCGGAATTATTGCCGCAACGCAAGGTATTTCCGAAATGTCTCGACTCGATAATGATTCCGTTTTGCAGAACGCCATATCCACCGATTCTACTATTACGCGGCAAACGTTGTTCCGCGAGCGTGAAGTATTTGAAGTTATACGAACATTAAGAATTGAACAATCCATTGTTGGTCTTTTACGAATCGGGATTTCAATGGATGAGATCCGATCCGTTGAAAACCGGATGTGGCGCAGAATGTTTATTATGACATTGGTATTGATCTCCATCGGTGTTGTTATTTTTACTGCAATTTTGGCAAATCAAAATTACCAATTGATGTCGAAAAAATATGAACGTGTTCAGCAGTTTACGGAGAATATCCTTCACTCGATGCAGGATATTGTGATAACATTTGATGATCAACGACGTATTTCAATTTTTAATCAACGTGCGGAAGAGTTCTTCGGAATACCATCGGAAAATCTCTTAGGAAGAACGATTGAAGAAATCCCAGATGGATTACGGAATTCACTTCAAACGATCATTGAAACACACCGTGACACATTGCGGGATATCACTTTGATTATTAATGAAATGGAGTATTCTCTATTTATTTCTGTTTCCAATACTGTCAAAAAAGATGGTTCGACAGAAAGCCAGACAATATTGATCAAAGATCTTACTGAGTCTAAACGATTGGAACGAGAGATCCAACGAAAAGAGAAATTGACTGCAATGGGAGAGTTAGCAGCAGGTGTTGCTCATGAAATTAGGAATCCATTGAATGCGATATCAATGATCGCGCAGCGATTTGATAAAGAGTTTTTACCAAAGAAAGGATTAAAAGAATATAAAGAACTTACCGGAGTTCTCAAAAAAGAATCAGTTCGCGTGAATGGGATTGTCCAACAATTTTTAACATTCGCAAGGCCGAAAAAAATTACGTTATCGCATGTATCATCGATGGTATTGATAAAACATCTTTCCACATTATTCCAATCTCAGGCGAAAGAAAAGAAAATTAATTTTATATCTCACGCCGAAGAAACTCCGCTTTTCATCGATGTCGAACAAATGACTCAAGCAGTGCTTAATCTTCTTCAAAATGCTTTGGATGCAACGCCGGAAGGAGGATCGATATCACTTTCTCTTGTTACGAGGGGAAATGAAGTGAGGATTGAAATTATTGATTCTGGAGCAGGGATAGAAGATGGGATAAAAGAAAAAATATTTGATCTTTATTTTACAACAAAACCGAATGGCACCGGAATGGGACTTGCAATCACACAGCAAATTATTATGCAGCACAATGGTTCACTTACAGTAAAAAGCAATCTTCCGAAAGGCTCTATCTTCTCAATTATTCTTCCTGCGTAATTTGAATTACTGAAATTATTTGTTATACTTTTTCCATGCCAATTGAGAAAAAAAATAGGAAGTTCTTCACAATACTCTGTTTCACTCTCTCCTTTCTTGGCATGCTTTTCAGCCAAACCACGTATAAACGGTTCTCAACTAATGATGGACTTGCCCAGAATTTCGTTAGTTCCATTGTACAGGATCATCGCGGATTTCTCTGGTTCGGTACGTTTGACGGTCTTAGCCGGTTTGACGGATATACATTCAAAAATTATCGAAATGATCCATCGGACTCTTTATCACTTTCTTCAGGGTTCATCAGCAAATTATTTATCTCATCTTCAGGGATCATCTGGATCGGGTTTTTGGATGGAACGATCAATCTTTTTGACCCATCTACGGAATACTTAAGACGGCTTCCATTAACCATTCCGGTTGCACCTTCGGGAAACAATTTACGCATAACATCGATCGTCGAAGATTCTTCCGGTAGAATCTGGATTGGAACTGCGAATGCAGGATTGATTAGAATTGTACACCAGAATGGATCACACACAAAAATTTCAACCGACAATCTTCAATTTGAGTACTTTCAGAATTATTCCGTTGGTTCCACAACAATCGAGACACAGAATGTCCGTTCATTATTTGTCGATAAAATAGGATCGCTTTGGGTTCAAACAGAAGAGAAGATCATTGTTATCGATAGGAATAGAACAAATGATCTTCGGATATCTACTGTAGATGTGAAAATGGGTCCTGGACCAGTGACGTGTGGAATCGATCAGGATTCTTCCGGAAGAATGTGGTTTGTCACATCTAATGAGATTGTATCGTTGGATCCCAAAACGAGGGATATGCAAACAATTAATATTCGATCACTATGGAAGGATAATTATTCTCAAAACGGAGTGTATCTCTCACTGCAATGTGATGATCGCAGCAAAAGTATTTGGGTCTCAACGGAGTATGATATTCTTCGAATCGATCAGACAGACCCATCAAAGTTTACCCGATTGCCACGCCCGGTGTCGATGAATAATTTGATGGTGGAATTCACCATGAATTTTGTCGACCGAAGCGGAGTTGTGTGGTTCGGCACCAAAGGATTTGGTATCTACCAATACAATCAAAAAAATGTTTCATTTGGATTGATCCCCGCTCTCAATTTAAAAGCACTCACGCAACAATTTCGTTCGTTTCCGATTCCTCCCGATGAAGAATTAAAAAAGATACCATTGGTTGTGCGAGATTATTTTGGTGCTTACTCTTTTGTGGATAGATTCGGTCATCTGTGGGTTGAAGGTGTAAGTGTTGATAAACGTCCTGTCATGCGCAGATACAACCCGAAGACACAACAAATGCAGATATTCAAAAACGGTTTTAGATCGAATGAGGTCAATAGTCCCCAGAATCCTGTATTTCTTGAATTGAATGATGGTAAAATGTGGATCATTAATTATGTCAGTGGACTCGATCGGTTCGATCCGGTATCAAATAAATTCGATCATTTCCAGATCGTTAATGGTGCAATGAAACGTGTTGAGAATAAAGATCCACTTTCAGTCAGTCTTACCACCGCTACGAAGGATGTTGACGGATCAGTGTGGATCGGTACACTGAATGAAGGTATCTATCATCTCGATCCTTCGACATTATCACTTAAACACTTCTCTTCAAATGCAGTTGACCCGTCAACGATCAGTCATAATTATGTGATCACATTATGTTTGGATCCGATTGAACCCGGACGCTACCTATGGGCAGGGACATACGGCGGCGGTTTAAATAGATTGGATCGAACGAACGGAAAATATTTGCGATTCAATGAACGGACGGGTTTGCCGAGCAATGTCATCAACAGTATCCGGCCTGATAAGAAAGGATTTCTGTGGATCAGCAGCAATCATGGACTCTGGAAACTGGATCCTCGATCTCTTCGGTTCCTATTCTATGACATCAATGACGGCCTTCAAGGATTGGAATATAATCGGTTCGAATCATATTCAGCGTCGGATGGGAAGATGTTTTTCGGCGGGACCGAGGGGGTCAATGTGTTCTATCCGGAACGGATCTTGGAGAATCCTCATATACCTCCCGTTGTATTTACCGACTTGAGAATAAAAAATCGTTCAATCTATCATCGAAATGAGAATTCTCCGCTTTCAATCAGCATCACAGAAACGAAAAATGTAACACTTCAATACTCCGATAATGTTATCACGTTGGAATTTGCAGCGCTCGATTTTGTGAATACCGGTAAGAATCAATATTCCCATAGGCTTTCAGGATTTGAAAATGAATGGAGTGCACCGACAACCCGACGCACCACAACATATACCAATCTTGATCCGGGAGAATACCTTTTTACCGTTAAAGGAAGTAATGGAGACGGAGTATGGAATGAACAGGGAGCATCTCTTGCGATCACAATTTTGCCGCCGTGGTACCGAACGTGGTGGGCATACGTTCTCTATATATTTTCCTCTATTATGCTGCTTCTTAGCATACGACAGTATGAATTGAAACGACTGCGATTAAAGGATGAACTGCTTCTTGAGCAATCCCGATCCGAACAATTAAAGGGGATCGACCAAATGAAGATGCGGTTTTTCCAGAATATCAGTCATGAATTCCGTACTCCTCTCACACTTATTCTTGGACCGATTGAAAAATTGATTTCCCGTTTATCTGATGAAACCGATAAAAGAGAACTTCGAATGATGCGGAGAAATGCGAATCGTTTGCTGCGATTGATCAATCAACTGC
>JFJP01005597.1_pt1 | contig 15849 bp, 18 predicted proteins | sample 431651 | NCBI WGS metagenome assembly JFJP01 (sample SAMN02602958, study PRJNA72255) | Microbial mat metagenome, whole genome shotgun sequencing project. | biome: fresh water; feature: sink hole; material: water; isolation source: purple microbial (photo- and chemosynthetic) mats found in... | reverse complement strand
GCCGCAGTTGTCTTGCGTCAAAAGAATGTAGCCGTCGCTCTCAATTTCAATCGTCAGTTGTTCGATGCGTTCGTTCATGGTTTTGCTTTCAATGCTTGGTTTCGTTTGCAGTAGATGGCTTCTCTAGATGGTGTCCGTGTGGCGGTACAGAGAGGGGGGCAAAAATGGGCCTTATAGGACCGTGGGGCGGTACAGTGGAGCGTTTCCCTGTACCGTGGGGCGGTACTATGGCGGGCCTCTCTGTACCGTGGGGCGGTCTAAGGGTTGCGTTTTTGAGTGGACCGCCTAGCAGATACGCGCCACGCTGAAAGCACTCGACAGCGCCAGCATCAAAACCGGGTAACTTGTCCAATGTGCGCCAGGTCACGGCGTACCAACTTGCCTTGTTTGGACGGCATCCCATCACAGTTTGGAAAATGAAACCCGCATCAATCAATTCCGTTTTTGCCTTGGTCAACATGTCCGCTGATTTCCAGCCCCGTGTTTGCATGTAGGCGCGAGATAGCAGCAATCGCCCGTTGTTGTCCCGCACGAACTGGCGTGCCACCTCCAACAGCAGCGCCCGTGCGTGCATGGACAATCGGCCATAGGCGGGGCAATCCAGTACGGACCAGGGCAAGGCTACAAACCCTCCTGAATCGCGGCCTGAATCGCCTTTGCGGCCTCTGTTGCGTCCATTAGCCACGATTGCCAGCACCTCGCTTCGCCAGCCATCGGTAAATCTTGCGCCGGTCGCTCAGGGTCAGCGAGTACACACCTGGGCGGCATGGTTTGCCGTCGCGGTCGGTGAACTTGATGCGTTCACATGGCACGTCCAATCCACGGCGGCGCAGTTCTGCAATCAGTTCGGGGGCGTTGCTGCAACCGGCGATGCTGTCCAGATGCTCCCGTGGCATTGGGCGTGTGAGCAGCGCATTGATGGCGCGTAGCTGGCGCTGGTTTTCGGTGCCCACAAAGTAGGCTTGATGGTTAGAATGCAGGCTGGCGATTATGTGATTCTTGGCGGGTGCAACTTTGCGAGAGTTGCGCCCGTTGCCTTTTGGGGCTGGCATTACGACACCTCGGCACCAGTGGCCATAGTCGCAAGGAACTGTCTGACGTCGCCCACTTTCCATGCAGTCACGCGCTCGGACAGTTTCACCGGCTTGGGGAACTGGCCAGCATTGCACTTGCGCCAGAGTGTGGCGCTTGAAAATGGCACAACCTCCAGTACCTGGGGCTGTCGCATGAAGCCCGTAGCGGGCAGGTTATCAAAAGACGATACGTGATGTGTTGACACGGGGTGCACCTTTCAAAGTTGGTGCACCGATGGTCAATTTTCATCGCCTCAAAGTCACACCCAGAAACTATTTCTGGGTGTAAAAATACGTTGCTACTTGCCGGTCAAAAAATCGGCTGGCATTTCAAAGCTAAAGTTGGCTGTAGCGGTCTGTTGCAGGACGCCATTCACTGCAACGAATGTCCAATTCACCTGTACGGGGATATCAATTGCGCGGGTTAGCCCCGGCTTCCACGCCCACCCAGTAACCCACCCATTTTGTGTTTTTGTGAGGGCGATACAACCCCAATTCGGCCATAGGCAAACCCAAACGGATAGCGGGGCCATCTCCACTTTTTCCGCCTTCTGTATGGCTCTGTGCACGTGCTGTTCTTGAGATATTCCGGCAGTGTTCCAGTGTTCAATAATCCATAGGTCCGCGACCTTTGCGGTTTCCGCAAACTTGGTAATTCGCCAACGTCTTGCGATTGCGACCGCAACGTTTCTAGGATGGTCTTTCGGTCTGCCCCCCTTCTTTGTGAGGTGGTAGCCCTCAGGTATCGGATTGATTGACATAGCACCCCCGTGCAACCCCACATAAGGAGCCACCAGCAGGCCAGCGGGGGCTTGGCTTTTCGCGCAGGTTTCGACGCTGCGCTAGCTGGGGCAAAACTGCTCTAATCGGGCCTGTGCCCGTCAAGGAATGGCGCAGGCGCTACCCATGGACAACCTCACTCAATTCTTCATTACTCCTGCCAATGTCGCCACCGTGCACAGAAAGAATGACGCTGTTGAGGTCCTTTATTTTCTTGAGTGCCATGTCAGTGAACCGCGATAGTTCCTGACCATCCTCGCAACGCGACATTTCACGCATAAGCACATTCACCATGGTTTCAATATGGCCGGATGCTTCAAACGCCAATTCAAATCGCTCGGACTGGTCGGCATCTCGCGTTGTGGATGCGCTCTTATCCATGGGACACCTCACGCATTGCCTTGGCCAGCCGCAACTTTTCGCCAGCAAGTAGGTTTTCTGCGCGGTGAATATTCATTTTGCACAATTCAATTTCACGCTCCAATTCTTGACGTCGTTCTGCTCTCAAATTTGCAGCACGTTGGTTCTTGACGATTTGAATCGAGAACACTTTGGCTGACTGTGTGGCGTGTTGGGTGGTTTCAGCCATGGTACACCTCCCTTTCAGAGCCAAAGCACTCGACCAATTCAGTCCATCCGTGCATCAATTCGGCAAGTGACTGCATTCCATACGCTGCGTGCGCTATATCGCCTTTATCCATTCCAAAGCCTGAGGTTGCGGCCGCCATTGATATGGCGGTTGACGCGATACTGAGCGGCAATGTTTGAATGCTGTTCTCTGCGTGCCGGTGAATGGCTTTGCGCATCGTGCAAGGGACTAGCCCTTTGCCATCCAATTCAATCAGCATTTGGGCGATAGCAGTGAACGGCATGTTGGCATTCATAAACCATTCGCTCAAATCGCCCGTACTATCAACGATAATTTTCTCAGCCATTTTCAAAGTCCTTCTTTGATGTGGTCAGGGGCTGGCGCTGTGTGTCCACACATACCGGCCCCGTCTTTTTGCCCCACATAAACCGGCGTGGGGCTTGCCGGATTTATGCTGCCTTGAACTGAATCACTTCAGCGCCAATGCGCAGCTTGTCCAAATAGTCTGCCCAACGCTGCATCATCTCCTTGCGTGCAGGTAGGTGCGCTGTGCGGTTGTAGGCGCGGCCATTGGGGTCTTTGACCGTGTGTGCCAATTGGTGCTCGATAAAGTCCACGCGCTCACCAAGCACTTCATCCAATATCGTCCGGGCCATGGCACGGAACCCATGTGCAGTGTGAACGTCCTTGCTGTAGCCCAAACCACGCAGGGCGGCATTGATGGTGTTGTCGCTCATTGGGCGTTCACCAGTGCGTAGACTGGGGAACACAAATTTGCCGTGGCCTGTGATTGGATGCACGGAGCGCAGCAACTCTACAGCTTGAGTCGACAGCGGCACGATGTGGTCTACACCCATCTTCATTTTGCCGCCCGGGATGCGCCACTCTGCGGCTTCCAAGTCAATCTCTGCCCATTCTGCGGTTCGCAACTCGCCGGGTCTGACAAACACCAGCGGCGACAACTTGAGCGCAGCGACGGTGCATGGGTGGCCTGTGTAGCCGAATATCGAGCGCAGCAGCTGGCCCGCCTGCTTTGGTTCGGTGATTGCAGAGAAATGCGACTTCGGTATTTCTGCCAGCGCACCACGAAGGTCTGACGTTACATCCCGTTCTGCCAACCCCACAGCCACGGCATACCTGAATATCTGTCCACAGATTTGCTTGGCACGGTGCGATGTGTCGATTGAACCCCTCGCCTCAACCTTGCGCACTACCTTGTCCAGAACGTCACGCGGGCCAACGGTGTGGATTGGCATCTTGCCAATGAAGGGAAACACATCCTGCTCAAGCAATGTCGTGATTCGCTTTTGGGTGACTTCCTTGCGCTTTGCAGACGTCTTCTTGAGCCAAGTACGCGCCACCAGTTCAAAGGTGTTCGCCGCCAAATCTGCCTTGGCTTGCTTGTCCTCGCGCTTGGCTGTACCAGGGTCTATGCCCTTGGCCAACTGTTCACGGGCCTTGTCGCGGCGCTTTCTCGCCTCTGCCAGCGACACAGCAGGGTACACCCCCAGCGCCAGCGTCTTGCGCTTTTCGTCAAATGTGTAGTCCAAACGCCAATACTTGCCAGTAGATTTGACCAGTAGGTACATGGCACGCCCATCAGAGTACTTGTCTCCATTGGGCTTGCCGGTGGGTTTTACCTGTTTTACGAACGTGTCTGTGAGTGCCATCTACCCTCCAATTACGGTATCTGAGTAACGGTATTTAACAGGAACCGTGAAAAGTACCGTAAATACCGTGAAATGGGATGGTACTGCGTGAGACTACGTTAGACAACAAAAAACCCGCTGTAGCTATAGCCAGAGCGGGTTTTGAGATTTACTGATACGTTACGAAGTCACCAACTGGTGCGACCGTCAGGGATCGAACCTGAAACTAAGGCTTCGGAGGCCTCAATGATATCCATTTCACCACGGTCGCAAGCGGTCGATTGTAAGCGGCGAACAACGGATGCCTTCACAGGCATGGTTAGCGGGCTGGATCGGACCGGATTTGTGCCAGGAACCGCAGCGCACGCGGGTCGGATGGCACCAGCGTGGCCCATGTTTGCGCCCAGCGCAGTGCCTTTGCGCGTTCACCGCGCTGGGCAAACAGGATGGCGAGTGCCTGGGCCGGTGCAGCGTCCTGCGTGTTGAGTGCAAAAGCAGCCTCCAGGGCAGATGCAGCGGGCGCAAAGCGCTCAGCTTTTTGTAGCGCCAGGCCCAGGTTGTAGTGCACACGGGGACGCTCTGGCAACAGCCGGGCGGCCTTCTCCAGTGCCGCCGCCGCTTCGGGCATGCGGTTTTCTTCGGCCAGCAACAAGCCCAATGCATACTGCAACTCACCGATCCGGGGCTGGCGTCGCAGCCCCTCAACCAGCACAGCAATGGCATCGGCATTGCGCGCCGTGGCGTTGTAGAGCGCGGCCAGATTGGCGCGGGCGGGCGTGAAGTCCGGATCAATTTTCAGTGCCGCACGGTAATGCTGCTCCGCCAGTGCAGTCTGACCGGTGTTGGCATACACCACGGCCAGGTTCAGGTGCGCTCCCGGCATGTCCAGTGAATGGCTTTGCGCTGCGATGAATTCACTGATGGCGGCATCGTATGCATTGAGGTTCGCCTCACCCAAGCGATTTTTGGGAAGCGATGAGAGACTGCGCGCCGCAGCCATGCGTACCGCAAGCACCGGGTCGCGCAACAGTGGCACCAGTGCGTCGATGCGCTGCTCGGGGGCCACAGCGTTCAAGCTGTCGGCCGCCGAAGCGCGCACTTCGGGGTCGGGGTCGCGCGTGGCCTCCATACGCACGGAGAAGCCTGCATTGGCCTCGCCACTGAGTGCGCTCAGTGCCGTCGCTCGCACGATGGCGTTGTAACGTGCATCGCCTGCAAGCTCTAGCAAAGCAGGCACGGCATCGGGCCCGCCTGCCCGGGCCTTGGCAAAGACCTCACCATAGTGCGGCTCTACCCGTGGTTTGCTTGGAGACCAGGCGCGCAACTGCTCCACCGCCCAGGCCGAGGTTTTGTCAGCATGACAACCATTGCACGCGTTCGGGGTGCCGATCCTGAGGGTGAGGTCTGGCCGCGGAATGCGCAGGCTGTGGTCCGGCCGCGGCTGGATCTGCATGTAAGTGCGTGGTGGCATGTGGCAAGCCACACATGCAGCGCCCTTGCTGTCAACCTTGTGGTGGTGGTGGGCAGGATTGTCGTAGTCACCCTTGGCCGTGGGGAACTGTGCGTTGCCGGTTGGCGAGTGACACTGCACGCACACCGCATTGCCAGGCAGGGTGAGCTTGCCGGTGTGGGCGTTATGGCAGACCGTGCAGGCCACGCCAGCCTGGTACATCTTGCTCTGGCGGTAAGAGGCATCGACAAACACCTCTCCCATTTGTTGGCCATCGGGGTAGAAGTGGCCGGCGGTGAGTTGCAGGGGCAGAGCGTGGTCCAGCCGGGTTTGCCCAGGTTGCGGCAGGGCACGCAACAGGCTGCGACGGGCATGGCAGGTGGCACAGACATCGACCTGCAATTTCGCTTGGGTGGACTTGGTCGCTTCGGTCAGGCCGAAACGCTCACCCGGCACATCGGCCAGCGCCCTGCCCTCCTTGTGCCTTTGCGCCCATGCAAGATGCCGCGCGCCCGGGCCATGACAGGCCTGGCAGGACACATTGATCTCTTTCCAGCGCGAGTCAAACGTTTGTGTGGCCGCATCAAAGCGTTTCTCAAAACCTGTGGTGTGGCATTCAATGCACATGGTGTTGGCGGTCTGGTAGTTGCCGCTCCAGTGCAGTACATCGCCTGCGGGCGCTTTCTCTTGGGGCTGCAGATAAAACCAGCGCTTGCGCACATCATCCCAGGCGATCTGCAAGGCCTGCAGGCGTCCACCGGGCAGCGAAATCAGGTACTGCTGCAATGGTGCCACGCCAAAGGTGTAGCTGATTTCGAAGTCTGCCAGCTTGCCATCGGGTCCGTCGGTATGCACAAAGTATTTATCGCCTTCGTGGAAGAAACGTGAGGTGACGCCCTGGTGGCGAAACTCTGCATTGGCAAAGTCGCCCAGTACCGTCTTCGGACTTGCAGTCGCCATTGATCTGGAGTGATTTGACTGCAGCCACTGCGTCGCCTGCTCCTTGTGGCACTCCAGGCAGGACGCGTTGTCGACGTAAGCTACCGTCTCCGACCCCAATGACACGTCCGTGGGAGGGCGTGCCAATTGCCACACCAAGCCTGCAGCGATGGCGCAGCCGGCCAGCGTCAAGGCGACCCATGGATGTTTCATGACGATGCTCAATGGGTGGTGCGCAAGATGCGTCAAAGGTCGATTGGTGAATCGCGCAAATTATGCCTATGTGAACCCATCGCCGGCGTCACCGTTGCGCTGGACACTTCCATAATGCACGTCGGGGACAGACCCCGACAAAACGCCAACCATCCCCCTTGTGACTACGGAGAAATACCCATGCAATGCGTCAATGCCCAACGCCCCACCCGCGAACAGCAACACGCCGCGATGGCGCGCGATGACGGAAATCCCATCTATATGGTGAATCTGCTGAAGTTTCGCGAAAGGGCGGTGTATGCCGATGGGCGCGAAACCTCGCTCAGTGGTCGCGAAGCTTTTGACATTTACGGTCATGCAATGACCCGCATGGTGCTGGAGGCAGGCGGAAAGTTCGTGTTCTCCGGCAAAGTCCGCGGGATGCTCATTGGCTCCGTTGACGATTCCTGGGACCAGGTTGCCATCATGATGTACCCTTCTTTCAAAGCCATGACCGCCATCACATCATCACCGTCTTATGCCGAAATCCATGTGCACCGCGATGCGGGGCTTGACGGGCAATTGCTGATCGAAACGGTTCGGTCCTGACCTAACGGAGTGATGCGATGATTTCTACCCGCCTTTATGTCATCAATCAGGAATGTCAAACCGGTACCCCACTCCATAAACGGACGCAATGCAGTCACAGCCTGGCTCAAGAACCTGAACCTTCTTGCGAAGATTCTTGATGTGCGTGTCAATGGCGCGGTCGCTGATATCGCGCTGGCTGTCATGCACACTGGCCAGCAACTGGTCACGCGAATACACGCGGCCGGGACGGCTCAGCAGCAGGCGAAACATCATGAACTCGATGCGCGTCAACGCCAACCATTGGCCGCGCCAGCTGATTCTGAACGCACCGTCGTCAATCTCCCAGGGTCTAGCGGTAGTTTTCACCCGGCCTTGCGCACGGCGCAATAGCGCACGCACACGTGCAACCACTTCCCGCGGTGCAAAGGGTTTGCAAACGTAATCGTCGGCCCCCATATCCAACCCCAAAAGACGGTCCACCTCGTCGATGCGGGCCGTCAGCATAAGGATAGGGACATCGCTGAAAGCGCGCACGGCTTTACACACGCCGATTCCGTCCAGTCCCGGCAACATCCAGTCCAGAATGACAGCATCGGGGGCACGCTCTTGAATCATCCGCAATGCGTCGCGACCGTCATACGCGGCGGTAGCCGCATATCCACTAGCCCGAAGGTAGTTCAGCAGCAAGTCGGATATCTTTCGGTCGTCTTCAACGACCAGTACGCAGTTGGAAGGTGTATCGCTCATGTGGCTCCATCTCCGTCGCGCGGCAATTCAAGAATGATGCGCACGCCACCGCATGCTGATGGCTCCGCCCGAATCGTGCCACGGTGCGCTTTGGCAATCTGCTCGCAAATGGCCAGCCCCAACCCACTTCCGCCAGTTGAGCGTCCGCGCGAAGCGTCAGCGCGGTACAAGGGTTCAAACAGTCGAGACAAATCCTCCGCGTAAACTCCAGGGGCAGTGTCTTCTACCGCAATGATGACCTTGGCGCCATCGCCACTGCGCAGTGTCACGGTCACTTGCCCAGGTGCATCGGTATAGCGCAGGCTGTTGTCGAGTAGGTTGCCAAGTAATTGTTCGATGCGCTTGGCATCCCATCGCACCGAACCCTCGAACTCAGCGTTCATGGTCAACGTCAGCCCCAACTGCGTGGCCCTTAGCGCAAATCGTTGCACTGTGCCCTCAACGAGTCGCTGCGCATCCACTTCTTCAAAATAGCATGGCAGCGCCTTGAGATCTGCCATGGCCAGCAGATGCAAATCATCGACCAGCGCATTGAGCTTCAGCACTTCCTCGCGCAGGGACAGCATGGCTTGGGGTGTTTGCGCAATCACGCCGTCGATCAGCGCGTCAATCTCTCCACGCAGTACTGTCAGGGGAGTTCGCAGTTCGTGCGACATGTCCGCAATCCATTGACGCCTTGCTCCCTCAAGCTTCTTCAAACCCTCCGCCATCTGGTTAATGTTGCGCATGGCGTCGCCGATTTCATCGCTACGGGTTGCTTTCAGGCGGGTATCAAATTCGCCATGTGCAATGCGCTCGGTAGCGGCTTGCACTTCTATCAACGGGCGTACCCAATGCCCGGAAATCCAGAATGCACAAACCAGCGCAATCAACAGCAACACGAATGCCATGGCAACGATGCTCTGGTACTGCGTATTCAGAAACCGAATTTCCACTTCGCTGGGTACCGGTTTGAGTTTCGTCATGCGCACCATGGCAACCACTTCATTGCCGATGCGCACCGGGCGTTCAACGGTGTTGTGGGCGTCGTGCGGCAAGGATCTTCCCAACCTTGCGTGCCCGTCCAGTCCGTAAATGGCGACACGGTCCTTAAAGGCATCAACGCTGTCGACGGGCCGTGGCGGCGGACGCGTACTAAATACTCCACTATCTTCCGGGCGGGGCATTGCATCCCGCAACGCCCTCAAGGGCGGCGATCCCTGCATCCTCCCAAATTGACGGAACAGGTCCGGCAAGTCTACGCCCCTGGTTTCGAGTGAATCGATGCCACCCGCCTGCTCTGCGTTTTCAGAAACCAGCTGCGCAAATTGCTCCAGTCGCTCCACATCGCGCGTGGCCAGATAGTCGGAAAACCCGTTGCGCAAGTTCCAGGCGCTGAGTGCGCCCATGGCAAGCACCGCTAGGAGTACTGCCGAGAGCAGCAAGAGCGCTTGCGTATGGACGAGTCGAATTCGCATAGCCCTCTATTGGGCTCCGAAATTGTGAGGAGATTGTGAGTTTTTGCCCATATTTTCTCCACATTGATTTTTCACAATTTATCCACGGCAAAGCAGGTGCTTGCCCAAACCAACGGAGTGAATCATGAAAGCAAACCACACATCTACCTTGCCATACGGCCGCGCATTCGCATTGGCAACTTGCATGGCAGCGCTGCTGCCGGCAGGTATTGGACTCACCGCATGTGGCGGTGGTGGCAGTGATTCCACGACCACCACTGAGACCAGTACCACACCTGGAACAAACACCAGCACGAGCACCACCAGCACCGCTGGCGTACTCTGCAATTACGCCACCAGTGCGTTCAATAGCTCAGCATCGGTCAACGCAACCGCCACCGCAACCTGGTCTTGCAGCAGCACACTGCGCTCACTCACGGCCAATGGTTTGCCGGACCACGCGGTGGGTACCTTCCCCAACGCCGATAACCCCAACACCATCGCTGCTCAAAGCATCTCGGCCTCGGTGTCAGTGACACCTACCGAGACTTCGGTCGTCACATCACGTGTCGGGGCCATGGACAAGCCTGGAATCGCTTTGAATGGCATCTCCTTTGACCCGGGCACAGCGGGCACCTGCAGTAACACTGGAACTTGTCAACAAGGTGGACAGGCTGCGGGTTCTTGGAGTCTGGAAGCCTTGGGTCAGACTTCCTTCAAGTGGGGAACAGACACCAGCAACGCGCACGTGCAGCCCAACGGCATATACCACTACCACGGCATTCCGGAAGGCTTTGTCACGAAATTGAGCAATGGCAACAAGGTCATGACCTTGATTGGCTGGGCGGCCGATGGATTCCCCATCTATGCGCGTTACGGCTACACGGTAGCCGCAGATGCCAACTCTGGCGTCAAGGTGGTCAAGGCGAGCTACCGCACCAAAACCGCGCCGGATGCCAGCCGGCCGGCTACCAGCCTCTACCCTATGGGAACTTTCACCCAGGACTATGAATATGTGGCAGGCTCTGGTGATCTGGACGAATGCAACGGCCGCACGGGTGTGACACCCGAGTTTCCTAAAGGCACTTACCACTACTATGCGACCGATACCTTCCCCCATCTGCAACGTTGTGTGAAGGGCAAGCTGTGAGGCATGGTTGGCAAAATGCCAGCCTGATACTGGCTGTGCTGTGGGGCTTGCTGTTGGGCATGTCTCCGGCGCAGGCGCATCTGATGGCTGCGCAAAAGGGCACGCTAAACATCGTCAATGATTCGGCTTTTCTGGTGCTGTCGGTACCGGTCTCCGCATTGAAAGGCGTAGACGATGATGGCGATGGCGCTTTGTCCAAAGCCGAATTGGCGACCCATGCCGATGCAATCCGTGCGCAGGTGAAAGCAGGCGTAGAGCTACTCGGGCCTGACGGCGCTTTGCCGCTACAGCTGATGATGCTCGATATTGCGCCTGCGGAGAACACACCCACTGCAGCGGCCAGTCACCTGGTGATACTGGGTCGCTTTCAAGCCGGTCCCACTGCACTCGCGTTGCGTTTTTCGCTGTTCGGTACGAAAGCCATTGAACAGGCGCAAGATGTGACCATCACGCGACAGGACGAATCGCAATGGTTGCGCTTTACTCCAGAGCAGACTGAGAAGGTGCTGTTGCCCAGCGCGTCTGCGGTGTTTGGCGAATACGTTCGCATCGGCGCAACCCATGTACTGAGCGGGGCAGACCACATGCTGTTTTTGCTCGTTGTCCTGTCGGCGAGTATGGGATGGCGGGCCTTGCTGGGAGCGCTCACGTGCTTCACTGCAGGCCATGCGTTGACACTGGCCGTTTGCGTTTGGGGCGGCTGGTCGGTGTCCGACCGCATCGTGGAGCCGACCATTGCTGTAACCATTGTTGGCATGGCTGCCTTTGATGGCTGGGAACGCTGGCGGGGAAGGTCGGTGCAACTCGGTTTGCGGCTCGGTTTGGTGTTTCTCTGCGCGCTCATCCATGGCCTGGGTCTGGCCGGCGCTCTGCGCGAATTGACGCAGTGGACACCCGGCAGCACACAACTGGTCCTGGCACTGGCGGGCTTCAATGCGGGCATAGAAGTTGCACAGATCGGTGTGGCTGTGTTGGCGGGTCTGACGGCGCTTGTTGTGCATCGCTTGGCTGGAGCAATGGCACACCAGCGCGTCAGGCGGTCTGCACCGGTGCTGGCCATGTTGGCCGGTTCGTTCTGGTTTGTTGAGCGCGTTATGGTTGCCGCATAACCCAATCAGACAGCTGTTGTGTACGCTTGTATTTGGGGCCATAGATGACTTTGTTCACCCGCAGGTCCAGGCGCTGGTACTCTGCCACGCAACGTGGCTGGTGAAGGTACCTGAGCCATGGCACTCCTCACAATTCCCTCACAATTGGTTTTCACAATCAGGCAATCGACCACCACAGTGCGCCTGCCCGCAAAGAAGGGAACCAACCTTGACATCCAATTACCAATTCATCACTCTGCGATTCTTCGCGCTCACTGTGGGCGTGTTCGGCGCATTGCTGTGGTGGAACGACGCCCGAAGCGCCCCATCGTTTGCATCCACCCAACCGGCGGCACGCATCGAGCATTGGCAAAAGCGTGAGGAGGCCATCAATGCCCACTTGCGCGACGCCAAAGACCTCAGTGCCATCAAGCTACTGTTTGTGGGTGACTCCATCACCGACTTCTGGTTGTTCGACAACAATCCATGGGTCAATGGTCAGAAGTACGGTCGAAAGATTTGGGACGAGTCCTTCGGGAAACCGGGTAGCGAAAACTACGCGTTCAATATCGGCATATCGGGCGACCGCATCGAGCACATCCTGTACCGTATCCTGCCGAAGTCTGTGGGAGGCATGGGGCAACTGGATGCGCCCCAACTCAATCCGGAGTTCATGGTGGTGATGCTTGGCATCAACAACAGCTGGGCGGCAGAGGACCCCGTGGCGGACAGCATCTTTGAAGGGGTGCATGTCGCGCTCACCACCCTGCATGCCCGCAAGCCGAAGTCACGCATTGTTCTGCAATCACTGCTTCCGACAAACGACACAGTCAAGAACAGGGATGTGGTACGTGTGGTCAATCAGCGACTCCGCAAGCTGGTGACCACTCCAGAATTCTCCAGTTTCACCAGCTACCTTGACCTGTACCCAGCATTTACCGACGCCGCTGGAATGCAGATAGCGAAGTACTTTACCGATGGGTTGCACCCCAATGCAGTGGGGTATGCGGTATGGCGCGACCAGCTGGTGCCATTTCTGAAAACCGCAAGGGCCTCGGCTTCTCGCAGCACCGGCTCGCTGCAGGGTGCGCCGCTATAATCTGCGCCACCTTTGACCCCTACACCCGCAAGGACGCCATGAGCAACCACAGTACCACCCCCGCTCACGATGACGGGCATGCCACGCCCGGCAAGGACAAAAAGCAGACGCTGCTGGTACTCGGACTGTCTGTCGTGTTGCCGCTGGTGGTGGTGGTGAGCCTGGTGCGCACTTTCAGTGCGTCCAGCAACGAAAGCGTCGAAGTGATGGACCCCGAAATGGCTGTCATGCAACGCATTCAGAAGGTGGGCAGGGTCGAGATGGGCAGTACCGTGCAAGAGACCCGCACCGGTGAACAAGTGTTCAACGCCCAGTGCACCAGCTGCCATACCACTGGCCTGGTGGGTTCTCCCAAGTTTGGTGATGCCGCAGCGTGGGCGCCACGCATCAAGACTGGCTTTGATGCGCTGCTCACATCTGCCTTGAAGGGCAAGAATGCGATGGGTGCGCAGGGTGGTGGAGCCTACACGGATTTCGAAATTGCGCGCGCTGTGGTGTATATGACCAATGCGGGGGGCGCCAAGTTTGCTGAACCTGTGGAGCCGAAGGCCGCTGCGGGCAAATAGGTTGTTATACGAAATGTGCCTGTAGCGCTTGCTAGACAAGCGGAAGGCGCTACTATTTTGGTAGCGTTTCCGTCTTCAATGCTTGTGGGCTGACAACGTAGCCGAAACGCCTTGGCAAGTCCAGACGTTTGACTTCCTCGACACACCAACGCCCAGACTCGATGGCGGCGGCGGCTTGCGCCACATCCAGCGTATGCAGCAACCCCAGACCCAACGGCGTGTTCAGGTAGACCCAACCGTGTTCGTCCACCAGGCAGGCCGTGCATTGCGTCACGGCTTCGGTATGTGCCTGGACCGACAAGTCTTCGCCAAGGCGCCAGACCCAGGGCGTCACCTCAAGCTCGACATAGACCCGCTGCGGCCCATTCTGGAAGTACCACTGCCCCTGTTCATCGCTGGCGTAGTTGCGCCCGATAAATGCGATCAGCTTGTCATGCTTCAGGATCGACCCTTTGGCACCGGGTTGATGGCTGGTGAAGGCGCCTGCCGCCTGGGCTGCATCGTCGCGCATGTTCCAATGGCCTCGGGCATCCAGGCCTAACCAGCCGTAGCAGTATGGGACGTTGGGCCACTTGGCCATCGCTTGGTGAACCAGATCATCCATAGGAACTTGCCTTCTCGTTGGCCGTGAATCGCTGTAACCAGGTACCCACCACATCGGGCAAACCCAGCACGTGACCAGGAAATGGCCCTTGCGCAAAGCCCACGTGGCCACCCTGAACGGGCTGCCACAGTGTGACATGCTGCCCCACTTCGCTCGCTGCAGGCAGGCACGATGCCGGCACAAACGGATCGTTGCACGCGTTGACCACCAGCGCCGGAATCTGAATGTCTTTCAAACCAGGTTTCGACGAGGCGCGTTTCCAATAGTCATCGGTGTTGCGAAAACCGTGCAGCGGCGCAGTGAAGACATTGTCGAAATCGTACAGGTCCCGCGCCGCGAGCAGGGCATCCCGATCAAAAAGACCCGGGTGCTGCTGGAGTTTTTGCAACGCCTTGGGCTTCATGGAATTCAGGAACATACGGGTGTAGATCTGCCGATTCAGGCCGCGCCCAATCGCGTGACCGCTCGCAGCCAGATCAATCGGGGAACTCACTGCGGCAACCGCCGACACGACCCTGGCCGCCTGCGCGCCCTGCTCCTGGGCCCATCGCAGCAAGGCGTTGCCGCCCAGCGACACGCCTACCGCGATGATGGGGCCGGCGTGCATGCTGCGAAAACGCTGCAGGATCCAATCTATTTCTTCATGGTCACCTGAGTGGTAGGCACGTGGTCCCCAATTGAGCTCGCCGCTACAGCCACGGAAATGCGGTACCGCAAAAGACAGCTGGTGTTGTTGGGCAAAGACTGCGAAGGAGTGGGCATAGTGGCTCGCCGATGAGCCTTCCAGCCCATGGAACAGGACCAGCAGCGTGGTTTGTGGCGCGCCAAGCATCCAGTCCACATCAACGAAGTCGGTATCCGGCGTGGCCCAGCGTTCTCGCCGATAGTCAGGAGGCGGACCAAGACCCGTACGGGCGTACAAGGCCGACCAGATGGTTTGCAGATTGCCACCCGGCAACCACCAGGGCGCTACATAGTTCATAGCGGCTCGCGCTTTCTCTGTATGGTTTGGAGCACGATTCGGCTTAAAAAGACGAAAGCCGCCTGAGCGGCGGCTTTCTGGTGGGGTGCACCGAAATACTACTTCTTCTGGCGGAACTTGCGCAGCGCAGCAATCTGGGCCGCCATGACAGCCAGTTCGGACTGAGCACGGGCAATGTCCAAGTCTCCCTTGGCGTTTTTCAGCGCCTCTTCTGCCAATGCTTTAGCCTGGTTGGCTTTTTCTTCGTCCAGATCTTTGCCACGGATAGCAGTATCTGACAACACGGTCACGCAATTCGGCTGCACCTCGAGAATGCCACCGGCTACAAAGACAAACTCTTCGCTGCCGTCTGCCTTCTCGATACGCACCGATCCAGGCCGGATGCGCGTAATCAGCGGTGTGTGGCGCGGCAAGATACCCAACTCACCCGCTTCGCCCGGCAACGCTACAAAGCGCGCCTCGCCCGAGAAGATCGACTCCTCTGCGCTGACGACATCAACATGGATAGTGTTCATACGTACTCCTGTTCAAAAAAGGTGCGTGGAAAGCAAGCTGTCGGCGCTTGGGCTAGGCGGTTCACGGAAATGTCAACTGCACATTGAGCACATCAACCACACCAAAGCGTCCAGAACGCCGGTTTACGCCACCTTCTTGGCTTTCTCGAAGGCTTCATCGATCGTTCCGACCATGTAGAAAGCTTGTTCGGGCAGGTGATCGCACTCGCCGTTGACGATCATCTTGAAGCCACGAATGGTTTCGGCCAGCGTCACGTACTTGCCGGCAGAACCGGTAAACACTTCGGCCACATGGAACGGCTGCGACAGGAAGCGCTGGATCTTGCGGGCGCGGGCCACGGTCAGCTTGTCTTCAGGAGCCAGTTCGTCCATACCCAGAATCGCAATGATGTCTCGCAG
>JFJP01002072.1_pt1 | contig 15849 bp, 15 predicted proteins | sample 431651 | NCBI WGS metagenome assembly JFJP01 (sample SAMN02602958, study PRJNA72255) | Microbial mat metagenome, whole genome shotgun sequencing project. | biome: fresh water; feature: sink hole; material: water; isolation source: purple microbial (photo- and chemosynthetic) mats found in... | reverse complement strand
GGCCTGCTGAAGTCTGGTGCGGTGTTTGCGGCCGACTGGAACAAAGCCGCATTTGACGCCAAAGCGTTGGATGCCGCCATGAGCGCAATGGGCTTGTCCGGCGCAGCCGCCAGCGGCAACATCACGGTGAAGGCGCCCGACATTGCTGAAAACGGCGCTGTGGTTCCGGTCGAAATCACCTCCGCTATCGCGGGTACCGAATCCATCGCAATTTTTGGCGAGAAGAATTCACTGCCACTGATCGCTGCGTTCCACTTCGCGAACGGCGCGCAGGGTTATGTTTCGACCCGTATCAAGATGGGCGCCACCTCCAACGTGCGTGCCGTGGTGAAAGCCGGCGGCAAGCTGTATTCGGCGGCAAAAGAAGTGAAGGTCACCATCGGCGGCTGTGGCGGTTGATTGCTGAATCCGCATTCGCCACTCGACCTTAATCAACACGATACAGAAACAGGAGCAACAAAATGGCAGAACCGATGAAAATCCGCGCGTCGATGTCCGGCGCAGTCGCAGATGTGAAGTGCTTGATGAACCACCCGATGGAAACTGGTCTGCGCAAAGATGCCAAGACCGGCGCTGTGGTGCCCGCGCACCGGGGCGGCGGTATTTCCAAGAACCCCTACCTGGCGTTCAAGGTAGCTGGCGCCAAGAAGGGCGACAAGGTTGTGGTCAACTGGGTGGATAACACCGGCGACAAGAACAGCGCCGAAGCCGCTATCGGGTAAGCGTTCAGGCAAGGCGATTTGTCGCCAAGGGCTAGCCGGGTCAAGTGGTTCGACCAGGCTGGCCCTTTCGCTTTGGAATCTCGAGGATGGCATGAAAAAGAATTTCGTTGGTTTGCTGGGTTGCTGTGTTCTGCTCGGCTCGACAGGCGTCAATGCTGATCCGGAGGAAGATCGTCTGAAATTGATCAGTCATTTCAAGGTCGCATACCCGGAGATAAAACCCGGCGAATACATCTATGGCTCGCTCGCCTTCGATCCGGATGCGAAGCTGAAATATGACATCGTCATGCAATCTCCGCCTCATGCCGACGAACTCGGCAAGGGGGAACAACTCTGGAAAAAGCCGCTGAAGAGTGGCCGGACTTACGCCGAATGCCTACCTGATGCCGGCAAGAATATCGTCGGCAATTACCCGCTGTTTGATGAAGCGCAAGGCAAGGTGGTTACGCTGGAAGATGCCATCAACGCCTGTCGTGTGGCAAATGGAGAATTGGCTTACGCCTATGCCGATCCGCAAACTATCGGCTTGTTGACCGCCTATCTGCGTACCTTGTCGGACGGCGGAAAGATGAATATCAAGGTTGCGAGCGCGGCAGCCAGAGCGGCTTATGAGGATGGCAAGAAAAGTTTTTACAGTCGAGTGGGGCAGCTTAATTTTTCTTGCGCCAACTGCCATGTCGACAATGCCGGTAATCGCATGCGATCGAAACTGCTTTCAGCCGCAATCGGCCAGTCTACGCATTGGCCGATATTTCGCGGCGGTAAGCAGTGGGTGACTTTGCAGAAGCAATACGAAATTTGCCACCGCAACATGTTGCAAGTGTCGGACAAGCCCGGCAGCCGACGCTATAACAACCTGGAGTATTTTCATTCATTCATCTCCAACGGCTTGCCTCTGCAATCTTCAGTTGTTCGAGAGTGAGAGATGTCTTGTTTTTTGCACGTATCCATCGGGCGCCCGGTTTTTAATTGAACCACCGCAATGAACTAGCCGAATTGGCTCATCGCTACCATTTACCGGAGACATCAGTGCGGCAAGAATGCGCGTTGCCCCGAAACCGGGGCCGTACTGGATTTCCAAGCGCTGAGTCGCTCATAACAACGTTGTCCATGACCCATCAGGAGAAACATCAATGTCCATGAATCGCCGTGAATTTCTGCAAGTCCTCGCCGCAGCCGCCGCCTCCGGGCTGGTGCTGGACAGTAAATCAGTGCTTGCTGGCAATTTGCCGGCCAATTTCTACGACCTGCCGCCGAGCGGCAATGTTTCCTTCCTGCACTTTACCGATTGCCATGCGCAATTGCTGCCAATCTGGTTCCGCGAGCCAAATGTGAACATGGGCGTGGGCTCCATGATGGGCAACGTGCCGCATCTGGTTGGCGACAAATTCCTCAAGCATTACGGTATCAAGCCTGGCAGCGCCGATGCCGCCGCTTTCACCTATCTGGATTTTCAGACTGCCTCCAAGGCTTATGGCAAGGTCGGCGGCTTTGCCCACCTGAAGACGCTGGTCGACAAAGTGCGCGCTTCCCGTCCGGGTTCGTTGTTGCTCGACGGCGGCGATACCTGGCAGGGTTCGGCGACTTCGTTATGGACCAATGCGCAAGACATGGTTGATGCGTGTATTCAACTCGGTGTCAATGTCATGACCCCGCACTGGGAAGCCCAGTTCGGCGCTAATCGCATCATGGAAGTGGTGCAGAAGGATTTCGCCAACAACGGCGTCGATTTTGTGGCGCAAAACATCACCACCAGCGATTTTGGCGATCAGGTCTTCAAGCCCTATACCATGAAGGAAATGAATGGCGTGCAGATTGCCATCATCGGACAGGCCTTCCCCTACACGCCGATTGCCAACCCGCGCTATATGGTGCCGGACTGGACCTACGGCATTCAGGATGAATCGCTGCAAAAGTGGGTTGATGAAGCCCGTGCCAAGGGGGCGAAGGTTGTCGTCGTGTTGTCGCACAACGGTATGGACGTGGACTTGAAGATGGCCGGCCGGGTCAACGGCGTCGATGCGATTTTCGGTGGCCACACCCACGATGGCGTCTATCAGCCGGTGCCGGTGAAGACGCCCGATGGCGGTACGTGTCTGGTCACCAACGCCGGCTCCAATGGCAAGTTCCTCGGTGTCATGGACTTTGATGTCAAAGACGGCAAGGTCAAGGGTTGGAAATACCGCCTGCTGCCGGTGTTCTCCAACTTCCTCGCGGCCGATCCGAAGATGGATGCATTGATCAAGAAAGTGCGCGCGCCCTTCGAGAAGAAGCTCAATGAAGTTCTTGCGGTGAATGAAGATCTGCTTTACCGGCGTGGCAATTTCAATGGCACCTGGGATGAAGTCATCTGCCAGGCATTGATCGAAGGTAAAGGCGCTGACGCCTCTTTCTCGCCGGGCGTGCGCTGGGGTACCAGCATCATGCCAGGCGAGGCGATCACCTATGAATTGATGATGGACCAGATGGCGATCACCTATCCGCAGACCACGCTGAACACCTTCACCGGCCAGCAGATCAAGGACATCATGGAAGACGTTTGTGACAACATCTTCAACGCTGACCCCTACTACCAGCAAGGTGGCGACATGGTGCGCACCGGTGGCATCGAATACAGCGTGCGGCCGAACGAGCGCATCGGCAAGCGTATCGGAGACATGATGATCAAAGGCAAGCCGATCGATCCCAACAAGAAATACAAAGTTGCCGGTTGGGCCTCGGTTAACGAGGGCGTTACTGGCACGCCGATCTGGGACGTGGTGGCGGATTACCTGCGTGACAAGAAGGTGATCAAAGGCATCAAACTGCATCAGCCCAAGGTCATTGGCATGGCTAACAATCCCGGTATCGCTTGATCGGAAATTGAAAGCGTCAAACCTCAACAGCGGGTCAAGCTGATAGCGATAAGTAAGCTAAACCTGACTCGACATCACCCCGGTTCTACCGGGGTGATGTCATTTTGGCTTGTTGTTCTGCTTCGAACGGTGCGTTGCAGATCAAATTGAGCCCGTTCAGGCGTTAGATCTTCAAACGTCCACAGAATCTGTATGTCGTTCAGGCTTTACAATCGCACCCTTATTGAACCGGCCAGATGAAGTTTTGACTTCGTTCAGGCTGAACCAATCGAAGTCCGCTTACTCTTCGATTGTTCGCCTTGAGATGGATTCAAGGTCTGCTGCCAGCGAACTTCCAACCTGACTTGTCGTGGCCGGATCAATAGTTGATTCGACTATTTCGTTTTCCGGAGCCTTTGGCATGAATCCGCGTACTTTTTTGTTGCTTTTCTGGTCTTTGCTCACCGTGCTCTCGTTGCCGGTTCGGGCTGCATATGTTTGGATTCCATCCGCGCCAGCGCAAGAAGTAGAAGCGCGATTGACCCGGGTTCAGTCAGAACCGGTGTCGCACAAGGCGGCGATTGCGGCAGGCAAGAAGGCGGCTTTTTTCTGCGCCAATTGTCATGGTGAAAGTGGTGTGAGCGCGCTTGATCATGTTCCGAATCTGGCCGGGCAGAATGCGTTCTATCTGCTCGCGCAGATCGATAAATTTGGCGATGGCAGGCGTAAGGACGATTTCATGTCCGGGTTGGTCAAGGTGTTGAAGCCGGAAGAACGCTTCAATATCGCGGTGTTTTATGCCAGCCAGCCGGTACCGCCGACGTTAGTGAAAAACAAGTTCCAGGCGGTGGCGGGTAAAAAGCATTTCGCGCGTACTTGTGTTGGTTGTCATGGCGTCAAGGCTTACGGTACACGCGAGGTTGCCCGCCTGGCCGGTCAACGTGAGGGTTATCTGGTTACTGCTTTGCGCGATTACCGCAAAGGCGACGGCGTGCGCTCGGATTCCCGCATGACAGGCGTGGCGCAGAAGCTATCCGATCCCGAGATCGCAGCCCTTGCTATTTATCTTGGATCTTTGCCATGAACGCGGTTTTTTGTTCTTTCAGGCTAAAGATTTCTCTCTTCACGCCGATGACTTAAATGCAATGTGCAACATGCAATTGGATTGGTTGCGTAAGTATTCTCATGCTGACGAGGAAAAGTAGATGGAACCCGCCAAAAATTTTGCTGTAACGCCGTCAACCTCCGCCCGGCCCGATCTGGATTGGAGCCAGGTTCGAGAAACCATCATGATGTTGAATCTGGCGGTGGCGCAAATTGAAATGGCATTGAAGGAGTCAAGCGGGTCAGTAGAAATTCTCACCGATTCGTTTACGGGTATGTATGGAAATCTGATGGTATTGGTGAAAGCCGCGCACGAATTGCCTGAGTCGTCGGTGAAACATTCCATCGAAGAAACGGGCGTGGTCGTCTCAAGCCAGATGCAACAGGCCATTGTTGCCTTCCAGTTTTACGACCGACTCTCGCAACGTTTGTCGCATGCTTGCCGCAGTCTGGATGAATTGACCGCTATTGTTAATGATCCATCCCGGCTCTATAACCCCTTTTCCTGGCATACGTTGCAGCAACACATTCGCTCGAAATACACCATGGAAGATGAAAAGTTGATGTTTGACAAACTGCTTGAAACCGGCAACGTGCAAGCCGCGCTGAGTGAATATGTGAGCCTGAAACAGGAGCAGGCGGGAGAGACTTCAGACATCGAGCTATTCTGAGTTCAGTGTCTCTTTTCGGTTATGCACGAGTTTGAAGAGTCGCTCTCAAGCCTTTTTTCAGGCGAAAGCAAGCGGTCAAGAATTGATCTATACATGTCTTTGGCCGTTACCCAGCTAAAGTTGTTGTAATGTTGTAATAGAACAGTCTGTTCAAAGAACAGACGGTTATTCAAGAAAGTTCAAGAAAGAAAACGCCATTTTGTTTTATCCAAAGCGGGGTTGCTTTCAAATCCTTTAAAGCGGTGCTTTCGGGTTTTGCTGAATTACATGCTGTTTCATGGAAATACTCATTCAAATTCATGTGATTCGGCTTGCTCGACCGTCTGGTCGCCGTTGCTGAACAACCCAAAGCTTGCACCAACTCGGCCGGAATAGATGATGAAAAACTGCTTTGTGGCCATGCCATTTCTAGTCGTGTTCCTGGCGCAGTCAGTCCATGCGGAGCCTGCCCCTGGACTGGATAAATTGCTGTTGTTGAGTATGGAAGATCTGCTTTCGTTGAAGGTCAAGATTTCCACCAATACGGATCAAACGCTTTCCAAAGCGCCCTCGGTGGTAACGGTCATCACGGCGGAAGATATCAGGCTTACTGGCGCGACCAATCTTAGAGATGTCTTGCAAGGCGTTCCCGGTGTCTATGTAAGGTCAAATTTGTTCGGCTTCCGGCCGCAAGTGACGTTTCGTGGCGCCGCAGCAGCGCATACGCTGCTGATGGTGGATGGTGTGCCGATGCGGGATCAAGTCTGGACCGCTGGTATCTTCGCGAAGGGGTTGCCGACAAACATGATCGATCGGGTCGAGATTATCCGTGGGCCTGGCTCGGCGCTATTCGGCTCCGATGCTTCCGCTGGCGTCATCAACGTCATCACCAAATCCGCCGGGCGGATCGAGCAATCCGAGGCGGGGTTGCGCGTCGGAAGTTTCGACACCCAGGCTGGCTGGTTGCAGCACGGGGGAAGCTGGAACGGCTTCGATATTGGCATTACGGCAGAACTGGCGCATACCGAAGGCTATAACCCGTTTATCACGGTGGATGGTCAAACAAGTAGAGACCAGAGATTTGGTACCCAGGTTTCTTATGCCCCTGGCCATGTCGGTTACGGTTGGAACAACCAGGATATTCGTTTCTCGATAGCGAAAGAGAATTGGCGTCTTCTGGCAAGCCATATGGCCCACCTTGACGTGGAAACCGGGCTGTCTGGCGCGGGTGTGCTGGATCCGCTAACCGAAGGAAACGACCAGCGCTTTGACGCTGCGGTGTTGTACAACAACGAAGCGTTTGCTCCGAATTGGAATTTGAATGCCGAGTTTCGTTTTTATCATCTCGATTACACATCAGGAAATGGTTTTCAAGAACGTCCGCCGGGTTATACAGATGCTACTGGAACCTATCCAGACGGGCTTCTGAATCGAATGAGCTCCGCTGAGCGCGGCTTGAGTTTGGATGTCGGCGGTGTTTTTACCGGTTTTAAAAAGCATGCCATTCGGGTGGGCGGAGGGCACAGCTTGAAGAATTTGTATCGGGTCGAGCAATACGTGAATTTCGGCACGGGAGCGGATGGAAACACGCTGACGGCAGGTGGGCCATTGGTGAATCTTTCGGATACGCCTTATGCCTTCGCGCCAGAGCGGATTCGCCGGATAAGCCATCTCTATCTGCAGGATATCTGGGCGATTTCGCACGATTTGGAATTGACCGCCGGCGCACGTTATGACTATTACTCCGATTTTGGCGGCACGCTCAATCCTCGTGTCGCCCTGGTCTGGCAAAGCACGGATCGGCTTACCTCCAAGCTGATGTTCGGCGAGGCATTCCGCGCGCCTTCCTACCTGGAGCTTTATTCCCAAACTTCGGCAAATTTGCCCAATCCCGATCTCACCCCGGAACGTTCGAACACTTGGGATCTGTCATTCACTTACGCCGCGTCGAAAAATTTGAAATTGGGCCTCGATCTTTATCAATTCAAACAGACCAATATCATCGGATTCGATGCACACACCCAATTTCAGAATATTGGCAACCGCACTTCGCATGGTATTGAATTCGAAGCGAAGTGGCAGGCAACGAAGACCTTGAGGGTTGCGGGCAACCTGACGCAAACGGAAGAAGACGATACTGCTTTCCGAAGCTACTCTTTGCCCGGGCGCAAAGCCTACTTGCGCACCGATTGGCGATTTCAGCCCAATTGGAACTGGAATGTTCAGGCTAACTGGATAGACAAACGCGAACTTCCACTAGGCGATCCGCGTGCGCCAATGAAAGCCTATACCCTGGTGGATACCACGGTTCGCTATTTGCATGGCGCAGATTGGGAATTTGCCGCTTCCATCCGCAATCTGTTCGATGAAGATGCACGGGATTACAGCAGCAGTTCGATTCCCAACAATCTGCCCTTGCCTGGTCGCAGTGTCCAAGCAGAAATGATGTACAAGTTTTAGGCCGATTGGGTTAGCTCCAGCCCAAGGATGCGAACCCTATTCTGATGCGATTGAATGGCAAGCGCCTTCTCTCCCTTGCGGGCTTTTTGCTGGCTGCAATGGTTTGTCATTTACCGGCGTTTTCAGTTGAGGAATTGCCAACCGAGCAGTCGATGCGCGCGGCGATGGTTTTCAATTTCCTCAAGTTCACCGAGTTCATGCCTGAAGTCATTGGCAAAGCTCCGTTTCTGAGAATGTGTGTTGATGTCCGCGATCTGCGGCAAGCAAAGGCGCTGGCAACGCTGGCCGGTCGCAAGGTAAGCAGCCGCGAAATGGTCATCCTTAATTTCAGTGCGCATAGCACTGATTGCCATGTGTATTACGTCGATTCGCGGCAGCGTTGGTATGCGGCGTTGGGTCACCCCGCGCTGCGGAACGCACTTACCATCAGCGCCTATCCGGGTTTTGCGCGGGAAGATGGGATGATCGAAATTGCCATGCAGGATGACCGCGTCCGCTTCGACATCAATCTTGCAGAGGGGCGCCGCGCCGGCTTCCGCTTCTCCCCTCAAATGCTTCGCCTGGCGCGCCAGATTTATGAATAGACGGCTGCGTTCCAGCCTTCTGTTTGATCGCAGGTCGATCCGCTATCCGCTTGCCCGGTTGATCATCAGCGCCGTCTTCTTGTCCATTAGTCTGGCGTTGCTCAGCGATGCTTTCCTCATGCTCGACAGCGTGCGAGGAGACATCCGGCGCACCTTGACGGATGCGGGCAACGCTGCCGGTACTGCGGCTAATGCGGCGGTGGTGTTTCAAGATGCGAAAGTGGCGCGCGATGTGCTGCGGATGTTCGAGGCTTATCCAGAGGTCGAGGCTGCCGCGCTGTATACAAAAGAAGGTGTCCGCCTGGCCAGTTATGGCAACGACCAATTGCTGCCAATCGATGCGCAGCATGGCGTGGCAACCTTGCGAGATATCGGGTTACTGGCCAAAACCGCGACGCTGAGTTTGCCTATCGAAGTCGACAATTCTCGTGTCGGCAGCGTCTATCTTCAAGCACGGCTGGAAAATTACTGGCAGACCTACCTCTCCTCGATGACGACCACTTTCGTGGTTGCGCTCGTTGCCGGCGGGCTTGCCTTGATACTTGCCATGCGCTTTCTCAACCGCATCATCCTGCCAGTGCGCATGCTGGCGGAGGCTGCCAACGACGCACGCCTGCGGCAGGACTTTGCCCCGCGTGGAATTCCCGTTGCCGACAACGAGATTGGCGACCTGGTACGTAATTTCAACGCCTTGCTGGCGGAAGTCGAAGCCGGCAGGAAGTTGCTGCAAAGCCAGCATGATGAACTTGAACAACTGGTCGCGGAGCGTACCGCAGAACTGCTTGCCGCGAAGGATTCGGCAGATGCGGCCAACGCCGCAAAATCCAGATTTCTTGCCGCCGCCAGCCACGATTTGCGCCAACCGATCCATGCCATGCGCCTGTTTCAGGAGACCTTGAGCGATACCGCTCTGGATGATGAACAGCGTCGAATTGCCGACTATCTTGATCTTTCGACGCGCAATCTGGCCGAAATTCTCAATGCGCTGCTGGATGTCTCGAAACTTGACGGCGGTATTGTCAAGCCGCGTATTGAAGTCGTTTCAAGCTATAGCCTGGTGTGCAAAATCGAAGCTGAATTCGCGCCCTTGGCATTGGCGAAGGGGTTACGTTTCAAGCTGTTCTTTCCCCAGCTTGAGCTGATGTTGTTTACCGATGCGGCGCTGCTGTACAGCCAACTGCGCAACTTCATCGACAATGCTATCAAATACACCGACAGCGGCGGTGTTCTGGTGGGATTCCGCCGACGCCGTGGCAGTGCACTCATCCAGGTCTGGGATAGCGGTATTGGCATCGCGCCAGATCAATTGGAAGTGATATTCGATGAATACTTCCAGGCCGACAATCCTCAGCGTGACCGGGCGAAGGGCCTCGGTCTTGGCTTGGCCATTGCCAAACGTATCGGTGGCGTTCTCGGTACGCAACTCCGGTGTCGTTCCCATCCGGCGAAAGGTTCAATGTTCGAGATCGGCGTGCCGCTAGCGGATGCGCTGCAAGCTTTGCCGGACGGCGTTTCGAGCGCGTGTGTTGCAGGATTCGATGCATCAGTCGCGTTTGCCGGCTGTCATGTGGTTGTCATTGAAGACGATGTGATGGCAGCCAAGGCGATTGAACTCGCGCTTACGGCGCATGGCCTGCTAGTCGCCCTGTTCAGTTGCGCTGAAGAGGCGCTCGCTGATCCCGGACTCGAGAATGCCGACTTCTACATTGTCGACTATCGGCTTCCCGGCATGAATGGCATCCAGTTTCTTGATGAAATCCAGAAACGCACCCCTCGACATATCAAGGCAACTTTACTGACCGGCGAGGCTTACCATCAACTGATGCAAATGACGCCGCCGCTGCGTTGGAAAGTGTTATTCAAACCGATTGATTCGGCATCCTTGATATATGAAATGGGCGTACAGAATGTCGTTCACCGCCATGAATCAAGCCTGGCTGCGGCCGTCGGCCGCTGGTAAGTTCGAAAACTGGATGGCGTGCTGTTCGAATGCCAGATCTTCAGAAGGAGATTTTGAGGCTTGCGCAAAGGAGCGCCTGCCCATCAAAAATCCCTTACCGGAACCGTGAGCGAAGAATCGACTCAAGGTGTTTTTTAGGGGTTGCCACGATGCTCAAAATTCCTGTTTCCGTTCTGGTCGTTATTCATAGCGCTGATCTGCACGTGTTGCTGATCGAACGCGCCGATGCGCCCGGATTCTGGCAATCGGTAACCGGTAGCCAGGAATATTCCGCTGAAGGGCGGATCGAGGCATTACGCGAAACGGCGATCAGGGAAGTCCGCGAGGAAACCGGATTGGATGCCGATGCGTATCTGTTGAGCGATTGGCAGATGTGCAATCGGTTTGAAATCTTTCCGCGCTGGCGGCATCGCTATGCGCCAGATGTCAGCTTCAACAACGAGCATGTGTTCGGTTTGATGTTACCGTCGCCGCGCGTGGTCGAACTTGCCGCGCGTGAACATCTGAACCAGATTTGGCTGCCTTGGGAGCAAGCGGCGGATAAGTGTTTTTCCTGGAGCAATGCCGCAGCTATCCGGCGTTTGCCGGTAATCGCCACGCCAGCCTGAAATATCGAGTCAAGACGTCGCCACCAGCAATCTGGCGCATAGTGGCTTCACCCAAAAGGCGTGCGTTGTCGCAGGCGCAAAGCGCACCGTTCGCCCGGCTGCAATCGGGTTTTTCAGTGTTCAACAGGGGAATCAAGATTTATCCTGCTTCCTGCATGCGGAGTTGCCGCGCCGCTTCTTCGGCGCGCGCATCGTCGATTTCACGTATCACACTGTTCAGATCAACCGGCTTGACGCTCTGGGTGAAATGGCCGCTAAGCAACCCATCCGGATGCAACTCGCCATGTTCGTAGAGCGCCCAGATTTCCTTGCCATACTGGGTCTCTAAAAGTTCGGGCGCAAAGCGACCGAAATAGTGGGTCAGATTGTCGACATCGCGTTGCAGCATGGCTTGCGCGTGATTGTTGCCCGCAGCATCCACCGCTTGCGGCAGGTCGATGATTACCGGGCCTTCCGCGCCGACAAGAATGTTGAATTCCGATAGATCGCCATGAATGACGCCGGCACACAGCATCAGCACGACTTGTCGCAGCAGTGATTGAAAATGCAGGCGCGCAACTTCCGGCGTGAAAGTCATGTCGTTCAAACGTGGCGCAGCGTTGCCTTCAGCGTCTGTGATCAGTTCCATCAGCAATACGCCAGAATGGAAGTTGTAAGGCTTGGGCACTCGCACGCCTGCGGCGGCAAGCCGATACAACGCGTCAACTTCGGCGTTTTGCCAAGCTTCTTCCTGCGCTTCGCGACCGTAACGAGTGCCTTTTGCCATCGCGCGCGCCTGACGGCTGTTTTTGACTTTACGGTTTTCGGTGTAATCGACGCTCTGGCGAAAAGCGCGCTTGTTGGCCTCTTTGTAAACTTTGGCGCAACGTACTTCTTCGCCGCAACGCACGACGAATACCATCGCTTCTTTGCCGCTCATGAGTTGGCGGTTGACATCATCGATCAGGCCGTCTTCGAGCAGCGGTTCAAGTCTTTTGGGGATTTTCATGTGGCCTTGTCAGTGTTGATTGCAGCAATGTTGCATGCCGTGTGCCGATGGAAGGGCGGTTCTCCGGATTCAGGCCGATTCTGCCACACCGCTTTCCAGCTTTCCCGCTTGGCCGATCACGGGTGCGATGCTTGATGGGTAGTGCGGTGCCGAAACAACCCATCACACGAATAGGTCGATTCGAGGTGGTTTATTTTCGGCCTCATCGGTCTGCGTTTGCGCCGAATAAGCAGACAAAGCTACAGTTTGTTGTTTGGAAGTCGCGCTGACCGTGCCTGACTCGCCGCTTATTTCGGCTTGTTTCATTCGGCTCAACTCCGCGCGCGCCTGGCTTGCCATCATCGCTGCGGCTGCGGCGACAGCGCGGTCTTGCGGCGATGGATCGACTGGCGCCAGAGCGGCAGCCTGAATCTGCCGGGCGCGTTCAATGGTCGCTTCCGGCGTCTGTCCAGATGAAACATTGATGCTGACTTCGCCCGCTACCGCATACTGCCGACCATCCGGCCCGCGAACATACTGGAAATTGGCGCCACCGGTAATGCCCGAACCGGCGGCCATGTGCGCCTGCTCATGGGCATGCACTTTGCGGTCGATAGCCTTCAGGCGGTTTACTTCCTGTTGCTGCTCCGGTGAAAGTTCACGCGCTGCACCCGCCGATCCTTGATAGCCGGAAAGCTGCGCACTTCCACCAATGCCGCTGATCGCCATGTGAACTTATTCCTCACGCCTGATAACAGAAGTATAGAAACACCATAAACTGCGGGCCAGTAGCTTCGAAGTTATTGGCTAGGAGCCTGTCGGGCTTTGAAATCGTCGGCTGCAAAGTCCCGGGGGTATAAGCGGGAAAACGGCTTCGGCGGGGTCGATTTTTTACTATCGACGACTAAAGACCTTCAGGCACCTAGGTCAGAGCGTAAAGATGCCAATCTTGAAAAACAGGGCGAACTTGATATTTCCGCATGGATTCCCTACGGACATGCTTCAGGAATCGATTTGTTGCGTAAGAGATTGATTTGATTGGTCGGGGTGAGAGGATTCGAACCTCCGGCCTCCACGTCCCGAACGTGGCGCTCTACCAGGCTAAGCTACACCCCGACTGGGTGTTGATTAATCGCGGAGCCGCGATTATTTACTGCTGAGTTTTTGTCTTATGCCTGACTGGGGTGCCAGACAACTTTGGCTCAGAAATCGCGTGTGACCGCGAAGGCCGATAATTCTAGCAAAGCATCTTTGTATTGGCTACCAGGTAATGCGGAAATTGCGGCTTGAGCAAGCTCCGATTCGGCTTTAGCCTGACTGCGGGCATGATCAAGTGCGCCGGTCTGTTTGACTATGCCTAGAATTCGTTGGAAGTTGCTCGAATCACCGTTTTGAATGGCGTTGCGAATAATTTCCGCCTCTTCTGCGGTGCCATGTTTCATTGCAAAAATAAGGGGGAGGGTAGGCTTGCCCTCAGCCAGGTCGTCGCCGACATTTTTTCCGATCAGGTCGGTTTCGCCAGAATAGTCGAGAACGTCGTCGATGATCTGGAAGGCGGTGCCCAAATGCATTCCGTAGTTGCCTAACGCATCTTCAATTTCTCGCGGAGCAGCTTGGACAATGGCGCCGAGGCGGCCTGCTGCCTCGAAAAGCTGCGCCGTTTTATAACGAATCACGCGCAAATAGGCGGCTTCGTCGATGTCCGGGTCATTGCAGTTCATCAATTGCAACACTTCGCCTTCGGCGATGATGTTGGTCGCATCCGACAAGACTTCCATCACGCGCATGCTTTTGGCTGACACCATCATCTGAAAAGCCCGCGAATAAAGGAAATCGCCTACCAGTACGCTGGTGGCGTTGCCAAACAAAGCGTTTGCAGTATCACGGCCGCGGCGTAAATCTGATGCATCGACTACATCATCGTGCAAAAGTGTGGCTGTATGAATGAATTCGACTACCGCAGCCATTTCGTGATGCTGACCGCCTTTGTAGCCCAGTGCGTTGGCCGCTAATACAACCAATGCTGGACGCAAGCGCTTGCCGCCACTATTAATAATATATTCGGAAACTTGTCGAACTAGAGCGACCTCGGAATGCAGGCGCGCTCGAATGACCCGATCTACCTCCGCCATGTCGGCTTCGAGGAGGGTAAGCATCTGAGGTTGGGTCACGTAGGATGGCTTTAGCTATAGGGAATTTGTGTGGTGCTGCAGAGAGGAATCGAACCCCCGACCTACTGATTACGAATCAGTTGCTCTACCAACTGAGCTACTGCAGCGACATTGCGGGCGCGGATTATACATATCTTGACCGTCTTGCCCAGTTCTTCATGAGACTGAATGATCAACTTACAAGAATTTCAATGCGTAACCGATAGAATTTCAAGTTCGAGGTAAGGAAGCAAATAAAATGCTTCATTCGCAGTTGTGACGCCATCTTGGTTGTTGTGGGTATCTGTATCTACTCCGCTTTTTGATCACTATTTGAATTGATGACAGGCAAGCAGGGCTGGAACGGATGCTTTACGATAACGTTGATGGTGCGCTGTGTTGTGTTGAGGTGCTTGAAATAAAAGAGAAAAAATAGTATATTAGAAAAGTCAAATATTGTTTCTAGGGGAACAAGTATGTTTGGAATGTACAACATCAAAGAATTGGATGTCGACGCTTTGGTCGCTGGAAAGGATCAAATACATTTGATCGATGTGCGCACGGAAGGTGAGGTTTCTCGCGGTGTAATCGATGGCGCTATCCACATTCCGTTGCATCTTCTGCCGCTTCGTGCCGCAGATATTCCGCAAGACAAGCCGGTTGTGATCTATTGTAATTCTGGCGCGCGTTCGGCGCAGGCCTGCGCTTTCATGGCTGCCAAGGGTTTCGAAAACATGCACAACCTTTCCGGCGGTATCATGGCTTGGGCCCGTTCTGGAAAGCCGCTGACAGCTTTGTCTTGAATCAAGTTTTCCTGTCTCGGCAGGTCTCACGTCTCGTTGCAATCCCCATGTAACACGGGTAAATTACGACGGCTGTTTTTTAGCATTTGCTAATTTTGTGAAGGAGCTAACATGAATTTTGATAAAGAACTAGATGCCCGTGGTTTGAATTGCCCGCTGCCTATCCTGCGCTGCAAGAAGTCTCTGAATGAATGTACCAGTGGTCAAGTTTTGAAGGTTGTTTCGACCGATCCAGGTTCCGTGAAAGATTTTGCGGCTTTTGCCAAGCAAACGGGTAATGAACTTCTGGGTTCATCCGAAGCGGGTAGCGAGTACACCTTCTTTATCAAGAAGAAGTAAATCGCGTTCTGGTGTTGTCATGATTCGCAAGAATTGAGAGGTGGTGTGATGGACGATCAAAAGAAGATGGCGATCATCGCAACCAAAGGCACCCTGGACTGGGCTTACCCCCCGTTTATTTTGGCCTCCACGGCCGCTGCTCTTGGTTACGAAACCCAGATTTTCTTTACCTTTTATGGCCTGCAGATGCTGCGCAAGGATCTTTCTGGCCTCAAGGTAAGCCCATTAGGTAATCCGGGCATGCCCATGAAGATGCCGTTCGGACCCAAGTGGTTCCGCGGCATCAATTGGAATATGCCGAACGCAATTCAGTCGTTGGTTCCCGGCTATGAATCCTTGGCTACTGTCTTGATGAAGCAAACCATCAAGAACAATGGCGTGGCAAGCATCCCAGAACTGCGAGAGCTTTGCCAGGAAGCCGAAGTCAAGTTCATCGCATGTCAGATGACGGTTGAGCTATTCGGTTTTGATCATAGTGATTTCATCGATGATGTCGAGTATGGTGGTGCTGCCACTTTCTTCGAATTTGCTGGTGAAACCGACATCTGCTTGTACATCTGAAGCTGTTCAGTTTTACAAAAAAAGCCACCTCAGGGGGGCTTTTTATTTTAGGTTCGACGATTCTTGTTGATGTTTTTTGGGAATCCATTGTTTTGATGAAGGTTTCG
>JFJP01002058.1_pt1 | contig 15849 bp, 11 predicted proteins | sample 431651 | NCBI WGS metagenome assembly JFJP01 (sample SAMN02602958, study PRJNA72255) | Microbial mat metagenome, whole genome shotgun sequencing project. | biome: fresh water; feature: sink hole; material: water; isolation source: purple microbial (photo- and chemosynthetic) mats found in... | reverse complement strand
TCAAATACAACGCGAATGTCTTCCCGCAATCTGGCGAACATTTGAATATTCGAGAATTATGAAGAGCGAGAAGTATGCAATTCCCGAGTAATCGGGTCAATTTATTGGGTCGCCAAGGCACTTTACTTCAACGACTTTTGCTTCTATTCAACGCGGCTTCCGGGCTGCATTCAAAATTCCGCGCCGCAGCCGTGGCATCAGGCGTTTCGGGTTGGCCGGGTCGAGAAAATCAATCTCGACCAGCACTTTCTCCATCTCGGTCAACAGGCTTTCCTGGGCGGCGTGTGAGGCGGGCTGGAATTCCGGCAGAGGCAACACCGCATCTTCCAGCGTGCAGCGCAGTTCATACGCCAGCACCTGAACCGCCGCGCCGAGGTTGAGCGAGGCGTACTCGGGGTTGGTCGGAATATTGAGCAGCCAGCGGCATTTCATCAGTTGCTCATTCGACAAGCCAAAGGTCTCGGAACCGAATACCACCGCCACCGGACCGCCTTGCGCCATGCGCAACAATTCCGGCGCGGCCTGGCGCGGCGTAAAGGCGGGATGCGGCAGATCGCGGCGACGCGAGGTGCAGGCGGCGGCCAGCACCGTGTCGGCCAGCGCTTCCTCCAGGCTGGCGCAGATGCGGGCGTTATCCAGCACATCGACGGCGCCGGACGCGCGCGCGCGGGCTTCATCGTCGATGGCGCATTTTGGCTCGACCAGCACCAGATCAGACAAGCCCATGACTTTCATCGCTCGCGCCACCGCGCCCAGATTGCCGGGATGGCTGGTCTGCACGAGGACGATGCGGACTGGGTGGAGAAGAGAAGGCGGGTTCAAGGTAAAATTCCGATTCGAAATCATTGCTCTTTGGAAAAAATAATGCTCCCGATGCTCAACACTGCGGTCAAGGCCGCCCGGCGCGCTGGCGTCATCATCAACCGTGCGTCTGACGATGTGGATCGTTTGACCATCCACTCGAAGGGCGAAAACGATTTCGTCACCGAGGTCGATCAAAAGGCGGAACAGGCGATCATCCAGACCCTGCTGGATGCCTACCCTGACCATGCGATTCTAGCCGAGGAGTCGGGTGCATCCGGCTCTCTGGGCGAAGCCGAATACGAATGGATCATCGACCCGCTCGATGGCACCACCAACTTCCTGCACAGCTTCCCGCAATACTGCATTTCCATCGCACTGGTGTATCGGGGGCAGCTTTCCGTCGCGGTGATCTACGATCCGGTGCGCAACGATCTCTATACCGCCCTGCGCGGCCGTGGCGCCTTCCTGAACGAACGTCGCATCCGGGTTTCCAAGCGCGACAAATTGCAGGGCGCGCTGATCGGCACCGGTTTCCCGTATCGCGATTTCACCCACCTCGACGCTTACACCGCGATGTTCAAGGATCTGGTGCAGAAGACCGCCGGCCTGCGCCGCCCCGGCTCGGCTGCGCTCGATCTGGCCTGGCTGGCTGCCGGACGCACCGATGGATTCTTCGAGATTGGTTTGAATGCCTGGGACATCGCCGCAGGTTGCCTGCTGGTGCAGGAAGCCGGCGGACTGGTCAGCGATTTCGCCGGCGAAGAGAATTACCTGCAATCCGGCAATGTGGTGGCCGGTAATCCGAAGGTATTCGTGCAGTTGTTGCAGACCATCACGCCGCATCTGACGCCGGCATTGCGCGGCGAGGTCGCGGTAGCTGACTGACCGGCCTACCGTCATACCGGCGAATGCCGGTGTGACGATAAATCAGCCCTGCCTCAAGCGCCCGGAACCACCGCCGCCGTGTTGCGCAGACGGATGTGCAGTTCGCGCAGTTGTTTCTCGTCGACCACGTTCGGCGCGCTGGTCATCAGACAGGAAGCGCGCTGGGTTTTCGGGAAGGCGATCACGTCGCGGATCGATTCGGCGCCAGTCATCAGCGTGACCAGACGATCCAGGCCGAAGGCCAGACCACCGTGCGGCGGCGCGCCGTATTGCAGCGCATCGAGCAGGAAGCCGAATTTCTCGCGCCGCTCTTCCACGCCGATGTTCAACGCGGCAAAGACTTTCTCCTGCACTTCCTGGCGATGGATACGCACCGAACCGCCGCCGACTTCCCAGCCATTCAACACCATGTCGTAGGCTTTCGACAGTGCCTTGCCCGGATCGCTGGACAGATATTCCTCATGCCCGTCCTTCGGCGCGGTGAATGGGTGATGCAGCGCATCCCAGCGGTTTTCATCCTCGTTGTATTCGAACATCGGGAAGTCAACCACCCACAGCGGCGCCCAGGCGCGGCCATCGACGTGGCCTTTTTCGTGGCCGATCTTCAGGCGCAATGCGCCCAGAGCGTCGTTGACCACCTTCGCCTTGTCAGCGCCAAAGAACACGATGTCGCCGTTCTGCGCGCCGGTGCGTTCAATCACCGCCTTTAGCGCGGCTTCATTCAGGTTCTTGACGATCGGCGATTGCAGGCCGGCTTCGTTCAACTGGCTGATGTCGTTGACCTTGATGTAGGCCAGCCCCTTGGCGCCGTAAATCTTGACGAACTCGGTGTAGCTGTCGATTTCGCCCCGGCTCAATGCAGCGCCACCCGGCACGCGCAATGCAGCGACGCGGCCTTTCGGGTCGTTGGCCGGACCGGAGAACACCTTGAACGCAACATCCTGCATCGCATCGGTGCATTCGGTGATTTCCAGCGTCACCCGCATGTCCGGCTTGTCGGAACCGTAACGGTTCATCGCTTCATGGAAGGTCATGCGCGGGAACGCGGCAGGCAATTCGGTGCCCTGCGCCTTGAACATCATGTCGCGGATCATGCCTTCGACCAGATTCATGATTTCCTCTTCGCCGAGGAAGGAGGTCTCCAGGTCAACCTGGGTAAATTCCGGCTGCCGGTCGGCACGCAGGTCTTCGTCGCGGAAGCACTTGGTGAGTTGGAAATAGCGGTCGTAACCGGCCACCATCAGCAACTGCTTGAACAACTGGGGCGACTGCGGCAGTGCGTAGAACATGCCGTCATGCACGCGCGACGGCACCAGATAGTCGCGCGCGCCTTCCGGTGTGCTGCGAGTCAGCATCGGCGTTTCGACTTCGATGAAACCCTTTTGGTCGAGGTAGTCGCGCATCAGCTTGGAGACGCGGTAGCGCAGACGCAGGTTCTTCTGCATCGGCTCGCGGCGCAGATCGAGGTAGCGATATTGCAGACGGATGTTCTCGTTGATGTTGTCGTCGTCGATCTGGAACGGCGGCGTCAAGCTGGGATTGAGGATTTCCAGCGTCTGGGTCAGCACTTCGATCATGCCGGTGGGCAGATTCGGATTTTCCGTGCCGGCCGGCCGGGCGCGCACCTTGCCGACTACGCGCAGCACGAATTCGCTGCGGGTTTCTTCAGCCAGCTTGAAGGCTTCCGGGGTATCCGGGTCGATCACCACTTGTACCGTGCCTTCGCGGTCGCGCAGGTCGATGAAGATCACACCGCCGTGGTCACGCCGTCGATGCGCCCAGCCGCACAGGTTGACGATGCTGTCGATATGGTCGGTGTTAACGAAGCCGCAATAATGTGTACGCATAAAAAATCCTGAAGTACTGAATCAATCGCCCGGATAGTTGGCCACATCCGGTTTCATCACCGGCGCCACCACACCCATCGAAACAATGGCTTTGAGCGCGGCATCGACAGTCATGTCGAGTTCGATCACCGCGTCGCGCCGAACATAAAAATAGAAGCCGTTGACCGGGCTGGGCGTGGTCGGAATGAACACCGCCACATGCTCGGCATCGAGTTGCCCTTTCACCTCATCCGGCATGTTGGTCTGAAATGCCAGCGACCAGGCATCCGGGTGCGGGTAATGCACCAGCAACACTTTCTTGAACGCCATGCCGGAACCGGACAGCAGACTGTCGGAAACCTGTTTGACGCTGCCATAAATCGTTTTGACCACGGGAATCCGGTGCAGCAGGCTTTCCCAGAACAGCACCAGGCGCTGGCCGATCAGATTGGCGGCGAACAGGCCGGTGACGACGATAACCACACCGGTCAGGATCACACCCAGGCCGGGGATATGGATGCCGAGCCAGAAATCCGGCCGCCAGGATTCCGGCAGCAGCAGCAGGCTCTGATCCAGCGCCCCCATCAGTGCGGTAACGACCCAGATGGTGATGCCGAGCGGCACCCAGATCAGCAGGCCGGTGATGAAATAACGTTTAACAGAAGTCAAATGGGACTTTCAAACAAGGCTTTCAAACAAGACATTCAAACAAATCGGGCAAAACGCAGCTGCGTTTTGCCCGATGCAAAGGGGAAAGCGACTTCAGCTTACACAGGCCGGGCACGCGCCTGTACCGCACGCCGGCGCTTCAGCCGGCTTGGCACCGCTGTTCTTGAAATCGGTGGCGTAGTAGCCGGAACCTTTGAGCTGGAAACCAGCGGCGGAAAGCTGTTTGGCGAAAGTGGATTTTTTGCAGGACGGGCATTCGGTGAGCAGGGCATCGCTCATTTTTTGCATTACATCCTGTTCAAAACCACATTCGGTGCATTTGTAGGCGTAGATGGGCATGGCGGACTCCATACGAAAAGTTGACGAATTATATCAATGTTTTCTTATATTTAGCCTGACCAGAGCGATTTCAAGCTGCCTCCGCAAGCGCCTTCAAACGCATGTAATCAATCTTTCCGGTGCCCAGCAAAGGCAGGCTTTCGACCACGATGATTCGTTTCGGCAGGGCGATTTCCGGACTCCCCAAACTCCGCGCGGCAACCGCGAGTTGATCACGGGTCAAGGCCGGGTCGGTGGTGAACAACACGATCAACTCACCGCGCGCCGGATCGGAAACACAGGTCGCCGCGTGGGTTGCTTCGCCCGACGCGGCACGGGCAATCGCCTCGACCACTTCCAGCGAGACCATTTCGCCAGCAACTTTGGCGAAGCGCTTCAAGCGACCTTTGATCGAAACGAAGCCATCCGCATCCAGTGCTGCGACATCGCCGGTGTTGTGCCAGCCATCGCCGGCGGCGGAACTCGGTGGCTCCAGCACGCCGGGCGCGGCGTGGCGGTAATAGCCGGACATCAGGTTCGGGCCGCGCACATGCAATTCAGCGCCATCATCGATCCCGGCTACCGGCAGCAATTTGGCCTCGATGCCCGGCATCAGGCGTCCGACTGAACCTGGACGATTCTCGCCAGGCAGGTTGACTGCCAGAACCGGCGCGGTTTCGGTGACGCCATAGCCTTCCAGAATCTCGACGCCGAAGCGCTCAAGCCAGGTTTGCCGCACGCTGTCGGCCAGTTTCTCGGCGCCGGCGACAACGATCTTCATGGTTTTGAAATCATCCGCCTGCGCATGTCGAGCGTAGTGGTGCAGGAAAGTGCTGGTGCCGAACATCACGCTGCAGCGCTTCTCGCGCACCATTTCCGGCACCACCTTGAAGTGCAATGGGCTGGTGTACATCACCAGGCGCGCACCGCTAACCAGCGGAATCAGGGTGCCGGCGGTCAAGCCAAGCGAGTGAAAGATTGGCAGTGCGTTGAAGACGCAATCACTCGGCCCGAATGGAAACACCGCCATCGCCTGCGCCACATTGGCCAGCAACGCGCGATGCGAAAGCACAACCGCCTTTGGCTTGCCTTCCGAACCGGAAGTAAACATCACCACCGCCGGCGCTTCCGGTTCCGGCTTCGGGGTGGCGGCAAGCGGCAACCAGTAGGCAAAACCCATCAACCAGGCCTTGTCGACCAAGCTGAACTGCTTGCGCAAATCCTCCAGATAGACAAAGCGCAATTCGCGCATCGCTTCAACCTGTTCGACCAGACCGGCTTTAGCCAGGAACAGACGCGAGGTCAGCACGGTTTTTACCCTCGCCGTCTGGCAGGCGCTCAGCATGCCATCGCTGCCGGCGGTGTAGTTCAGCATGCAGGGCACGCGGCCAAAAGCGGACAAACCAATCAGCAGGCTGACGCTGGAAACCATGTTCGGCATCAGCACACCGACGTGTTCGCCGGGGACGCTGACCTTGCTGGCGAGACGGCCCAGCGCCAGGGTCATCTTGAGCAGATCACCGTATGAATAAGCGCCGGGCTTCTGGTCTTCCCATTGTCCGGGCGTGTTGCGGCCAAAACGTTGCAGCGCAGAAACCAGCGCGGAAAACAGGGTTTCTCCCGGCTGGTAGTCGAAAGCTGCGGCGGCATGGTGAGTCACGGACGGCGCTCCTGAGAGTTCTGGGTCGGCATTGTTGAATCGGATCGTTGCAACCAATGCGGCGAAAACATATCACGCTTTATCGACAACCGATGCATCGCCGCCACGCGCCGCCACGACACGATCACGGCCGTCTTTCTTGGCGCTGTAGAGCGCCTTGTCGGCGCGCGCAAGCAGCGCTTCCAGATCGATATCGGATGCCGTGCGGGTGGCGACACCGATACTCAAGGTCACCGCAAAGCGCTTGCCCAATTCGCCGAAACGTTCACCACGTACACCGCGCACAATCCGCTCGCCGAGATGGATAGCGTCCGCCAGCGAGGTACTCGGGCCGACAACGCAAAACTCTTCGCCACCAAAGCGAAACACCACATCGGCCTTGCGGCAAGTCCGTTCAACCACGCTGGCGATCTGGCTCAGCACGAGGTCACCGATTTCATGACCATAATGATCGTTGACCCGCTTGAAATGATCGATATCCAGCATCAAGCAGGACAGCGGCGCGCCGCTATGCGCCGAGAACGACCATTCCTGAGCGAAGCGATCGAGGCCGTAACGGCGGTTGTGCAGCTTGGTCAGCGGATCGGTCAGCGCCTCCTGCAACAGGCGGCGGTTGCTTCTCGCCCATTCGCTGGAAGAACGAATCACCGATTCGCGCTCGCTGCGCACCGCGCCTTGCAGCGCCACCACCCTCTGCGCCGAATGCAGACGCGCAAGCAGCGCCGCCTCGCTGTAATTCAGCAACAGGTAATCCGACGCCCCGGCCAGCATCAAACGGGCGACGCCAGCCTCCGCCTCGGGCGGGATCATGGCGATGCAATAAGTCTGGCGGCCGGCCTCGCCGCCGCGCAGTTCACGCAGCGTCTGGACTGACACATCGCCAGCATCGGGCAACTCAACCATCATCATGTCAGGCCGCTTTTCGCTCAGCAGACGCAGCGCGCTATCGCGCTCGGTGGCCAATTCCACGTTCAGGCCCATCGCATCCAGGGTTTCAGCCAGCGCGCGCAGATGTTCCGCATTGCTGGTCACCAGCGCTACCCGCATCGGCAGCACCACCAGCGCTGACAGGTTTTCGTCCTGCACCGGGTCCGGCGGCAAACCAAGCAGCAACTTGATGTCGCTGACATCCCGCGTCGGCAGATGTAATTCGCGGCCCCAGTCCTGCCAGTGGCCGACGACGCTTTCCACCAGCGGTGGAACCTGATGATCTTCCAGGCCGATCTGCGCAGCGGCGTGATACAGCGACGGCACGCGTTCCCAGCGTTGCGCGGCATCCAGATTGAGCAAGGCGCCAACCTTGGCGGCGAAATGCAACGCGGAAGTCAGCGCCTGGGAGCGGGAACCGGCGGCAAATGGCGCCTCGGTGGGCAGCTCGTGATAACGCACCGCCTGATGGAAGATTTCCGGCAAGCCCCAGTCCTGCAGCAATTCGGCCGATAGCGCGGCATGATCCAGGCCGAAACGCTGGGTTTCCTGCTCACGCAAAGCCAGATCTGGCAGGTTTTCCAGCAACAAGCCGCCATAGTCGAGCGGGAACGCGGTCGCCAGGGCCAAGCGGCCGACGCCGGACAGCAAGCCGCAGGTAAAACTTTCGTCTGGCGGACATTGAGCCCGCTCCGAAACCTGCTGCGCCGCAATCCCGGTCGCCAGCGAAGCGGTCCAGTAGCCAAGATAATCGAACGCTTTGCAGGCGCCGCTGCGGTAATGGTCGATCAGGGAAAATCCGAGCGCGATCTGGCGCACGCGAAAAAGCCCGAGAAAAACAATGGCGTGCGGCAGCGAAGCGATATGGCGCAGGCTGCCGCCATGCACCGCATTCGCATAGCGCAGGATACGGCCGGACATGGCCGGATCGGTCTGCACCAGGTGGGTTAGCGTCTGGATGCTGGCATCGTGCTTCTGGGTCAATTCCAGCACAGCCAAGGCAACCCCCTGCGGCGACGGCAACATACCGCCGGCCTTCAGCGATTCGAAACAATTGCTGGCTGGTTCGATCATGGCGTTCCCAGAGGCTGCTTTCTGGCGAAATTATCCTTGAATCCGATCATGGACATTCTACTCAGCGGCTACTGGCAGAAGAACGCGCAATTCAGCGACATGAACGGCTGAGCAGATAAACACGACCATGTTGCAGCGCCGGGTGATTTAGAAACAGGCTAATGCGAAAATAAGATAGTACTTATCGACGGATATCCCAATGAATAACGATCTTCCCCGCGCCCTGCAAACGCGCAAGCCGATTCCCCCTGCCCGCCTGAAGCGCGTGCGCCAGATCAACCTGCAACTCGCCTCGTTGATGCAACCCGGCTGGATGGGCGACCCGGACGACATGCTGGATACCGCCGACGACCTGTTGCGCAACTATCGTCAGCATCGTCGCCTGTTGCAGGGTTATCGCTGCCCGGCCGATCAGCGCATCCAGAATTTCATCAACGCTTACCTGGCGCGCAATGGCGTCGATGCCAGCGTGCAGCTGCCGTCCGACCCGTTCGTGCTCGACCGCGCCGGACTCGCCGCCGAACTTTCGCTGCCGGCCGAGGGCGACCTGTTTGAATCGCAATGGCTGACTTCCTACCGCGTTCGCCAGGGCGTGCTGCACAACCCCAGCAAAGACCGCCGCACCACTGATGGTGTGTTCCATATTGTCGAAGGCGGCCTGCCGATTCCCTGGGACAAAAAGGCGGTGCCGGCGGCGACCTTTGCCGCGCTGTTCAACGCCGCGATGAATCCACCCGAAGCGTTGCTCAAGCTGCCCTTCACCGCCGAACAGGAACGTGGCGCGAAACTCTGGGTTTCGCTGTTGTTGCGCCCGCTGGTATCGCCCGAAGTAGCCGGCGTGATGCCGGAAAAACGCATGGAGACCCGCTTCTTCGTCCCAGGCGGCCTGGTCTCGAATCTCGATTTCGTCGAGCGCATCTTCGGTAATGCCGGCGACCCGTATCTGCCGCACAACGACGCCGGTCTCGATGTGGCGCATTGGTCCGGCCATACCGGCTGCGTCATTCTGGCGCCGCATCTGACCGGCTTGCTGAAGAAGGATGTCGGCCTGCCGCACTGGAATGACGCAAGCGAGCGCCAGCGCCGCGACGGCATGTGCTGGCAGAACGAGGACGAGCGCTACAACGAAGGCGGCGCCTTCAAGATTGTTTGCCGCGACATGGATGGCGTCATCGTCACCCTGATCGCCGACAACTATTTCGGCTACAGCAAAAAAGAGATCAAGTCGCAGATCAGCTACGCCGCCAACCTGTTCGGTGGCAGTGAGGAAGAACATTCCGGTGGCGCGCTGGCCTTCCCCAGCTTCAACCTGGGCGACAGCTACAGCCTCGATTCGCGTTATCTGGCCGATGGCCACACGATGCAGGACATGATGCGGCTATATGCCGACGACATCGACTTCCGGCCGGAAGGCCACGGCATCGACAAACGCTATCCGCAAATCATCTACGTGCCGGAAGACACCCACATGGACCTGCTCGAACAGCAGGCCAACTGGGCCTGGAGCAACGAACTGCGGCAGTTGAAACTGCTCGCCGGCTACACCTACATCTATCCGTGCGGCTTCAAGGTGCACCTGGAACAACACCCGCACGCCCCGAGCTGGCGGCTGGTCGGCAGCGAAGCCGAAGGCGCCTTCTGCTACAAGCCGTGCACCGTTTCCGGCGGCGGCAAATCGGAGATTTCCAAGTCGCTGGTCAGCGCGCTGTTATCCGGCCCGTTCTATGTGCAAGACCTGAAACACGACCTCGATCAGGTCGAGGCATTGGTCAGGCACAGCTATTCCGGCCGTTTCAAGGTGCAACCGACCGGCGGCATGGACACGCGCGGCCTGTTTGCCCTCAACCGCACGCTGGGCTCGGTGATTCGCCTGCTGACGCCGTCGGAGGAATACACCGACGATTACAACGCCTGGCTGGAAACCATCCCGCCGCACATCCGCGCGCTGGCCATCGTGATCAAGCGTTTCTACCGGCCGGAATGGGGTAACGACTGGCGCGAGCACTTCAATGTCGATCTGGTCGATGGCCGGCCGGCGCATGAACTCAAATTCCACCGTCGCCATCTTGAAGCCAGCTTCCTGCGTGTGGGTCGCCTCGAAGATGGCGCCTGGCGCGTGTTCAAGGTACGGCAGGATTTTGTCGGCGCGCAGAAAGTGCAACTGGCGGACGACATCGCCGTCTCCGCCACCATCCCCACCCGACTGTTGCGCGACACCCAGGCCGGCATCGCCAGCGCCACCGCTTGCAAGATCGTCGCCAACTGCGAAACCCGTTTGTTCCAGCGCCCGGACGATGCCAAGAATCGCGGCCTCGACCCGCACACCGAACTTGACCTGACGCTGGACGACAACTTCATTTCCAACTTCCAGCCGCTCACCCGCGCAGACGCGCGCGAACTGGTCGACGACGTACTGACCTTCCATCATTACAGCCTGCCGATGCAGCGATTCATCGAAGCCGCCGCCAGCGAAGACGGCTATTTCGTCTCCTCCGCGCATCCGCGCCTGGTGAATGGCAAACCCAGCCCGAACGTGCGCTACCTGCAAGCGCGACCGGACCTGGTCAATCCGATCGAGCGCCACATCGCCGACATGGGCACCCGTTTGTATCGCCGCATGCGGATCAGCGACCCGGTGCACCTGCCGGTCAACACCATGCTGCCTGGCCGCCGCAACAATCCGCCGAAGCCGGGCATCCGGCCGCTGGCGGTGTACGGGCCGATCCACTACCAGGAACTGCCTGAACTGTTCATGGACTTCATCGCCAGCCTGTCCGGCAAGTCACCCTCCACCACCGGCGCCGGTTCCGAAGGCGCACTGACCAAGGGTCCGTTCAACGCGCTGTGCGCCACCGCCGACCTCAACAACGCACTGGTTTCGTTCATTCTGTGCGGCCATGACGGCTACACCACCGCCGCCGGCCACATCGGTCCGAACCGCCGCGTCGATCACGACATCAGCTTCCTGATGCCGGAAATCTGGTGCCGCCTGACGCCGGAACAGCGCGACGCAGGCTGGATGATCAAAAAAGGCTATCTGGAAAAACTGGAAGACTTCGACCACAAAGGCACCCCGGTGCTCGCCAGCCGGCTTGGCTATCGCATCAGCACCCGTTTCATGCACGCCTTCCTGGGAAAGATTTTCGACGACCCGATGCAGGTCTTCGACGAAGCTATGCTGCGACCGGAGACGCAAAACCTGGCCGCCTTCGTCGATGGCGTCAACCACATCGTCGAAGCGCAGAAAAAAGTCGCCCAGGGCTATCTCGACGACGGTTCGATCGAAGACGCCTGCCCGCCGCTGAAAGCCCTGCTGCACATCATGGCGACAGGAAAATTCGACGGCAAAGACCTGGCGCATCCGGACATTCGCAATCTGTTCAGCAAGGAAACCCTGCTCGCCAGCGACTGGTACAAGCAACGCCTGAGCATCAAACAGCAGCGCGACATTACCCTCTACCATCGCCATGTCGATTACCTGACGCAATTCCTCGCCGAAGCCAACACCCGCTGCGAACCGGATGGCATCGCGCATTGCGAAGCGCTGCTGGCCGAAGCCCGCGCCAAACTGGACGAAGTCAGCGCGCCGGCTTATCTGGAAAGCCTCTGGGGCAGCCTGGGCGCCGACTGGGTGCACCGGCAGGCCGCCGCCAGCGCGAGTCGAGCGTAATGGCCAATCTGCCGCCAACGCCCAACCCGGATGGCATCCGCCTGTCCAAACTGATGTCCGAGCGCGGCATCTGCTCGCGCCGCGAAGCCGACAGCTACATCGCGCAAGGCCTGGTTCTCGTCGATGGCCAGCGCATTTCCGAACTCGGCACGCGGGTCGATCCGGCCTGCAAGATTGAGCTCGCCAGGAAAGCGCAACAAGCCCAGCAGGAACGCGTCACCATCCTGCTGCACAAACCGGTCGGCTACGTCTCCGGCCAGCCCGAACCCGGCTACAAGCCCGCCGTGGTGCTGATCACGCCGGACGCCTTCTGGCAGGGCAGCGGCGGCCCCGCCTTCAACGGCAACCACCTGAAAGGTCTCGCCCCCGCCGGCCGCCTTGACATCGACTCCACCGGCCTGCTGGTGCTAACCCAGGACGGCCGCATCGCCAAGCAACTGATCGGCGACGACTCCGACATCGAAAAGGAATACCTGGTCCGCGTCGAAGGCCACCTCTCCGAACAAGGCCTGAAACTGCTCAACCACGGCCTCGAACTTGACGGCAAGAAACTGCGCCCGGCGCAAGTGGCTTGGCAGAACGAAGACCAGCTCCGCTTCATCCTGAAGGAAGGCCGCAAACGCCAGATTCGCCGCATGTGCGATCTGGTCGGACTGACGGTCGTCGGATTGAAGCGCGTGCGCATCGGCCGCGTTGTGCTCGGCCATCTGCCGCTGGGGCAGTGGCGGTATTTGCGGGAAGACGAGGGGTTTTGAAAGCTTGACGTTTTAGGGAAGACGGCCTTGCAGAATTCTCAAGGGAACCGTGATCTGTCTCGTATTGATCTCTGAATAACGCGAACCTGGCCCAAACCTGGCCCCTTTAGACGGGCGACAGGTTGGCACCAGGTTGTTTTCGATATTCGTAATTACTTCTGCTGACAGACGTCACGCCCGGATTGACTCTTGTAGTCCCAACCAGCAATGCACTGGGTATCCGTATGTTCCGTTTCGGTCTTGGTACAGCTATCGGCCCCCGGCAATACATTGTGTCGGAAGCTGCCAGGGCATTTGACTCCCTTGGGATCCTTGCCCTTGCTGGACTTGCACTCATCTTCGCCAGTTTTGGCGTGCGGACCGGACCAGTTCTCGGCTTTGTCTGTGATTAGGAGTTTGCACTCAAGCGCGGCCGACTTCGTAACCTCGCGTGTGCAACGATCCTTGTTCAGAGGATTGCGAATTTCATACGTCCAACCGGATGGGCAGGTAGGTGAAACAAGGTCCACGCACTTGTTCTGTCCAAGGCCGATCGGCCCCTTCTTGCAAACTGAATTGCTACCGCAGTCCTGATCGGTCTGGCACTCGTCGGCGGTTTTGCATTGGCCAGTATTGCAGCGACCGGACACACACTGATCGGAACGAGTACAGGCTTCGCCGATGCTCTTGAGGCTTTTGCAGAGATTGTGCCCCACGGTCAAGGTGCCCTTGTCGCAGTACTCGTCCGTTTCGCAATCGTTGTCTTCCTTGCAGATGGCCTCTCCTGCCAAGCCCTTGAGCTTGAAATAGTTGGTCTTGCCGTCGCTGGTCATGTAGCTCTGACGCTGGTTGGCGGCGCGCTCTTCCTGACAAGGCGTCAGATACTCGTCTCCAATCAAGCTGGTGCAGTAGTCCATGAGATTGGTGCGGCCGTTACAGCTGGATGGCAGTGCGTTGACGTCATAAACAATCATTCCACCCGGGCACGAATTGCATTCACCCTCTGGACGTCCCTTGGGTTTGAAGGGCTTGTTGCATTGCAGCTTGAAGCCAACGTAGGGCTCGAAAGTGTGTTTGAGACCGAAGACATGTCCCAACTCATGGGTGAAGGTGTAGGTATCTACATTCGATTTCAGCGCGATACCGCGTTTTAGGCTGAACGGATTTACCGAATGCGGGAAATGGGCATAGCCGCCCCAGCATTTTTCCTTGCCCTCATTGGTGCAAAGTTTGTCCGTGATCACGACGGTGAAGTGACCTTCTGTCTTGCTGGTTGCGACGTTGTCGAAATGGTCGTCCATGAACTTGGCATACTGGCTCATGGAATCGAATGACAGGTTGGACAGATCTTTGCCGCCTTTTTCGGCCAGCTTCTCGATCCGATAGCTAATCTTGAGTGCTGGACGCCGCTGATAGACTATTTCCGCCTTGTCCACCCAGGATCGCACAGCGTCAGCGATCTGCTCATCTGTCTTGTCCTTGGATCCGTTGTAAAACACAACGTCGAGATGCCACTCGGCAAAATCATTCTTGTTGGCCCATGCGGCTGGCGAAACAGCACCTAAGAGAAATACCGCAACCAAGAATAGGATTCGGCTGCACTGGATGATGTAGTTCATATCGTTCTCCTCATATGAATCAGCGTTATGACAAGCTATGTCCCGATCAAGTCAAGCGAAACAAATGAAACCGTGATATCCGCAGGGCAATCGCGCGCACTGCGCCATGGGTAAAGTTTGTAAAAACAATGAGTTTTCCGATGTATTCCCGGTTCATTTCTCCGTCTACCTTGTTTCGTGCTCAGAGAGCTGAAAGGCTTTCAGCAATGATTGTGCCTATTCACTAATTTTTAAAATCCACGTTTTTTCAATGGATTAGAAGTTGATGCCAGATGTGTGCATGGGGTATGGAAGACCCATCTCAACGGCTGATCATTCAATATCGGGTTAATTTTTACCCATGAAATGGATACCAACTGTCGCACATCATTCGCTCGCCATAACTTAAGGCAGTCAAGCAGGACGTATTCAGGAATCGAGCATTAATGGGAGCGTAACGGCATTGGGGACAGACCCGGTTTGCCTTTCTTTTTAGGTAAAAGAATGGCCTTTTTGTCTGTCATGCCGGCTCAGGCAATCAGATTCGCCGTCAAAACCCGTTCGCCAAGCAGATAAACCCGCCCCACCTGGCGATCGTCACCAACGCTGGAGTAATCGAAGGAGTACTCGCGATAAATGCGGACTCGCTGGTTGTTGTCGCGCCGCAAGCGCAGCTTGCTGAGGGCAACGCTGTCATCGAGAAACTGTACGCTGGCGCGTTCGCATTCGAAGCGGGCGGTGCGGACTGCGATTTCGCGCTTTTGCAGGCCATCCCACCAAATCCAGGCAACCCCACCCAGGCTGAGCAGCCAGAGCCAATCCGAACTCATGCTTGCGGTGCGGCAGAGGGTGAAGCGTCGACAGGATGGGCTGGCGGTAGCAACAAGGCGCAAACCGGTTCGGCGCGCGAACGGCCAAAACGGGAACCCGATGCCCGCGACGCCGCAACCGGTGACGCCGAAGCAACAGGATTGGGCGCCATAGGCGCGACTGGGCGAACCGGCGGCGCGGGTGGCGCTATCTCCGGCAACGGCGAGGCTTTCAAATCGCGCTTGATGAAGCGCTCGATCCCCGCCAGCAAACGTTCTTCATCCGGCGAAACCAGCGAGACCGCCAAACCGGAAGCGCCGGCGCGGCCGGTGCGGCCGATGCGGTGCACGTAATCTTCCGGCGCATAGGGCAATTCGTAATTCACCACGCAGGGCAGTTCGACAATGTCCAGGCCGCGCGCGGCAATGTCGGTGGCAACCAGATATTGCACCTTGCCCTGCTTGAAGCCTTCCAAAGCAGCAAAGCGTTCCACTTGCGCCTTGTCACCGTGAATGATGGCGGCCTGAATGCCGCGTTTCTGCAAGCGATGGCCGACCTTGTCGGCGCATACCTTAGTGCGGGTGAATACCAGCACCTGGGCAATGCCACGCGTTTTCACGACGCGAACCAGCGCGTCGAGTTTGTCTTCTTCCTTCACCTTGTGGACCAGTTGCTCGACGTTTTCCGCCGAGGTGTTGCGACGCGCGACTTCGACCTTGAGCGGGTTCTGCAGGAAGCTGCGCGCCAGGCCGACGATGTTGTCGTCGAAAGTGGCCGAAAACAGCAAAGTCTGGCGTTGTGTCGGCAGGAAATCGAGGATGCGCTTCAGGTCGGGCAGGAAGCCCATGTCGAGCATGCGATCGGCTTCGTCGAG
>JFJP01038765.1_pt1 | contig 15850 bp, 23 predicted proteins | sample 431651 | NCBI WGS metagenome assembly JFJP01 (sample SAMN02602958, study PRJNA72255) | Microbial mat metagenome, whole genome shotgun sequencing project. | biome: fresh water; feature: sink hole; material: water; isolation source: purple microbial (photo- and chemosynthetic) mats found in... | reverse complement strand
ATGTTGGGGGCATGTTTTTTTGTAGAATGATGGAAGATTTTACAGAAAAAGCAATGAAAAATCAAGTTGGTTATTTAGTAGATACAAAGTATTATAAAAATATTGTAGAAAAACGTAAAAAACTTGGATTGAGAAGAACGGAATTAAACGCATTTAAAGATAAAATAAGAGGTTTGGAATGGTTACCAAAAGATGCCAAGGCTGTTGGATGGAAAGGGACTTCCAGAATTAAAAGGAATTTTAGGGGGAGAGCAAATTGGTGAAAAAGTTATTTCAAATATTAACAATATTATAAATCTTGATGTGCCTCATGCGTGTTTTCTATATAAAAAACAGCTTGTACTTCAAGGTTTTTTTCCACCTAAGCTTCAGGAGTGTTATCTCAAAATTATTAGTTATTGTAAAAATTTTCAAACTTCTGTTGATTTAAAATTTTTTACACAGAGTGTAATAAATACAATATTGCAAAATAATTTTAGTAAAAATATTACCAAAATTATTAGCAGTCATGAATTTTTTAATACTCTAGAAAAAATTGCACAAAATTATTATTTTGAAGAAATTGACAAAGATAATGATTTAACATTTAAAGGACAATTAATTTTAGTACTTAACAAAACATATGAGAGAGCTATTCAGATTATAAGCATTGAAAATTAGAAGAAGAGATTGATGAAAAAGAGGCTAGATATATGAAGAAAGATAGACAATTCACAGAATCCGAAGGCGCAAAAATAATCTTAGAAAAAGAAAAATTATATACTATAAACAAGAACAAAGATCTTGAAGAAAAATTAAAAGATAAAGAATCAGAATTAGGGTAAACCCAAAAAACGCAAGAATCCAGAAAAGAGTTAAATGATAAATTACTTCCAGAAGCAGCTGATCTAAAAAGTAAATTAAACGCCTCAGAAGATGCAAAAAGAATTTTAGAAAATAAAAACCAAACTTTAGAAAAAGAAAAACTGGAGACCGAACAAAAACTCTAAGAATCAGAAGAAAAAGAAAAACTTACACAATTATAATTGACTAAAGTTAAAGAAGAATTTGAAAAAATGAAATTAGAGTTGGAACAGTCGAAAAATGAACTCGCAGAGTCCAAAAATTCACTAGAACAATCACAACTAAAACTACAACAAGAAAAACAATCCAAAGAAGAAACTGTAGCATTAAAAAATAAAAAGCAACAAAAAATAGAAAAATTAAGAGATAAACGTAAAAAAGACAGGTATGCATTAAATAGCAAAATAGCAGCAAATGTTGTCAAAATAGGCGCAGTTACTGGTCTTTTAGAAATAGCATTAAAATGTGTAGAAGGTGATAGTCCTTTAAATCGTGAAGAATTAAGAGTTGATAGAGAATTCCAAATATCTAAAGGTATACCACTTTCGAAGAAAAGACAAAAACAATGGGACGCTTTTGAGGCAGAAGAGCAAAAAGAAAATATGTAACATTTAAAAATTTTTTAACTACCTAAAGTTTCCAATATAGATATATCTGATAAAATCTGTTCACCAGTTTCCATATTTTTCAGATGTATTTTCTTTTCTTTTTTATATTTATCATCTACTATAACTACAAAATCCATTTTCCTAGTGTTTGCTTCTTTTAGACCTTCTTTTATATCTGACGGAAGACGTTCTATGGTTTTCTTTATCTTTATTGGCTGTCCCTTTTGATCAAAAAGATCTGTATGTAAAAAGTTTTCAAAAAATTCTGTAGTATTAATAATTCCAATTTTTGTAATTTTTTTATTTCCTATTTCTAATTGATCCATTAATCTATCTACACCAATACCAAAACCAATAGCATAGGTTTTTTGCAAGCCAAAAGTTTCAAATAAACTATCATATCTTCCACCTCCACAAAGAGCATTTTGCCTAGATTCAATATTTTTACTTACACATTCAAAAACGATTCCATTATAATAATCTAAACCTCTAACTAAATTTGGGTCTATTATGCATTCTACTTGACAGTTTCTTATAAAATTTACTATTTTATTTAATCTATTATTTTCTTCAGCTGTTAAAAAATCAGTTATTTTTGGAGCTTTTTTTAAAATTTCTTCGTCTTCTTTACTATCTAAAATTCTTAAAATTTTATTTTTTTCCAATCTTTCTAAAGAAGTTTTTGACAATTTATTTTCTACTTCTATTAAATATCTTTTTAAAATTTCTGTATATCTACTTTTATCTTGAGGAATAATGTTTATTTTTATTTGAAACTGGCAGTTTATAGATTGCAACATTCTAATTATCATGTCAAAAGTATCTATTTCTACAGACACATCTTTACTGCCTAAAAGCTCTACACCAAACTGAAAAAACTGTCTATATCTTCCTTTTTGAGGTCTTTCTTTTCTAAAACAAGGACCAAAATAATAAACTTTTTCATGGTAGAGATTATGGTTTGAGGCAGCTCTAACAAAAGAAGCGGTCATTTCTGGTCGCAAACAAAGAGAATTTTCTTCATAATTAAATGTAAACATTTCTTTATCAACAATATCAGTTCCTTCACCAACACCACGAATAAACAAATCAGTATATTCCACAATTGGTAACATTATATTATTTAAACCAAATTCTTCTGCTATTTTTGAAAATTTTTTAACTATAAATTGCATTTTTTTGCTATCTTCTCCAAATATATCTCTAAAACCCCTGACAGTTTGATATTTTTGCCTCATGTGCAATTCTACCACAAAAAAATTAAGTAAATGTTAATGAGTTTTTAATTGAAATAAGTGTAATAGTTTGGTTTTATTATGAATGAAAAAGTAAGTGGAAAAGTATGTATTGATTATTTGAGATTTTATAACTTTTTATTTTTATAGTAATAAATATTTTTTATTAGAGATTTTGATGTTTTTTTGAAATGAGTAAAATCGGAAGATGATTTTAAATGTTGGGGGAATGTTTTTTTGTAGTATGATGATGAAAAAACTTTTTGGAAAAAATTTAACAATTGAAGAAGAAGATATTATAAATGAAATTTATTTGGATAAAATCAAAAACTTCAGATTTAGTCTTTCTTCAGCAGATAAGATAAATATATTAAAAGATGAAATAGATATAGATAATATGGCATGTTAATTTTTAAAAGAAAGAAAAGAAAATTTAATTGAAGAAAACAAATTTATAAAATTTCCATGTAATTTTTGGGCTAGTGATATTTCTTTGGAAATAAGAAATTGTATAGAGTGTGTGATGAAAAGTTTATTCAATAATATGTTTATTAAATCGCCGAAAAAAAATATTTTGGAAGGTAATTCTTTCGAAGATTTTTTCAAATTTCGAAATATTTTATTCAAACATGCAGCAATGTATTACCTAGAGCAATTAATTTATGGATTACATTCAAAAAATCCAAAAATTAGAAAACGTTATTTTTTTAGGCACATTTATAATTTGGCAAAAATTTTATTAGAAGATAAATTAGCAGAAAATAAAAAAATTATTGATTTTAAAAAAAAATTCGAGATATTAACTAATCAAGTAAATGAATCCGAAAGACAACTAAGATTAACCAAATCAAAACTAGATCAAACTAAACAATCTCTCGAAAATTCCAGAAAAGAGTTAAATGACAAATTACTTCCAGAAGCAGCCGAACTAAAAAACAAGCTTAACGAATCTGAAGATTCCAAAAGAATTTTAGAAAATAAAAACCAAACTTTAGAAAAAGAAAAACTAGAAACTGAACAAAAGCTCCAAGAATCTGAAGAGAAAGCAACACAATTAGAATTAACCAAAAAAAAAGAAGAGTTTGAAAAAATAAAACTAGAACTGTCAGAGTCAAAAAATACACTAGAACAAAAAAAACAACTCAAAGAAGAAGCCGTAACATTAAGTAATGAAAAAAGCCAACAAATAGAAGAAATAAAAGATATTCATCAAAAGGAAAGCCATAAATTAAATGGAGAAATAGCTGCAAATGTTGCCAAAATAACCATAGTTACTGATCTTTTTTAAAAAATTTTAGAAATAGCAGAAGGTTCTAGTCCATTAACTTGTGAAGAACTAAGAGCTGATAGAGAATTTCGAATATCTAAAATTTACCACTTTCAGATAGAAGACAAAAACAATGGGATGCTTTTAAGGAAGCAAATCAAAATTAAAGAACTCGTCTTTCCTCTCGTCTACAGTCTCTAGCTTTTATTTTTTCTCTTACGTCGTATTTCTTTAACCTTTCTCCAATACCGATTTTAATTTTAAACCATCCTCTTTGGTCATAAAATTCTACTGGTACAATGATTTTAGATTTTCCTAAACAAAATCCTATTAATTTTTTTATTTCTTTTTTATGTAAAAGAAGTTTTCTATCTCTATCAGGATTTTTGGCATTTGATAAATTTAGATCCCGTAAAAAGACTTCCCCATGTTGCAAAAAGCAAAAAGATGATCCAAGAGAAGGGGAAGATTTTCTAATAGATTTTACTTCTGTTCCGTCTAAAACCAAACCAGCATCAAGAAAATAATCGAAATTATATATTAAATAGGACTTTCTAGAAATAATTTTCATTAACTTTTCCCCCGAAATTTTTCACAATAAATTCTATCATTATTCTTTTTGTAAATTTTATATATTATTATAAAACTTATGATAATATTTTACAATTCATCTATAAAAATAAAAGAATTGTATTTAGAAAATAATAAAACAAAAGAAATAAAAAGCTAAATGAGCGAAGAAAAATTTTTTTAAAAAAATAAAAAACCAATTATTATTGCCCCAGTAGTCATTGGTGGTGTAACTTTTTTAATAGTTTATTTTAAAAAAAGAAATAAAAAAAATTCTGAAAATCTAAAAGATATTGATGAATTTAAAAAAGCAGAAAAAAAAGATGATAAAGATGTTTTTATCCAATCAAAAAGTGATCAAGTTCAATCAACTGAAGATGCAATAAATAAAAAAATAGAGAAAGTTGAAATAATTAAAAATGAGAATAAAAAAATAGAAAAAAAATCTAAAAAAAAAGAAAATATAATTAATGAAATAGAAAAAATCACTGAAAATTTAGAAAAAGATATTCAAAATTCTTTAGAACCAGATGAAGATATAATAAAAAATGAATCAACTTTTATTAAAAAAAAACTGATTTTTTAAAAATTTCATAAAAAAATAAAATAAAATAAAATAAAATATATGCCACATTTGGATATAAAAAAGATTTTACAAGAACAAAAACAATTTGGAACTTTTAAATATATACAAAATTTAAAATTTGGCGTAGAAATTGAAGAAGATGAAGTTGCAGTATATCAAATCGGTGACCTAGATGGTAGTTTTGCTAGGGAAATTTTAGCTGATTTTATTAATATAACAGAAGAGGGTTTTTATTCTTTATTAACACTTTTAAAAAAAGAATGTTTTCCAAAACCATATTCAAAATGGCAAGCTAGTGATGAAATTTTTTTAATATTCATATACCATAATATTATGTGTTTTTTCTTTGTACAGAAGAAAAAAATGGTGGTTTTTGGTTAGCATTTACTATACTGGCATCTGAAACAGGTACTAGAGTTAAAAATGCTTGGAAAAATCAATCTAAAGATGAAAAATCTAAATTAAAACAAGAAGAAAAAATTTCTGAAATTATGAAAATAGAAGAAAATGCAGAAAAAATAAAATGCCCTTTAGATATGAATTGGCAAGAAGATAAAGATGTTACTCATAGGAATTTTTATGGAAATTATGCAATTGAATTAATAGATAATGAAAAATTCTTTAGAGATTGTAGTAAAGAAGATCTAGAGTCTTTAATGTTATTGAATACTTTTACCAAAAAAGATATAAAGAATTGTAGTAAAAAAAATTTAAAATTATTACTAAATAAACCATCATTAAAAGATGAAAAATTAGAATTTTTAATAGAAAAAGAAAATTATAATGAAAAAGAATTAAAACTTTTAATGGAAAAAATTTCAGAAAATTGTAGCGAAAGAGGTTTGAAAATTTTAAAAAAAGAATCTACAAAAAAACTTTAATAAATAATTTTATAAAATTAAAAGATGCTATAGAAGAAATAAAAAAATTAAAAATAGAAGGTGTTTATATAGGTTTCTTAGAATGGAAATTAAAATTTTATTCAACAAAAGAAGAACGTCAAAAAATAGATAGACTAAAAGAAAAACTTGAAAAATATGGAAAAAATATAAAAAAAATAGAAAATAATGAATTTTATAACCAATTAATAGATCTAACCATATTGGAGGCTAAAGGAAAATATTTAGAAAGATTTGAATTTGCTGAAAAATTCCCAGAGGAATATAATGCAATACTAGGGTCAGAAGATGAAGCTAGAATGAAAACAAAATATGAAAAAAAAACTTAAAATTTTTTTGACTTTAAAACTTTCAACATAAAATACCATCTATTATAGTGATCATAAACATAAACATTTTTCTATCATGTTAATATTTAATATATGTTCTTAAAATTTAGAGAAAAGATGAAGAAATTTATAACTCAAATAGATTTCTCAATTATTTGTTATGTTTTTTTTCTATTGATCCTAAGTTTAATAACTATTTTAAGATTATCTTTCCGTTTAAGTTTATTAACTCATAAAAGTTCAGAGTTTTTTTATTTTTATAAACATCTTTTTGCTGTTTTATTAAGCTTATGTCTGATGTTTTCTTTTACTTTTATAAAAAGAGATAAAATAAAGAAAATCGGACTAATACTTTTTATTATATTTTTCCTTTTAACATGCGCCACTTTGGTTATGGGAAAAAAAGTAAATGGAGTTAGGAGATGGCTTTTTGGGACTAGCTTGCAACCTTCCGAATTTTTAAAAAGTTTTATAATTTTTCCTATAGCAAAATTTCTTCACAAATCTAGTTATAAAAAAGTAATTTTAGTAATGATTTTATCTGTTGGAGCTTGTCTTTTACAACCAGATTTAGGAATGTCTTTTTTAATTTTAGCTATTGTAGCTTGTTTAATATGGATAAAAGGAGAATTTTTTCAAAAATATATAAACACTTTTTTGGGAATGTTAGGTTTAGGTATTGCTTCTGGAGGATTTTTAGCATGGTATGCTATAGATAGATTAAAAGTTTTCTTTGGTAAAAAAAAAGGTTTTCAAATTGAGCAAGTTTTTAAAGCCTATTCAAATTCATCTGTTTTAGTAGAAGGGCGATCAATTTACATTCCTGAATCTCACTATGATTTTGTATTCACGGAAGTTTGTGTAACATTTGGATTTTTTATAGGCTATGTAATTATATTGATGAACATTTTAATTTTTATAAATAGTCTAAAAAGAGTTTTAAAAAGAAGATATATAAATAAAAAAGACCATGATTTTATTGGTGAAGAAGATTTTCTAATTTTATGTGGTTTGCACATTCAGTTTATTCTACAATCTTTTATACACATTTTATCTAATTTAGGTGTTATTCCAACTAAAGGAATGGTTTTACCATTCGTGAGTTTTGGAGGTTGTCAACTACTTGTTCATGGTATTACTTTCGGCATGATAATATCTATTACTAGATATTATATTTAAGATTTCAAAAATTTATCTTTTAGAAATTTCCTAATTAAAATAAAAGTAAAAAAATCAATTCATCTAATTTTTTCTATGATCAATATAAACATTACCAAAATACAAATAAGATAGAAAACATTTCCATTTACTTGCCCCATTTTTTGTATCAGCATTTTTTACACCTAAAACCATAGAGGTTATAGTTAAAATAACTAAAAATAAAAAATTTAAAGACAATATTATTCCAAAAATGAAAAGGAAATAATATTTTTCATTTGCATCATTAAGAGTGGGATTTTTTCTTTCTTTAATTTTATTTAATATATCAAACAAAAACGAAAATCCGAAAATGCAAATCAAAATGCCACAAAAAGATTGAAAAAATAAACCAAAAACACCAAATTTAGAGAGAGTTTTTCTCGAATTAATTAAATTACTATTGTATGTTAAAAATGAATTAACAGGTGTTTTAACTTATTGCCAAAATATAAATAAGAAAGAAAACATTTCCATTTACTTGCTCCATTTTTTGTATCAGCATTTTTAATACCTAAAATTAAAGATACTATAGTTAATATAATAGAAAAAAACTATATAAAAATAAAATTTTAGAAAAAAAAGAATCAACATTTAATTTGGTAGATAATAAATCTATTCTAAAACCACTATCTAAAAGCATAAGGCATAATAAAATACCAATAGATAATAAAATACAATACATGCTCATACCAAAAACCCTCAAAATGGTTTTTCTTTCCTTAAATAGATTATTCCCATTTGAATTAATTATTTGCGTTTTAAAATCTAATAATATTACTTAATATGTCATGAAAAACATAAAGAACTTATTACCATTGAATCTATATATTAAAAAATTTATAACACTCGTAAAATATCATAAAAACAGAATAAAAAAATAGAAAGGAAAGATAAAATTTTGATACATTTATAAAACGCCCCTCTTCTCTTGGTTGTAAGTTATTCAGATGACCATCAAAGATCATAATACGTAGATTTAAAAGATTTCCACAATGTAAAAACATCTGTGATTTTATCATTAATTTTTTATGTAATAAAATTTTTTATGTAAAATTTTTGGAAAATTTAGTGAAATTATTATTTTTTCTGATATTATAGGCTCATGGATATAGTGTTAGCTTTTTTAGCAATAAGCATTTCTATTTGTGCATTGGCTTTGGCTTGGTTGGGTCAAGCTCTTGTTTCTGGAATTTGTAGAAATCCAGAGTCCCGTGAAAGTGCATTTATCCCTGGTCTTTTGGCCTTGGGAATGATTGAAGTTTTGGCTTTAGTTTTAGCTGGAGTCTTAGCTATGAAATCTATGTAGGTTTATTATGCACACTTTTGGTGATTTGGAATTATTCAATTTCATACTCCAATTTACATTGACCTTTATTTTTTGTGCTTTATCTTTTGATGAAATTTTGTATTTTGTTAATAAAAAGAAAGATGCTTTAATGAAAAAAAAAGATTCTATTACAGAAGAAAATATGATTTTGCATGAAAAAATATTAGATGCTATGGACAGTGTAAATAATTTGGAGAATATAACTAAATCTTTGCGATCTCAAATACAAAATATAAATAGTGATAATAGAAAATTTATTTCTGGTTTGTCTAATAGATTACATGAAGAAACTATTGAGTTTAACCAAAAAGTTATGGACGAAGTTCAAAAAGAAGTAAATATCATAAGTCAGGAAAATAAAGAAGTTATTCCTTTAATTTTATCTAAAATAGGGATTCATTATGATAATTAATTTACCTTTATTTTTACATTTCTTTGTTTATGGTAGTTTTTGGTTTTTTATTGCATTTTTATTATGGCCAAAAAGAAAAACAATTATGGTATTTTTTATTGGCTTAGAACATGAAAGAAGTGAAGCTATTTTAGGAGAAGTGAAAGATCAAAAAAGTCATTTTGAAGAAGATTTAGACATTATTTCTAATTATTTAGATGTTCTAAACAGCAGAATAGAAGAATTAGAATATGAAAAGAGATTTTTTGAAAAGAAAGTTATAGAAGATGAAAAAAAAATGCGCCATGATTTTGGTGAAAAAATAAAAACTATAGAAAAAAGAAGAGAAAGTATAAAAAATAAAATGATCATAGAAAGGTTTTTCTTAATAAATGAAAAAAATATACCAGAAGACTCTTTTTTTATTGATAATCATCTAATAGAAAAATTAGTAATAAACTAATAATATTTTTTATAAAATTTTCATTTTTTAAGTATTTAAGTGATAAAATTTTTTGTATGTTTTTTTTTTATCATAGTTCTAATATAAAAAATAAAAATGATAATTGGGATCCTGATCTTATGTCTGACCAGCATGCTGATCGTGAGTCAAATAGTATTGTTAATAAGAGTATTCCTGGTTTTTATTTAGTTTTTTTTATAATAATAACATCTGTAGTTATGGCAACAATTCTAAATTCATACTTTAAAAAATGGAATCTTTTTGGTTGGTATAAAAATTAAATTTCATGATTTTAGTTTACATAAATAAAAAATGTGGTTTTTGTTATAATTAAGTTCTATGATTTGTAAAAAAATTCATTCTTTTCAAATAGATAACAATTTAATTTGTCTAATTAAAACTCTCTCAAATTGTCAGGTTTTTATATTAAACTCTTATTATATTTTAATTTTATTATCTTTTATTGTTACTTGTTTAGCTTGGTTTTGCAGCATATGAAAAGAGAGGGGACTAAATGCTTTTGTAACAATTTGGCAATGTATTTCTTTTGCTAAAAATAAAGGTACTGGACCAATAATATGTGGATATATTTTAGTTTTAACAACCTTAATTACAATATTGACTATAACTTCTTTAATTCTTGGTATAAAAAAGGCCCATAATAGAGCAAGTAAATTTAAATGTTTCTTGTACTATCTAACTTTTGGTAATGTTTACAAAGATCATAGAAAATTAAAAATATCATAAAGATGTTTCTAATTTTTTTAAAATATTATGAAAACCCACTTTTTTATCACAAGATATGAGAAAAGTTCTAAAACCTAAATCTATAAATTTTTTCCTTATTTCCTTAGCTTTAGAAGATTTTATAAGTTCTATTTTATTTAAACAAACAATAACCTCTTTTTCTATACCGTATTTTATAACTTCATTTTGCACAATATTAAAGTTTTCTATAGGATCGTTATTTATATCGACTAAATGTAATAAAATTTTACATCTAGTAGCATGTTCTAAGAATTTTAAACCCAAACCTTTTCCTTCAGAAGCACCATATATTATTCCAGGTAAATCTACAATAATTAAATCATTATATTTTCCTATATTTGGTTCCATTGTGGTAAAAGCATAGGATGCTACTTTAGATTTGCTTCCAGTGGCAACTCTAATAAAAGAGGATTTTCCAGCATTAGGTAAACCTATTAAACCAACATGACCTATCATTCTTAAATTAAAAAAAAGTTTTTTTTCTTTACTTGGATCAGGGGGTAAAGTATACATTGGGGCCTTATTTACAGAATTTGCCAGAGAACCATTACCAATTCCTCCACGACCACCTTTTAAAATGAGAATTGGTTTTTCGTCCAATATTTCAATTTCCAAATTTTCTTCATCTTTTATTATGGTGCCAAGAGGAACTTTAATTATTTTTGAAGGCGCATCTTTCCCAGCTTTATCACTTCCTCCACCATTGCCACCTTTATCAGCAATAAAATTTTTTTCAAATTTAAATTTCCAAAGAGTATTTATATCTGGATCTCCTTGAATAATAATATCTCCACCTTTGCCTCCATTTCCACCATTTGGACCACCATGAGGTACAAACTTTTCCCTCCTAAAACTCATGGCTCCTTTTCCCCCAGCTCCGGAGGCAATATTTATTTGAGCTTTATCTATAGACATAAATGAATTTTAACACTTATTATTTATGCATTAACTGAAATGATGGTTCTATTGTTTTAGATTTTTTTACTTTTATATAAATAAAACATTTCTAATATTGATATTTGATTGTTTAATGTTTCCCCATATGATTAACTTTATTTTTTATTATAAATTTGTTTTGTGTCTATAATAAAAATTTTAAATGTTTTTTATAAAAATTCTAAATCTTTTAATAATTATGAAAATAATTTATCTGATTATTTTTTGTTATTTAAAATTTTATAGCTTTTTAAAAAAAATGTTCATAGAGAAACAATTTTAAAAAAAATAGAGAAACGACTTTACTTGATCAAATGCTAGAAAACGCACTGTATTAATTTCATTGAGGGAGCAATTAAGCGAATCAAATAAGAAGATATTTTTATAAGCGGATGAAAAAATTTATAAAAAAGATGAAAATTAATAAAAGAAGTTGTTAAAATTATATTTATATGCATAACTATTCTACAAACTTTTTCAAAAAAAATCAGCAAAAAGGTCTAAAGGAATTTTGGGAACTTCTAGAAAGTTGGGATTTAATTTTTTTACATCCTATGAAAGAGCACACAAAACCTTTAAAAATGATTTTAAATAAAGAAGGAGGCTCTCTTTTTGTTGGAGCTATTGGGGGAAGTTTTTTAGAAATCAATAATATAAAAAACGAAATAATGAATTGTGTTAATCTTTATTTTGGAAAAAAAATTGTTGATCAAATTATTATAAATCCTATATTGTAAAACATTAAAAAGTATATTTCATAGTTAGTATAAATTGCTATACTTTAAGAAAGGAAATATATGAAGAATATAAAATTATTAATAGCATCAGAGATTTTAAATAGGGAAATTAATGATCTTATTTTGAATGATTTTCAATGGACGGAAGAAATGGAAAATATTTTCTTAGATTTTTCTATAAATAAAAAACCTTTATCTAAAATTTTTCAAAAAAAAAGATTTTGGCAATATGATTTTTTTACAAATGAAAATACTTTAGATCCTCGACCAGATACGGAAATTATTATTGAAATAATGCTTAAAAGATTTAAAAAAGAAGAATCATTATTTTTTCTAGATTTAGGAACTGGAACAGGAGCTATTGGAATTACATTAGCTAAAAATTTTCCACAATCTAAAATTATTGCCATAGATATTTGCCCAAAGGCCCTAGAAATAGCTAAAAAAAATGCAAAAAATCTGAAATGTTTAGATCAAATAACTTTCTTGCAAAATAATTGGCTAGAAAATATAGAGAATATTTTACCAAACAAAAACTTCATTTTAGTTTCCAATCCTCCTTATTTATTGGAAAATGAAATTACAAAAGAATTGACCTTTGATCCTGAAATTGCCCTTATTCCATTTAAAGGAGCTAAAAATGAAATAGATAGGTTAGAAAAATATTTAAAAATATATGAAAAAAGAAAACTTTTTTCTAATTGTTTTATGGAAATTTGTCCACAGATGACAGAACTTTGTATAAAATATATGCCTGAAAATAAAGGTATTTATAAAGATTTTGGTAATAGAAATAGGGTTTTATTTTGGTAATTGATCTAATTTTGTTTGAGCAAAATCAAGAATTTTTTTAGCTACAGAATTTTTTGGAAAATCATAATTAGATAGTTTGTTTATAATTTCTTCCAAATTGATTTTTAAATCTTGTTTTTTTGATATATTTTGTAATAATTCCTAAATTCTAAGAATAGAACATACTAGATAATTGCATTTTATATTCCTCTGTATTTCTGTAACTTGAGAGGTTCTTATTTTATAAAACATTGATATAGGCATTTTTTTTGCAACTTTATTACTATTTTTTATAAATTCTTGGCATTTTTTTTGAATTGTTGCAGCGGCTTTTTCTATGTAAGGTTTATTATTCTTCTTGAATATACCGTACACCTGTAGAAATTTCGTAATAACTTCCGTAATTATATTTATCATATTTTGAAATATCTTCACAAGCAAGAGATGCAAGATCAAAAATATCTACTTTGTCACTTGTTTTATCAGAATTCTTGCTTTCTGCATTATTATTATATTGAAAAAAAATAGAACTTAACAAAAGCGGATCAGTTGTTGCTACTGGTAAAAAATTGTTAATTTTAGGATTCTTTTCAGCACTGTTAAAATAAAAATAAAACATATGATATCATTCAGAATATCAAAAGAAAATTTAAAATTATATAAAATCTTGTTTATTAACTATATGGATATTTCATAAATAAAATGTTTTTAGTTATAATTTATTATGTTTTTCTTTATTTTTTCAGCCTCTTCTAAGGAAAATGTGGTAATTTCAAAGCAAGATTTAGAAGATATATATGTAATGATTGCAGAATTAGCCGCTCGTATAGAAAAAAATGAAGAAAATTTAGAAAAATTAAAAAATGAAAATAGAAATTTAGAAAAGCAAAATAATGAACTTAAAGAAAATATTGAAAAAAATAAATCTGAAATAATCTCCAGTAATGCTAAAAATGATATAGCTATAAATATGATAGAAAATCAAGAAAAATCTATGCAAAAAATGAAAGAAAATTTAAGGAAAATAGAAAAAAATATCAATGATATAAGTGGAAAAATAGAAAGTATTAATGTACTTTATATGGAAAATAATTCTATTAAAAAGAGATTACAGCTTTTAGAAGAGTTTCGTAATAACACAAAAGTTTATATAGAACAGGAAAAAGTAGAAAATATTGTAAATCTTTTAAATAATTTTAATGATCTAGTTAGGGAAATAGAGGTTTTTTTATATATTTTAGAAGAAAAATTAGGAGAAGCAAAAGAAATAAAAAGATCAAATATCCTAATAGATAAGTCATCTTTATCAGAAAATATACAAAAAAATCTTACTTTGGAAAATTTTGAAAAAACTGAAGAAGAAAAAATAGAAGAAGTCAATGAATTAAATATAGAAAACTATACGCCAAAATCTACAAAAAATAATATTCAAAAAATTAACAATTCTCCTAAAACGGAAAGCCGCAACGAATTATCATCAGTTAAAAATGAAAAAGAATCCATAAATAATAAAATAAAAGATTTTTCAATAGCCCCAATAGGAAAAGTATCACAAAATACAGATATCATTAATCAAAATACAAAAAAAATATCTGAAGATTCACAAAAAATAAATATTGAAATAAAAGATGCAAAACCCAATAATCAAATAAAACAAAATAAAATAGCAAATCAAAATTTAAAAGAAAACAAAATTGATCAAAGATCAATTTCATGTAGCGAGCCTTTAGGCCAGCCCAAAAACATTAAACAGGGTGTAAATGTAATGGATTTAGCAAATCAACCAAAAAAAAATGAGCCAATAATTAATGGAGCAGAAAATAAACCTACGACTGAAATGAAAAAATTGCAAATAAAAAATGAAAAAATTCCTGTTAAATTCGATTATGAAAAAAGTGAATCCATGACAGTTAAAGAAAATATAGACACAAAAAAACAAAATACAACATCAAAAGATATAAAAAACATAGAAGAAGATGCTTTTATTGAAGAAGTTTCAAGTAAAAATATCTTAATAGAAGTCAAAACAGGAAAAAATTCAAATCCTATAAAAAAAAATATAATAAATGTACCTAAAAATACAAAAGAAGCTGTTATTGATTCATTAAATCAACCAAATAGTTTAGTTAAAAGTGTAGATAAAAATTTACAATCATTAAAAAATCCAAATAAAAATAAAAGAATAAGAAATTCTAGTAAAAGAACTAGAAGATAAATTTTTTATATTTTCTAATTAGCTTAAATTTCTTTTTATATTGTTGAAGGATTTATAATTACCTCAAATTATTTCACATACTGAAATATATAAAAATTTTCAAAATTTATATTATAAAATCTAAATTTTTTTCTTTTAAAACTACAGTTTCTTTTTTGTCATTACATTCATCACAACTTTCATATAAATAATAAATTTGTCTCAAATTTCCATTTTTATCATAAACTAAAATAAAAAAAGCTAAAGATCTTTTTCCAGATTTTTTACAATCATGAACTCCAAAATAAAATAAATAAGCATTTCCTGTACAACTACCACAATTAAAATGAGGAGTCCCAAAAGATGCAATAATATCACCTATTCCCTTGCTTTCCCTCCATTTTTCAACAGAAAAAGATAAATCTTCACCATCTAAAAATTTTGGTTCTAATGTTGTAAAAGTACTTAAATCAAAAAAATTTTTAAAAAAATTTTTTAACTTTGCTGTCTTTTTTACAACAGAGCGTCCCAAAAGATTAAAAGATAAATCACCATTTTTCTCAATAGAAATTTTCGGCATTGCTGGTAAAGTAGAAAAAGAGATTCTTATTTATAAAAATTTTGAATATGAAAAAGCTAAAATAAAGGGAGATATTCCTAAAAAACCACTAGTAAGTATAATGGAAGATTCTAGTACTAGTTATT
>JFJP01038764.1_pt1 | contig 15852 bp, 8 predicted proteins | sample 431651 | NCBI WGS metagenome assembly JFJP01 (sample SAMN02602958, study PRJNA72255) | Microbial mat metagenome, whole genome shotgun sequencing project. | biome: fresh water; feature: sink hole; material: water; isolation source: purple microbial (photo- and chemosynthetic) mats found in... | reverse complement strand
AGTCATATACCGCATCCCGGCCAACCATAACCCGCTGTATTATTATGATCGGACGATCATCTCGATTGACACGCTGAAGCAGGAGGCGGAATACCGTACGTTTCTGGAAAACGGCTACTGGGACATTATCGTCATCGACGAGGCACATAACGTGGCGGAGCGCGGCACGCACTCGAAACGGGCCAAGCTGGCCAATCTGCTGGCTTCACGGTCGGATACGCTGATCATGCTATCGGCGACACCGCACGATGGCCGCAAGAAATCCTTTGCCAGTCTGATGAATATGCTGAATCCTACGGCCATTGTGGACCCGGAAGGTTACGGACCGGACGATATCCGGGGCCTCTTCATTCGCCGGTTCAAGAAAGACATCAAGGATCAGGTCAAGCAGGCCTTTCCCGAGCGTGTGGTAGATGTTGAACGGGCACCGGCATCGCCAGCGGAGGAAGCCGCCTACCAGGTTTTGACGGATATCGCCTTCTCCCGGCTGGATCGTCAAGGTTCAGGGCATATCCTGTTCCGTACCACGCTGGAGAAAGCGCTTTTCAGTAGTCCTGCCGCCTGCCGCGAGACCCTCCGTAACCGCATCCGGACGCTTGAGGCCGAGGGAACTGAAGCGGGACGGCTGGATATCGAGCAACTGCAGGGACTCGACCAGGCTCTGGTGTCGGTCGGTGCAAGCGAATTCAGCAAGTACCGGTTGCTGGTAAATACGATTGGTGAAATGGGGTGGCAACCCCGTGATACCGCTGACAGGCTGGTGATCTTTACCGAGCGCGTGGAAACGCTCCGGTTTCTTCACGACCAGCTTCCGGGCGATCTGAAACTGAAGCCCAACCAGGTGGCGATGCTGCATGGGTCCATGTCGGATGTGGATATCCAGGACATTGTCGAGGCGTTCGGTAACGAGAGCTCGCCACTGCGACTGCTGCTCTGCTCCGATGTGGCTTCGGAAGGGATCAACCTGCACTATTGCAGCCATCGGCTCATCCATTTCGATATCCCGTGGTCGCTGATGGTTTTCCAGCAGCGCAACGGGCGTGTGGACCGCTACGGACAGCGGCACCAGCCCCGGATCCATTATCTGCTGACCCAGAGTGAAAACCCCAAGATCAAGGGGGATAACCGCATTCTGGAACTGCTGATCGAGAAAGACCAGCAGGTGGTGTCCAGCATCGGCGACCCTTCCGAGTTTACCGGCTGCTACGATGTGGAGTCCGAGGAAATAAAGACCGCCAAGGCCATCGAGGCCGGGCAGACGCCGGAACAGTTCGATCAGGCATTGGCGGGCGACCCCGATCCGCTGGCAATCCTGTTTGGCGAGATCGCGCCGCCGACCGGCCAGACGGCGTGTCACGAAACGCGGGATATGCCCACGCTGTTCCGCTCCGACTATCACTACGCCAAGGAGGCGCTGGCGCTTATCGGACAGCAGATGCAGTATACGACGGATGACGAGAAGAAGCTGCTGACCGTAACCCCGACGGAAGAGCTGTACTACCGGCTCAAGTACCTGCCGCCCGAGGTCTTGCCGGAGGGCGGCCAGTTGACGCTGATCCAGAGCAAGGAGCGAATGCAGCAGGAGATTGCCCGCTGCCGTGAATCCGAGAATGCGTGGCCGGTTGTGCATCTGCTCTGGGAACAGCATCCGCTGCTCGAATATCTGAACGACAAGGTCGTTTCCGCCTTTGGCCGCCAGCAGGCGCCCGTGCTGGAACTTGGCGGGGCACTGGTGGCGGATGAAGTCATTTACCTGGTGTATGCCCTGATTCCCAACCGCAAGAGCCAGCCGGTCGTACACAACTGGTGCGGCCTGCGCTACCGGCAGGGACGCTATGTCGATATGTACCCGGTTGAACACTGGATCGCCGAATTGAAACTCGACCAGACCGCGTACCCGAATGCGCAGGGTGCGGTCGACAGCGCGGCCCTGCAAGCACGATTGGGCGATGTCGTGTCCCGCATGCAGTCCCGGATGCAGGCGGAACGGACGACGTGGGACGACCGTCATGGCCCCAAGCTCATGGAGCATCTTGACCGTCTTGGCGAATTACACAAGGGGCACGTACAGCAGTTGGAATTCAGCTTCGACGGCACCGAGGCCCGCAAGTCGGAGCGTCTGCGTGCCATTGACAAGATGTTCAAGGAATACGAGACGTGGCTGGACGACACCATGACCATCGAGAAAGATCCCTATATCCGGATCGTGGCCGTGCTGAAGGGAGGCACCCAATGAAGCTACCCATCCCCTTGAATCATCTGCTGCATGGCAAGGCCGTTGAATGGGAACGCCTGGAATACATTCAGCGTAATTACATCAGCGAGACGGTCATCAAGCACCCCGACCGCGCGGAGGCCACCCGCGTTGAGAACTTCCCCTATGCCGCCATCGAGGAAGCGGTTGCAAACGCCGTGTACCATCGTGGCTATAACGTCCGCGAACCCATCGAGGTCCGCATAACACGCGACGAATTGGTTGTCCTCAGCTACCCTGGCCCCGACCGATCCGTGCGGCTGGCTGACCTCCAGGCAGGTCACGCCATCTCCCGCCGCTATCGCAACCGCCGGATTGGCGAATTTCTCAAGGAACTTGATATCACCGAGGGGCGCTCGACGGGAATCCCGAAGATATTGCACGCTATGGAGTCCAACGGTTCGCCGCCGCCCGTTTTCGACTTCGACGAGGACCACACCTACTTCATGGTGCGGCTGCCGATTCATCCCCAGGCAACCATGCCGGAGGGCCTAATCGAACAATCGCCCTCTGCTGTTGAGTCAGGGGCAGAGTCAGGGGTACAGTCAAGGGTACAGTCAGGGGCACAGTCAGGGGCCAGTCGCGAGCATCAATACCGAGTCTTCGGTCTTCAGTCTTCAGTCTTCGGTCTGTCTTCCCACCCCAGGGAGGGCTTGTAGCCATGGCGATGGATCTGACCGGGATTTCCAACCAGAATGAGTTCTACACCCAGCACTATCTTTCCGCCATTTTCGAGCAGGATCTGCGCGAACGGCTGCAGGCCTGGGCGGCGGCCGCCGAGGGTGGGGGGCCAAAGACCCCCTATGATCGCCTCGGGGGGCTGCGGCGCGATTACTTCGCCCTGCGCGAACGGCTCCAGAAGAAACATACCCCTGCCGAACGGCTTTCGTGGCAGACGTCCTTTCTCCAGGAACTGCTGTCAACACTGGGCTACGCCTGGCGCGAATCGCTCAAGGAGACCGAGGACGGCCTATGCCCGATTGCGGGGGAAGTCTGCCGCGGCGACGGCAGCCCCTGGCTCTGGATGCTGGCCACGGTCGGCGATCCGCAGGATCCCTCCGATCCGCTGGGCGACGCCTTCCTGCCCGACCAGTATCCCGAAGACCTCGATCCCAAACAGCGTCTGACGGCGTCCGACCTCGAAACCATCATCACCCGCCAGCTTTTCACCGTGGCCGAACCGCCGCGCTGGCTGCTGGTCTTCAATCTCGATGCCCTGATCCTGATCGATCGCAGCAAGTGGAGCGAGAAGCGGCTGCTGCGCTTTGATCTGCGCGAAATCCTCGAACGCCGCGAGGCTTCCACCCTCAAGGCCATGGCCGCCCTGCTGCACCGCGAGCACGTCTGCCCCGAATCCGGTGCCTCCCTGCTCGACACGCTCGACGAGAACTCGCACAAGCACGCCTTCTCCGTATCCGAGGATCTCAAATACGCCGCCCGCGAAGCCGTGGAGCTGATCGGCAACGAGGCGGTCTGGTACCTCAAGGAGAAACGCAAGGAGAAGGTCTATGCGCTCGATTCCGATCTGGCGCACCAGCTTAGCGAGGAAGCCCTGCGCTATCTCTACCGCCTGCTGTTCCTGTTCTACCTCGAGGCCCGCCCCGAAAAGCTCGGCTACCTGCCCATGAAGAACGATGCCTACCGCACCGGCTACAGCCTCGATGCCCTGCGCGAGCTGGAGATGACCCCGCTCACCACGCCCGAATCCCAGAACGGCTATTTTTTCGACGATTCCATCCGCATGCTCTTCCGGCTGATCTGCCAGGGCTTTACGCCCGGCCAGACGCAGGAACTCGGCTTCGACGGCCCCCTGCATGACGAATTCACCATCGAGCGCGTGGAAAGCCATCTGTTCGATCCCGCCCGCACCCCGCTGCTCGACAAGATCCGTATCCGCAACAGCGTCTGGCAGCAGATCATCCAGTTGCTCTCGCTCACCAAGGCCGGCAACGGACGCCACCAGCGGCGCGGACGCGTCAGCTACGCCCAGCTCGGCATCATCCAGCTCGGTGCCGTGTACGAGGGGCTGCTCTCCTACAGCGGGTTCTTTGCCGAAGAGGACCTCTACGAAGTCAAAAAGGCGCAGGACGACTGGAACCCGCTGCACCAGGCCTTCTTCGTGACCGCCACCGAACTCACCCACTACGCCGAGAACGAGCGCGTCTTTGCCGACAGTGCCGGTACGCGGCTGCTCAAGCACGCCCGCGGCAGCTTCATCTACCGCCTCGCCGGACGCGCCCGCGAGAAGTCGGCCTCCTACTACACCCCGGCCTCGCTCACCCGATGCCTCGTCAAATACGCACTCAAGGAATTGATCGGCGAGAAGGAAGGCGACGCCAACTGGAAAACCGCCGACGCGATTTTGCGGCTGACCGTCTGCGAGCCCGCCATGGGGTCCGCCGCCTTCCTGAACGAGGCCGTCAACCAGTTGGCCGATGCCTATATCCGCCGCAAGCAGAAGGAACTCGACCGCTACATAACGCACGACCGGATCGAGGAGGAAACCCAGAAAATCCGCATGATGCTGGCCGACAAGAACGTCTTCGGCATCGACCTCAACCCCGTTGCCGTCGAGCTGGCCGAAATCTCGCTCTGGCTCAACTCGATCCATGCCGGCCACTTCGTGCCCTGGTTCGGCTTCCAGCTCCAATGCGGCAACTCCCTCATCGGTGCCCGCCGCCAGGTGTACGACTCCGACTTACTCGGGAAGCGTGGCCGGAAGGGCGGTTTGAACCACGAAACACACGAAAAGGAGAAGAGCTTGCACTGGCTCGATGTGCCGCCCGAGCGTGTGATGCCCGGTACCGCCCGCCGCAGCAAGAGCGTCTATCACTTCCTGCTGCCCGATCCCGGCATGGCCGCCTATGACGACAAGGTCATCAAGCAGATGGCCCCCGACCAGATCAAGGCCATCAAGGACTGGCAGAAGGACTTCAGGAAGCCCTTCGCCCCTGCCGATATCCGCCTGCTCGAACGGCTATCCAAGGCGATTGACCGCCTGTGGGGCGAGCACACCAGCCAGTTGCGCCAACTGCGCGCCGACACCACCGACGCCTTTCCCTTCTTCGGGCATGAGGACGTGCAGAAGAAAGAGACCCCGCTGCACGTCAAGGACAAGCGCCTCAAGCAGGAACTCTATTCCGAGAACATCAAGAACTCCAGCCCCTACCGCCGCCTCAAGATGGCCATGGACTACTGGTGCGCCCTCTGGTTCTGGCCCATCCGGCAGGCCGGATTGCTCCCCTCGCGCGACTCCTACCTGCTCGAACTCCAGTTCATCCTCGAAGGCTCCACCGTGCAGGAATACGGGGCCGAGGACGACAAAGGCCAATTCCACCTCTTCGCCGAGACCGCCCCGCGCCAGCAGCAGCTCGAACTGGCTGAAAAGCTCGGCTATGTGGACGTCGATAAGCTCTGCAAGGAATTCGAGCGCCTCAACCTCGTCCAGCAGATTGCCGCCCGACAGCATTTCCTGCATTGGGAACTCGAATTTGCCGACGTCTTTACCGATCGCGGCGGCTTCGACCTCGTGCTCGGGAATCCCCCCTGGATCAAAGTCGAATGGAACGAATCCGGCCTGCTCAGCGACTACCAGCCGCGCTTCGAGGTCCAGAGCCTCAGCGCCTCCAAGGTCGCCGATCTGCGCGAGGAAACCATCGCGCAATTCGGCCTGCAAGACGCCTACTACGAGGAATACGCCGCCCAGGCCGGTACCCAGAACTACCTCAACGCCTATGCGAACTACCCGCTGCTCAAGAACGTCCAGACCAACCTCTACAAATGCTTCCTGCCGCAGGCCTGGATGATCGCCTCGCCGCAGGGTGTCTCCGGCTTTGTGCATCCCGAAGGCGTCTATGATGACCCGAAGGGTGGGGGATTGCGGGAGGCGACATACCGACGGTTGCGGTTTCACGCACAGTTTGACAACGAGATCAAGTTATTCTCGGAAGTACATCACTGTACGAAATTCAGCCTGAATGTAACGGGCGGTCAGGCAATACCTGCAAGCTTCATCCACCTCGCCAATCTGTTTTCAGTTCCGACGATTGACGAATCCATGCAGGCCACCTCGCCGGAGCGGGTCGGCGGCATCAAGGACGATAGCAACAACTGGAACACGGCGGGACATCCCGACCGTGTCATTCATGTAAACGAAGAGGCGCTGCGCCTGTTCGCCGTCCTTTACGATGATCCTGGCACCCCCTTCATGCAGGCACGTCTGCCCGCCGTGCATTCGATCCAAGTGCTGGACGTGCTGCAAAAGTTTGCCGCCCATCCCAAGCGGCTAGGCGATTTGGCGGGGCAATATTATTCCTGCGAAATGTGGCACGAAACCAATGCGCAGAAAGACCATACCATCCGGCGTGAGACACAGTTCCCAACCTCACCGGAATCGCTCATTCTTTCCGGTCCCCATTTCTTTGTCGGCAATCCATGCTATAAGACACCCCGCAATCCATGCGAGAAAAACTCGGATTACGACGTTATCGACCTCACGCAAATGCCCGCCGACTATCTGCCGCGCACCAACTATGTCCCCGACTGCCCTCCCGCAGAATACCGCCGCCGCACACCGTCTGTCCCTTGGGATGAAACCGGAGAGTCCAAGGTGACGGATTATTATCGGTTGGTATCGCGCCGCGCTCTCAGTCAATCTGGTGAAAGAACCCTACTTCCTTCGATAATGCCAAGGTTGGCCGGGCATATTGACGGCGTTTTCTCTAATACCTTCAGCGATACTTCATTAATGATTCAAATGTTCACCAATGCGATTTCGCTGCCGATAGATTTCTGGGTAAAGTCGACCGGAAAAAGCGATGCAAGGGGTGATCTGTGGAATCAACTGCCACGCCTATTCCCAAATCAAGGCGCAACTACCCGTTCCATGCTTCTCTGCTGTTTGTCGAATGTATACGCCCCCCTCTGGTCCGATTGCTGGGATCCGGCCTTCACCCAGGAGCGCTGGGCAAAGGAAGATCCGCGCCTGCCCTCGGACACATTTTCCAAGCTGACGCCGGATTGGTGTTGGGCGACGCCCTTGCGGACAGACTATGCGCGGCGTCAGGCACTGGTTGAAATCGACGTGCTGGTTGCCCGGGCGCTGGGGCTGACGGTGGACGAACTCTGTGCCATCTACCGCATCCAGTTCCCCGTCCTGCGCCAGAACGAGAGCGACACCTGGTACGACCGCCACGGCCGCATCGTCTTCACCTGCAGCAAAGGCCTCCCCGGTGTCGGCTTCGACCGCCCCGCCTGGAACGAGCTAAAAGACCTCCCCGCCGGCCAAACCGCCACCCGCACCGTCCTCGACACCTGGCTGCCGGAAGGCCACGCGGAGAGCCGCCTGAAGGCGGGACTACGAACGGGGAGCGATCCGCGTGAGCGCGTGATCGAATACCACGCCCCGTTCGATCGCTGCGACCGCGAAGCCGACTACCGCACCGCCTGGGCCGAATTCGATAAGAGGGGAGTATGATACGCAAGGATGTTTTCAATGTGCTGTGTGTTTCGACCGTGAGTGCAGGGAAATCGATGTTGCTCAATGCGCTGCTGGGGAGAAATATCCTTCCGACGCGAAGTGCGCTATGCACAACCAAAGTTCATCGTCTTTTCGGCACGGCAACCGAGGACGTGGTACGGTGCCGCGCTCGCACCTCCCCGCGTGGTCGTCCCGCGTGGAAAGTCGGTAACCGCGAAGTTCTGGACGAGTTGGGGCGTGGCCACTGTCTGGATATTGAGTTGGAGGTTTCTTTCCCGAAAATCGGGATTGTCGGGAAAAAGCCCCGGTTGTGCCTAGTGGATACGCCCGGCACCAATAGTACCCATCCGGCGAACCATGCCGGGATCACTCATACCTTGCTGGCAGCGGCAGATTACAAATGCCTGATCGTGGTCATGAACGGCGTTTACCAAGGGACTAACGATGAGCGGCTATTGCTGGAGCGTGTGGCATCGGTTTGTGCCGTGGATAAAATGAGAAAGCCTTCTATTCTGTTTGTCCTGAGTATGATGGACAAGCTGGATGTCGACGAATCCCCGGTCGATCGGATGCAAGAGACCCATGCCTACCTTGCGTCTCTGGGATTCAAGGAGCCTGTTGTCATTCCCGTCATGGCACGTCGTTGCCTGATAATCCGCTCTCTGCCGAGAGGCCTTGCTGTCCCTGTGGGGGACGACGTCATGCATAGGGACGATATGGAACATCTGGTTTCGCAGTTGCCGCGCTATGAAACGCAGCTTCAATCATGGCACGAGGCGCATCGCTTGGTTTTCCCAGATGGTTTTCTAATGGATAAAATAACGTATCAATATGCGGCTATACTTGGTATTCCAAAGATAGTCATGGATAATGCTAGCATTGATTTGGATCTCCTGGGCAGAGTCGAGTGGATGACTGGCATCCCTATTCTTGAGTGTGTGCTTCGGGAATTTATGGAAAACGAGAAATGAGGTAGGTATGGTTCGCATAGAGTTGGGCTATAATCCGTATAAGGTTGAGACTACCGTGATTTGCGATGGTACGGTGCTGGTGTCCGGGGATGACTTGTATATCGAGCAAGGGCAAAGGCTACAGGCCTGGATTGACACGTTTATCGCGGAATTGCCCGGCGAGGTGAATGACAAGCAGATCGAGCTTATCTTCCGAGGCACCTGTATGGATGCAGAGGATGTTGAGCAATGCGTGGAGGCTGCAAGCAATGCCGACACCACGCTGCAGATCCAACTCGATACGACGCAGGCGGTGTCGGTAACCCCGGATCAAAAGCTCAAGGCACTCAAGAACCTGGTGCAATCGGCCATAAAAACCAGCCCCTTCGACTGCTTCAAGCGCGACAAGGATTTTCTTGAGAGTATCGAGCGCGCTTTAGCCCCTGAGTTTGAGGTGAATGTCGTGGCGACCATGAAGGCAGGAAAATCAACGTTGATCAATGCCTTGATAGGCCGCGATTTGATGCCCGCCGCAAGCAAGGCCACAACCGCCAAAATCGCCAAGATCAAGGATTGCGACCAGCTTGAAGCATTCCGGGGGCGAGTGGCGAATGATAATGGGAAATGGGGCAAGTGGCAGCCAGTGAGTGCCCCGCTGCTCGAGATATGGAACAGTGATATAGAGATCGATGAAATCGAACTGGAGGGCAATATCCAGGCGATTTCGCAAGGAGCCAGTGTACAACTCGTGCTGGTGGATACTCCCGGGCCGAATAATAGTCGGGATGAGGAGCATAAGAGGAGAACCCTTGAAGCCTTGGAGAGTGAGTCTCTTGCGATGGTGCTTTATGTCTTGCCTGCTGGTCAGTTTGGGACCGAGGACGATAAAAAACTCCTGGAAATTGTACGAGATACCTTGCAGAAGGAGGGTAGGCAAGCGCGTGAGCGGTTCATTTTCGTCGTGAGCAAGATCGACGATATCAAACTGCACGACGGGGAGGATCCCGCGACAAGGCTCCAAGAGCAAAAGGCCTATCTACAGCAAAACGGGATCGAAAACGCCTGCGTGCTGCCATTGAGTGCCTTTCTAGCCCTGCGGGCACGCATGCGGCGTAATGGCGAATTCGTGGGTGAGCATGCCGATGCACTCGATGACGAACTGAGCGGGTTGACTCGTAAATTCAACAAATCCCCCGAGTTCAATATGATCGAACTTGCACGTCCGGTGCTCGGTGAGCATGCGTATGAGGATTTCACGCAGCGTCTTGCTGCCGCCGATAGCGAGGAAGCCAAAGCCGAGCTGAAGAGCGGTGTGCCTGTGCTGGAGGAGTTGTTGAAACGGTATATCAACAAATATGCGATCCCGATGAAGATTAAGGAAGCAATTGATGAGCTGGAAAGTGTCGTGCGCGAGGCCGCGAATGAGCAGGAATTGCGTGAAGCCTTGGAGCATACCAAGACACGCGCAAGCGAGATGCAACAGGAGATTGAACGTCTGAGCAGTGATAAGATTCGTGCCGAAATGGCCGCGCGATTCAAGGACGAGATCGAGTCGGTTGAATATTCGAAGTCTTCTGAAACGCTAGCACTTGAAAAACGCCTTTTTCAGGAGCTCAACGAGTTCCTTGTCCAGCGTCAAGATGAGTTCAAGGTCACTGAGGTTGCTCCAGCATTTGCTGAGAAGATGCTGAGCTCATTAATTGCACAAGCGTCAGCGATGAGTAGCAAGGTTGAATCGGCGATGAAGAAGCAGGCCAAGCAGGAGTACAGCACACAAATTGAGTCACTGCGGGGCAAATATGAGTCACTCGTTGAGGATCTTGTCGGCAAATCCTTGCCGCCGGATTCAAAACTCAAGAAACTGGCTACGGTGAGTCTAGCCATTCCTGCATCAGATCAGTTGATGGTGAGGCACAAGGTACGAAGGCGGGAGAAAGTCGGGGAAAAGTATGCCGGAAAATTATTCCACCCATCGACATGGTTCACATGGAAAGCTCAACACGTCCGTAAGGCATATGTCAATCTGGCCGATGCCTTTGTTGACTTCCAGAATGGCCTTAGGGAAGATCTGAAAAGTGCGTTTGAGGTCCTTGACAAAACAATCGAGGATGGTTATTCAGAAGCCAAGAATGTTATCAAGGAGAACATGCAAGATTTGGAAACCATACTGGGGGAGACCCTCGACAAGATCCGTGCAGCAACCTCCGGTAAAAAGGACATGCTGAAGCAAATGAAAGCCACCGAGGCCAAACTAAAGTGGTATGAGGACTTCAATCAGGCCCTTGAGGGTATACTATCCGTTAACTAATAGATAAATGGTGTTAGTCATGAAAGAATTCGATGAGGGCTTCACGGCGTTGGTCCGTTCTGGTGAATTGGTGGGTATCAAATCGGCGGTGATCGGTTTTATTGATACCGACAAGTACATGGATGAATTTCAGTTCAGGGATGCAGCCGACTATGCCCACAAGCACCTATCGGGCCAAGGTGGCCAGGGGCTTTTCGAGAAGGATGACGGCAAGTGGGCCATGCCCGGCGACAAACAGGAGTGGAACGAGGCACTCTGGCAGACTCTGAAAGTCGAGTTGATGTATAACTTCTCGACGGAGAAGCTGGTGTCTATGGATACGTTGATGCGCCATCTGCGGTTGAGTGGGGCACCACGCTTCCAGATCGAGGACAATGCATTCACGCAATACCGTAACCAAGCGAGCGCATCTGAACGTCAGGGTGAAAACGGCGTGTTGACAATGTGTCTGGCTGGGGGCGCGGTGGCAGGGCTGGTGATCGGTGCCGTGGTCAAGGCCAAGTTGGCAGGTCTCGTCCTTGGCGTTATGGCAGGTGCCGGTGTGTATTATTATCTGAAGCGAAAGGCTGGTAAATCATGAATAACGAAACCTTGCTTGAACGGCTCCCGTCTTTACCAGCCAAATGGGATTTCACTAACAGTCTGACGCAAGTTGATGCGGTTGTATTCAAGCGCTATCTTGAAGTGCTTAGTCAATGTCCCGTGATCAAGGTGGAGCCGATTGTGCCGTCCGAAATGGCAAAACGGATCCGGCTGAACAAACTCAGCAAGCTGGTGTACGACAAGGAGGAAGACCGGCTGGACAAGCTGAACGGGGCGATCGCCGCATTGCACGGGAATGGGGCCTCCCTGCTGGTGGTTATCCAGTCCGACGGAAAAAAGACCGATCTTTACCTTGGCGTGCGTGCTTCGGAGGCCAAGATTGTAAATGCTGCAAACGATACGCTTACAAATGCCTTGCAGGCTGGGTTTCCCGGAATCCGGACGAGCAAGGTCGATGACAATGCGAAAACTGAGTGTATTCTGACGGGGCTAGAGAAGGCGCGCTGTATTGCCAGCGTGACTGGTGTGCCCTCGCTGAAGGATAAGGAGAAGAAATCGTTTGTGCAGGGTATCGAGAAGATTATTGATGGGATGAATGGCCAGTGCTACACGGCCCTGTTGATTGCCGATCCGGTGATGCGTCAGGATCTGGATGCATCCGAGGCAGGGTATCACCAACTCTACTCTACGCTTTCCATGCTGGCGGAAAACCAGATCACGCTTTCCGAGAACGAGAGCCGCTCAATCGGTACCAATTGGAGCCAGACGTTCTCGAAGACCTTGACGGATAGCCTGACCGAGAGCCAGACCACGACAACAGGGACAAATTCATCAAATACTAAAACACGCTCCCCAGGGGCTGCCATCGCTGCGGGTGGTGCTTTGGCGGGTGCAGCAATTGGCTCTTTTGTGCCTGTAGTTGGAACGTTTGTCGGCATGTCTATTGGTGGTGTGTTAGGTGGGGCTGTAGGTTCGCTAATGGGCTCCCAGAGCGAAACTTCAGGAACGAATAAGAGTAAAGCCAAGGGAACAAGCCGGGCCCGTTCGCTTGCGAACGGCTTGTCTGATGGCAAAGGCGGCTCGGCTCAGGTGACGGACGGCACTGGTAAATCGGTACAGTTCACAGTCAAGGATCGGCGGCTGATGGAGATCCTGAAGCTGATTGACGAGCAGCTTGAGCGGATTCGTGAATGCAAGAATTACGGGTTGTGGAACTGGGGTGCCTATTTTGTCGGGAACGAGGTGCCCATCGTCAAGATGGGGGCGCACCTGTATTCCGGCATTCTGCGTGGCGAGGCCACAGGCATCGAGGCAAGTGCGATCAATGTGTGGGACACTGACCGTGGATCAACGGCTGCCGAGCGCAAGGACTCCCGTATCAAATGCGAGGCGGCTCTTGCTTATCTTTCGCAGATGCAGCATCCGGTCATGGCGTTGCCAGTAAACCTCGCCATCGGGACGGCAAGCGCTTGCTCGCTGGTTAGTACGCCGGAACTTTGTGTCGGTATGAGCCTGCCGCAGAAATCGGTGCCGGGTATCCCAGTCATGGAGGCAATCGGATTCGGGCGCGCTGTCAGTCACGTTAATGAGGCATCCGGCAAAACGGCAGGGCTTTCGCTTGGGCATATCATGCACATGGGCCGTGTGGAGAAATCCCACTCGGTGGAACTTGTCAAGAACTCGCTGACTTCGCACACATTTATCACGGGAAGTACGGGAGCGGGCAAGTCGAACACGGTTTATCATCTGCTTTCATCGCTATGGGACGAGGGCCGGGATGGAGCCGTCCCATTCTTGATTATTGAGCCGGCTAAAGGTGAATACAAAAACATCTTTGGCGGAAAAGATGGCGTGCATGTATTTGGCACCAATCCGGCATTTCCGCGCTTGTTGCGGATCAATCCCTTCGCCTTCCCCGAAGGGATTCATGTGGTTGAGCATATCGACCGGTTCATTGAGATCTTGAATGCGGTCTGGCCGATGTACGCCGCGATGCCAGCGATTCTGAAAGAGGCCGTCGAGTGCGCATACCGCAACATGGGGTGGGATTTACTGGATTCAACTTGCAAGTACCCTGTGCGCGTATATCCCGATTTCGAGGATCTGCTGGATGTATTGCCGGACATTATCAACTCATCTGATTATTCCAAGGAGATGAAGGGCAACTATGCAGGGGCACTCCTGACCAGGGTCCGCTCCCTGACCAACGGGTATTTCCGTACGATCTTCCAGAAGGATGAAATCGCGGGGAATGACCTGTTCGATCAACCCTGTATTATCGATCTTTCGCGGGTGGGATCGTCGGAGACCAAATCCCTGCTGATGGGGGTGGTCTTTCTCAAATTGCAGGAGTACCGGATGGCGAATGCCGCAGCGGCGAACAGCGGACTGAAGCACATCACGGTTCTGGAGGAAGCGCATCATCTACTGCGGCGGTGCTCGCCCCAGCAGAGCCAGGAGGGGGCTAATCTGCAAGGGAAGTCCGTCGAGATGATTGCAAACGCGATTGCCGAGATGCGCACCTATGGCGAAGCCTTTGTGATTGCCGACCAGGCTCCGGGGCTGCTGGATCAATCGGTCATCCGTAATACCAACACTAAGATCATCCACCGGTTACCCGACTGGGAAGACCGTGAACTGGTTGGCAAAGCGGCGAATCTGAAGGATGAACAACTTGAGGAACTAGCCAGACTGCCGACCGGGTGTGCCGCGGTATATCAGAATAACTGGCTTGAGGCTGTTCTCTGCCAGGTTACAGCGTTTAGCAAAGAGGATGAGCGGGATTACGTCATGGAACCCAATACGTCTCCTGTGCATGATGCCCGCAAAAAAGCGCGCACACAACTTGTCAGTCTCTTGCTGGAAGCCAGGCTTTCCGGTCGTGCCGCTGCCGAAATCGCGTCGGAGCGGAAGGAGCCGATTGAATCGTTCACGCCTTATTTTGCAACGATTGTGGATGCGATCACGCATGACAAGGATAGCAAGGAGTGGCTGCTTTCCCATATCCGGGATGTGTTGCACGTGCGAACCGTGATCGGCACGCTCAAGGAGAAAGAGGGCAAGCGGTGGATAAAGAAACTTCTGAAAGGTATTTCGGAGCAGGTTGAGGTCAATGTGTTGACCGAAAATGAGCGGGTGGGTTTAGTCGCCGCTGTTTTCGATATCCTGGCCAGAGAACAACCCGGCAATAGGGAAACCTGGCTATCGATCATTGATCAGGCAGAACAATGGAAAGGAGTAATCGCATGATGATGGAAGGTGTAGCCGAGGTGCCCAAAGCAGTATTCAAGGATGTAATCAAGAAGGAATGTCCTGATTTCTCAAAGCTACCCGATATATTTGATCCGGGTGAAGATCTGCCGGATTGGGGAGACGGGGATCTCAAGATTCCTCAGTTCGCTAAAGAGGATGTAACTCTGGCGTCAAACGATGCCGGAGAAAAACGGGATATCAAATCCAACGGGCCGGAGGATCAGAAATTCGAGAAGGATAAGGTTGGGCCGCTTGAGAAGCGTGGTGAGGTTTGTGAAGACATTGCCGTGCGAGGTAAGCCTATGCCGGATGGCCGCTCTATCAATGACGAGGCCAGGACGCGCACCTACTGGGAGGATAAGCGTCCCTCCGAAGCGAAGGAGGGCGGGAATAGCTGGCTGACGACCTATCGCAAGAAGGAGGATGGATCCGGATCCGATGACCCGATCGCAAAGCAGCGTATCGAGGCTCGTGATGAGTACAAAGCAGGCAAGATCACCAAGGCGGAGGCGGAAGCCAAAGTCATTATAGCCGAGCACGACGACCACTACAGCAAAAAGGGCGAGAAATGGTCGGATTCCACGGATTCCAGGACCGAAGGCTATACCGACAAGCTCGGCGTGCGTTTGCCAGATACCCCGGAAAACCAGGGGCGCGTTGACGGGATGGTAAAGGAATTGAAGGAAACCGGTCGCAACCCGGAGGTCATCCGCGAGAACGGCGTTGCCTACGTGACCTATGATACTCGTCGGCAATAAAGTAGAACAAGCATCCTGAAGGTGGGGTAGACATTCCTGTCTGCCCGTCGGCGCATAATTTCCGTGGAAGGCGACATATCCCCGTCTGTTTACTAACCACAAAAGAACACAAGGAACACAGAGACTGATGCTCGGGGGGCTGAAAGGCTGTGGCTTGCTGGGTGGCTTGCACGACGCGGACGGTGTGGATCCCGTCCATCCTCCCGGTGGCGGGGTGGACCCCGCCGGTGGCTTTGTAATCGTATTGCGTTCTCGTTGCCCGCTTTTCTGAACCGACGGCAGAAGGTCAAAGGCAAGGTGGACGAGAA